>Ga0307513_10000921_pt1 | contig 42483 bp, 50 predicted proteins | sample 15_EM_MG_FD_202174 | JGI IMG/M metagenome (GOLD analysis project Ga0307513, IMG submission 202174) | Populus trichocarpa ectomycorrhiza microbial communities from riparian zone in the Pacific Northwest, United States - 15_EM | ecosystem: Host-associated > Plants > Roots > Unclassified | place...
ATCTCGTGGCGCTGGTCTTGTGCTTGCCTTCGATGGTGGTCTTATCCTCCTCCCCATGTTGCGCAATATTATCCGTGTTATCCGCCCAAAGCTTGCTTGGTTGTTTCCCGCCGATGAAAATATCTGGTTCCACAGACAGGTCGCATATTCGATGGCTTTCTGGGCCATGGTTCATACTACAGCTCATTACGTCAATTTCATAAATGTCGAGCGCACTCGTAAGCCCACTTGGTATCATATTGTTCGCAATTGTCTAATTTTTCCAAGAAATTCGCAAACAGACCGCCCTCCAGATTCACTACACCGAGCCAGGTGGCATCACAGGCCACTTTATGCTCTTGATCATGGTTATAATGTACTCTACTGCCCACAAGAAGATCAGAAACCAATGCTTTGAAGCCTTTTGGTATACTCACCACCTCGCATTCTTCTTCATGCTCGGTCTCTACACCCATGCTACTGGTTGTTTCGTCCGTGATTCCGTCGACCCTGACTACATCTCGAGCTTCCCATTCTATTCCACGGAGCACTGCCTTGGTTATTTGAGTTGGAGGTTCATCATCTGGCCTGGTATCATTTACTTTGGAGAACGTGTATGGCGTGAAGTTCGTGCGCGCAGGGCCACTCGTTTGTCCAAGGTCCTTGTCCATCCAAGTGGTACGTACACTACGTACCAACGAATCACTTCCAACATCTCACTTTACATCATCTTGATTAGGTGCCATGGAGCTTCGTATTGTCAAGCCAAGTTTCAAGTACACCGCGGGTCAATGGCTGTTCGTCCAAATTCCGGAGTTATCTCGTTTCCAATGGCACCCTGTACGTGTTTGACCACTTTGACGTCGTTTCCACTGTTACTGATGGATTTGACAGTTCACCATCACCTCTGCACCCGAGGACCCATATGTCTCCGTCCACATTCGTCAAGTTGGCGATTTCACTCGTGCGCTTGGTGACCGTCTCGGTGTTGGCCCCTCTGTCGTGGCTGCCATGACCCAGGCTGCGATGAAGGGGGCTGAAAAAGACCCACAAACTGGCATAAACCGCGGAGACTTCGTCGAACTTGACCCTACTGTCTCATCCATCACCCTTCCCCAAGTGCGAATTGATGGACCTTATGGTGCACCAGCCGAGGACGTCTTTAATCACGAGGTTGCTGTGCTTGTTGGCGCCGGCATTGGTGAGAATAATCTTTATCCTTTTTTTTATTATGTGAATAACGATTTTATAATTAGGTGTTACTCCATTTGCATCCATCCTCAAGCACATTTGGTACAGGCAACGGAAAGGAAAGCTCGGTTCTCTTCGCCGTGTCGAGTTCTTCTGGGTCTGCCGGGATGCTCCTTCATTTGGATGGTTCCAGAGTTTACTCCAGGAAGTCGAGGCCGCGCAGGCTGATCGTAAGTCAATGTTCTCTTTCCAGTATTCCCATTTTATTAATGCTTCCAACTAGCCAATTTCCTCCGCATTAATGTCTACCTTACGCAAAAGATTGGAGAGGATATGCTTTGGAACATTGCTGTCAACGACGCCGGTGCAGAGTATGACCCTTTAACCCTCCTCCGATCCCGAACTATGTTTGGCCGCCCAGATTGGAAGGGTATCTTCGGTCAGATGCGACAAGCAATTGAGTCTGGCCAATATCTACCAGGAAGTACATCACAATTGAAAACTAAAGTTGGAGTGAGTTCTCTAAGTTTGTCGATGGCATTGCTTGATACTCATAATCAATCTCCTGTAGACATACTTTTGTGGACCAGGAGCTCTTGCAAAAACTATCAAGGAGGCTTGCCTCGAGAATACCGGCTCAAATGTTGAGTTCTCCTTTGCCAAGGTTTGTTTCTACTTTCTATGTCAACTCACTTTCTTTGGCTCATCAACCTTCATTGTTTTAGGAACATTTCTGATTTGCCGCAGATGGTTTTGCATATGGTACTTGTCCTGAAATACCCTACTTACATTGACATTCCTTCTATATCGTTATGGATACATGGATGTGTGTGATTAGAGCAGTCAGGTAGGGTCCGATACATGGAAGTCATAAATTTAACCCTAAAGAGCAAGAAACGCTGTTCAACTTGGAGTAAAAATCATTACTTGTTAGTCTCATCTAGGAACCTTGATCTCCTCAACATGGCTGTTCCAAAGCCTTGTTCGGCGACGATCCAGATCCACTAGACTTGTTCTATTGATTTGTTCCCCGACAATCCTTTTGATGCTCTTCATGGTACATCGCCTCGATACTGGGAACTGGCTTGAATTCATTTCGGATAAGAGATCCTGGTCAAGGCTTTCAACGACCAGATCGTCAAGATTATGGGCTGGGAAGAATTCCTCTAGATGTTCCATGACTTGGTCAGCAGGGGGCCTCGTATTGCAGATTGTAGGTAGCGGTGTTAGTTTTGAATGAGTTGATAAGGGCATATTACCGGCAATTTGCGAAGGGCCATCTATTTTTTTCTGCCTTCGAGATAGCACCAAGTCTGCAGGAAGCCTTTTCCATGTGGAAGAAGTCAGCCCATAATCAGTATCGGTACCAACAGAGCCATCGTTGTTGTAAGATGTCTCTGATGAGTACTGGGCCAAAGGGACCGAAGACCCTCCAGGCGCTCTTGGGGTCGCATGACTCGACCCCGTCCGTCGCAAAGGCGCGAGATGGGTTGAGTATGGCGTGGGGGCTTTAGCTTCCGGGAGGGGAGGGGGTTTATATGTAAGTGGATCAAAACTTGGTTGAGAAGAGGTGTTATCGCTGGAATCGGGATTATAAACCATTAATCTTCGACTCGTACTCGAGTTCTTCTGGCTGAACTCCTGGCTTCCCGAGTCTTCGTGCGTTAGTGTAGACTTTCTTTCTCGCGTAGCCCAGTCTGATGACCGGTGGGGTTTATGTTGGCGAGGGCCAGGTGGAGCGATGTACACCAGCGGAGGCGTTATAGGACGGGAAGCCTTCTGGACCAGGTCTCTGCCCAACGGGTTGGGAGATTCCAATTTCATGGTATATGTCGAAGACTGCAATGGAGGAGGTAGATCCAAGTTGGCGGTCGAGATATCAATGACGTCCGCAGTGCTAGCAGGATCGTCGTGATGCTTAAGTTTTTCTCCTATCTCGGAGATACCGGGAAACGACCATCCTGTCGGAAGTGAAAGGTAAGGGTGGAGAAGCAAGTTAGATGCCGAAGAGCGGTGGTTTGGTTCACTTGTGGACAATGAGTTGGGTTTTTCAGCATGAACGGAGGACTTACGGCTGGAAACATTTTTGTCGGAAGTCTTCTGCAGAATCTGACAACGAAAGATCATCTGGCAAAGGTGGACCAACTCTGTCTCTCACGAGCTATATAACGATCCAAGGTGGGCTGATTTGCTCTAGTGTTGAATATGAGAACGCACTTTACACATCACAGGCATCCAATGTTCCTTGTGCCAAGGTCGTTCTCCCGTCCACATTTCGAAAACTATACAACCCACACTCCAGATATCAACCTTGGAATCGTAACCACATTCCTCACGGAAAACCACTTCTGGTGCCATCCAGTAGAATGTACCTTTCATGGGTGTAAAGGTACGGTTGAGTTCAGCAAGTTTCTTTGATATTCCAAAATCAGATATCATGCAGACACCTGAGGGTTCCACGAGAATGTTTTCAGATTTCAAATCCTAAAAATCAACCACTATAAGCCATTGAAAGGTGGGGGACGGAGATGATTACTCTATGGATGATTCCCTTGGAATGAAGATATTCCAAGCCAAGTAAGATTTGACGAGTGAAATGTTGGGTTATTTCTTCCTTGAACTTTCCATAATCGCGGAGGCAACTACCAATAGTCCCTCCGGAAACGTATTGAAGAAATCTAATAACTTTGAATGTTTCGAGCTTATATAGCGGCGAGGGACACCTACATATTGATGGTTTCTCGGTTCTCTTCATATCCCAGGTATTGAACAATATTTGGATGGTCGAGTTCTTTCAGACTCTCACGTTCATCCGCAAGGGCTTCTACCATTTTTTTCAAATCGACCTTCCTGCGATCACTGGCTGTCTGAGGAAGCTCCACTTGCTTGACTGCCATGACTTCACCCGTGGTCGCGTTCAGGGCAAAGTACACTCTCCCGTGACTCCCCTTGCCAATTAATTCTCCTTTTAGCCATCGAATCTTCTCTAAGAGAGTTACAGTCAGGAAGCCAATGTAATTCTGTAAGGCAAGAAAGAACTCACGCTTCGACAACTCCTTTCCATAGTTTGCATTCTTCCCATTCTTCTGCGGTTTAACTGTACGGTTTGGTCCTGGGTTGATAGAGAACCCTGTAGATCTAGCTCTCTGAACAGGGCTGAAAGATGTAGGACCGGCTAATGATCGTTTGGAAATACTTGGGGATCTGTCAAAGAAATAGTCTTCTACGCTCTGATGATGGGAAGGCCTTGTATTCCCATGTTGTTTTGCATGGATATTAAAGCACGTGCCATCCAGTGAAGGCATGTTCGTGGCTGTGGAGAAAAGAGGCCAGGAGCGGGGACTAGTACTTGAGTGAGATGTAAGTACCCGTATCTCAGTGGGCAAACAGAGATGTGGCGCATCTGATGTCGACGATTGTAACGGAGATGAGGCAACATATGACCAATTCAAAATGGAGTGTGGGACTGCGTATTGACATGGAATTACATAATTCACTTACAAGGTCATGGATATTTAGAAAAAGGGAACAATCGTAAGATATGCAGTAATGTGAGATTAGGAAGTCAGCATGGTTGGCCTGAAGATATGTAAGGCGCGAACAAGGACGCAGTTTTCTAAGGTAGCGGAAGCAAGCTTCATAGAAATTAGTCAATCATTATGGGATTATGAAGAGTCCCCAGCTCTCGCAGAGGTGTGATGGATGTCCGCTCAAGTAAGGTAACGAGATTCTTTTGATCGCCACTTCTTCGAGATGCAAACTTTGAGAGTTTCAAAGCCTTGACAGGGTCGTCGTTACTCGGAATATTGCGAAACCTAGCTACCTGAGGAGACAACAAAATGGACTGCATGATGATGCCACCTTTGATATTATCATCTGAAGACTCGGAACGGAGCGAGGGACCCCGTATTCGACTCGCCTGCCATAAGAAAAGAATTTAACAAACATTAGCAATATCAGTAGATGAGGCGATAACAATATACCTTCTGTGCTGGGGATGTGGCCTGCTGAAAAGTCTGGGGTATTCGATGCTAAGGAGACTATATTAATGTTTATGCTGAGACTCGAAAAAAGGGTGAACTTTACTGGTTGACCTGGTATTCGGATTTCTTCCTCGTTGCTGTCGAGTGTCAAATCGATCACAGCATGTTGCGGCGTCACGGCAACGAAACTTGATAGCCTTGGTGTAGGGAGCGCAGGAACAGCCAATATCGAGGGTAATATTTGACACTTGGATTTAGCTCTCTTCGCTTTCAACGCTACGCCTAGAAAGAAAAGAAAGGTGAATTAAATCATTCGAGGCTGGTTTGACTATAACACCCACGGCCTTTGTGTTCTTTGTGTTGAGCACTGGTAAGCTTCATGGCTTGAGGTTTCATAGGCAAGGATCGTCGTTTCTGGCATCTGCGCGCCGTGCTAGTTATGATGACGGTAAGTAAGTAGCGGAGAACTGATAACAAGGTCCTTGGACTTACCGCAATCTGCGGTAGGTATCGCCAACGGTGTTTATTAGAGGAGTAAAGAATCTCCTCATGTATTCTGCGAAGTCATCTGGCCCGTTTTCACCATGAAAAACTGCCAGGATAGTTTCATAAGCATCTCCAGCGGGTTTCACGGGGTTATCGAGGTTATGAAACCCTAATTTGTGCATCAAGTGTGCGAAAGTAGAATTGGCAGTTAAGACGCTACGCGCTTTCTGCATCCGGAAGCGAACATTAGAAAGAGATGGAAAAAAATTCGAGGAACGAACGGTATAAAAATCTGGCGTTTCATCTGGCTGACAGCGGAAGAGTTCTCGTGAGATTGAAGCAGAAATAAGAGCGTCGCCTAGGAATTCCAAACGCTCTCTTTCTTTATGATCATGGCAAATGAGATTCCAGGATGAGTCGCTCAACAGGGGAAGTTCAAAGGCGAACTCTGGGGTTCGAACTAAAGCAACCAGGTCTCTCTGCATCGCGTCACACAAGGGATCTTTAAATGGGAACATATGTTGCATGGTTCGCAAGTGAGTTTGAGATCGGTAGTTCAACGTTCAACATCTGGGCGGGAAAGCAAGAAGTATAGTTCGTTACAAGTAAGTCACCAAGTTCCCACGTGAGGTCAGGCACATTGCCGAAAACAGTAGTGTGTAGTTCGAACACGTGTTGAGAGTTTTGAACGCGTTCGTCGTTCGACGTTGAACTTGCATGGTACTTTCAAGCAAAACTCTTATCTTTCTCTGGCCCAAGTAGAGACACCTAACTTCTTATGGATTCTTCTTTTGCTCACTCTCGCCCCTTCGCTGCTTCATCATCCACAAACCCGCAAAATACCAGACAAGCGCTGGGCTCAAAGCCTACCCCCGTTGACCTTCCAGCCCTCCAAAATGCGAGCCACGTCCTGCTTGAACAACTTTCGAAGGATGCACAAATAATCCCTGATATAGGAGATGCATTAACGGCCTGTAAGTATCTCCCATTTCGACCCTTGGTGTGGTCTCGCTCACACGCTCGTTCCAGCCGGGAGTCAAGCATCTGGTTCCTACAGCATATTTGCAGATGATACCCGACTACCCTTCCAAAAGAGAAAATTTACTGGTATCCCAGACGGTTTGTTCCAGTATTACGATAGTGAGTTTTAATACGTATTAATTGTTCGCGCTGACAAGTGATGGACAGCCGCAAATCTCACCTCGCATATGGGTTTGATGCCAGAGATTGAACGCGCATGGATTTCCATTGATCACAAACTTTTTCTTTGGGACTACAATGATGGGTAAGCGCCTTCATGTAACATCTCACCAACCCGAATCTATTTTTTTTTATCAGTCAAGAAATTGCCTCCTTTATGGATCAGCCAGACGTAATCACCCATGTTGCCCTTGTCCAACCCAAGCAAGGCCTTTTCATTGACGATATAACATCCCTTCTTGTCATATGTACACCTATATCCGTACTCCTCATCGGAGTCGCCATTACAAACCAACCTTCGCTTGACAATCGACCCCGAAAGGATATCAAGCTCTATGCAACAGATCTTACCATCTCAACCGACATCGAGATGACCTCTGTAATTGGCACCCCTGATGGGCGAATCTTCATGTGTGGGCAACAGGATGGGAATCTGTACGAGTTGCATTATCAGGCGAACGAATCTTGGTTTGGTAAACGAGTGCAACTCATCAACCACTCTGTTGGAGGGGTGCAGAGTATTCTTCCACGGTTTGCTTCCACTTCCTCCGATGGTGAATACCTAGTCTTTTCTCATGGAACCAACATTACTCATCACCCCTTAGAAAGAATTGTTGCTGCTATTTCCGACCTCAAGCGGAACTGTTTCTATACACTCTCGTCGCGAAACACAATTTCCTATTATACGCCCAGCGGCGACAAGTCTATCCAACACATACAATCTCTCTCATCACTCTACAAGTCTGCACAGGAAAAGGCTCCTGGATCGCCTGCGTTGACACCCCAAAACTTCCAAGTAATCAGTATCCAATCGGTTGACCCTTCAGAGTCGCGTTTGGGTGTTCAACTTGTCGCCATAACTACAAATGGTGTGCGACTGTATTTCGCCCCATCGATGGGATATGGCTACTCTTTCAGTTCAAACTCTGCACTAAGTGGCCTCCGCCCCCTTCAATTAGTCCATGTTCGACTTCCTCCATTAAATCTAATACATCCTGATGAGCAAGTGAAACTACATCGGCCTGCTGTTTCCAGTTACGGAGGACCCCAGATACACCCCCAACCAACAAGCAGGCCATTCATCGTGACATCCCTCGATAATGCTTGCTACCAGGACGGGCTGATCGTTGGGGCTCAAACAGGTGACACAGATGGTACCGACTATATATTATGCTTCTCCCCCGACCTCACTCGCATTGGCAACCTTGGCCAACTTAATCTTCCGCAACAACCACAACAACCCCAGTTTAATACGGCTTACGGTCAATATGATAATGTCACAACTAATCGACCTCCCCTAACAGAGTATGCTAGTCTGGTGGCTGTACCTGGAAGGACATGGGCCATGGCACCTGTTCCAAAGACATCCACATGCATACCTCCTGGAACACCTGCGCCTTCAGGCATCAACGACCTTGCAACACAATTTGGAGAGTCTCCCAACCAGTTCATGCTTCTGACAAATGTCGGATTAACAATTATAGTCAAACGGCGTGCGTTGGATTACCTTAAAGCAGTATTGGAGGATCTACAATTAGAAGGACATGTCCAATCTATTGTTGAATTCCGAGATAGGTATAGCTGACTACCCATTCATTTTAAAAAGTGATATACTGATATTTTTGCAGCTTTGGCAGAGATCAAACCTGCGCAATGCTTCTTGCTATCGCCTGTGGCAACACTTTCCTGGATCCCATTGCTAACCCTACCGGCGGTGCGATTAGTACAGCTAGCCCAGAGATCACTGTTGTCGCCAAGCAGGCCTTCTACGATTTCGGAGAGCGTCCGATTTGGACTGAACGAGTCATGTACGGAACAGGTTTGTCATACTTGTTGATATTTTAGAGACAATGTTGATAATTCAACAGCAGAGAACAAGGGCTCTGCCATTTTCAGTGGAAGACGAGAAGGCTTTGCCTTATACTTTGCCAGGCTCGTTCGCCCGTTCTGGAAAGCGAAGCTCACAGCCGCAGGGTATGTTTCGCACGTAGCGGCCATTCTTACCTCTGATCTTCTCGATAGTCCGTCTGGATCACAGGTGCTCAATGCATCGGAGACGTTGCTGCTCAACGTTCAAAAGAATCTTTTCGCGCTAAAGGACTTCCTTACACGAAACCCTCACTTATTCCATTCATCTCCAAGCGAACCAACCTCAAGCCGAACCCTTGTAACAGAACAAGAAGCATGGAAGGTATGCTTTCACCTTGTTGGTTCTTATTTGTGGAACCCTTACCTTTTTTTTTTTCACTTCTCAGGCGGAGCAGAATTCTGTTTCTGAACTTCAGACCTTGTTGACCAGGACAATAGAGGCCTTGTCGTTTGTTCTTCTTCTGAGCGACTATCGCCTTGGAGAGTTGATAGCCAAGTATGCCATCTGCGTTTTCGCCTACGTTATCCTCAAAATGTTTTTCTCCTATTAGATGTGAAGCGGACATCCAGAAATTAATATCCGCTCAGACCTTCGAAGACCTGATTACCACTCAGCATGGAATAACAATATCAAGAGCCCTAGTAAATGTAGTTATCGACCAACAAATTGGGCAGCAGATCAGTGCACGTACCCTTGGGCAACTGTGGTATTCATTTCAATAGTAACCGATTTTTTTAGGTTGATACAATAAGCGATGTCTTACAACATAGATGTGGCTCTTTCTGCAGTACCGACGATGTGCTGCTTTACAAGGTACGCGATCCTCTCTCCCTATATTTGAAGCATAGTCTGAATCAGCTTCAGGCCAAGGAAAATATACGCAAAGCAGCTGAAACACGGAATCCAACGGAACGACAGCGGGATCTGGCAGAAGCGCTGCGGTTTGTATTTTGGTCTTTATTTTAGTACTGCATCGAGCTGATCGCATCTCAGGCTGTTTTCGAGAGGTGCTCGTATACTCGAGTTTGAAAAACTTCGGGAAGTTATCGGCGACTTCCAACAACTGAACTACGCAAAGGGTAAATCATCTCATCGGTCTTGCCCGTCCAGTATGGTGATTACAAACGTCAGGTGCTGTTACCCTTCCCTTGATATGCGGGCAAGTCCAAGACACCGATAACGCTGGCTTGGAATGCTGGCACGCCGGCTCACCAGCGAACGATCCCCGTCTTGAACTCGTTAACCAAAGAGTTCGATGTTACGATCTTGTGTTGGATTCTCTCACTGTGTTTGAAGATAACTGTGCTAGGGTGCAACCTACAGCTACTACCGGAACTGTGCCGCCCCTCAATGACCCTGAGACAGTGCGTAGCCATGCATTTGAGCTGGCATTCGCAAGCGAAGATGAGATGTTCCACTCGACCCTGTATGACTGGTTAATTGGCCGTGGTCTCGCTGATGACCTATTGGATGTAAGTCTTCAATATCAATTGTATTCATTACATATTTTCATATAGGGTGCTAGATGAGACCTGCCTTTTTGGAAGCCCATCTTCGGCGAGATCCTGCCACCGTTCAAAAATTTCAGCTTTTGTGGCAATTTTATGTTAAGAATGGTCAGCCGTTGCGTGCCGCTGAGGTTCTGGGAGCTTTGGCCGAGTCTACTCAGTAAGGACCCTTTCATTATCCCATTCCATCAACTAATGGACAATAGGTTCGACCTACATCTTGAAGCTCGAATTGAGTATCTAACGTTGGCAGTTGCCAACGCCAAATCACATCCAATCTCAATTGGAGGTCGACATGAAACGGCCATTGCCTTTCTCACGGATCTTGAAGAGAAGCTTGATGTTGCCCAAGTTCAGCTGGAGATACACAATACGTTACTGCCCCATGTTAACGATGCCCCTGAAGTGGGCGATCGTATCAAGTCTCTCTCGACCCAATTATTCACGATGACCGATGTAAGCCAAGTTCAAATCTCTTCCACAAATTATATATACTGTGTGCTCATAAATTATCTCAGCTCTACCAAAAGTTCGCGATTCCATTCGACCTTCCTGCTATCAAGCTGCTGTGCCTCCATGTTTCAGAACACCGTGACGAGAGTGTCGTCCGACCTATTTGGAATCAAATATTTGACGAGAGTGCGTTCTTCGATCCAAATGTGTCTTTGCCTCTGCTAAACTTCTAGTACAGTCATGGAAGAAACTGACGATCCGAAGGAGAGGTCGGACATTATTATGGCACGCGTTGTCCCATTGGGTCAACGATTTTACCCGTCAGAAAGTGCTTTCCCTCTGCGTTCGTACTGCCGCTTATCTTGTGACCCAAGCTAACATCCAGAACGTGTACAGGGTTTATTGCGACCCTGCTTGTAAGATTCATGCTCGTCAATAAAGATGTCCTGCCCGCCGGATGGGCTGCCAGGATCCTGGTTCAATGTGGGGTTCGTTTCGCCGAAATATGGGACCTATTGCATGAGATGTATGAATCTCAGGTAACGCGATCAAGTAATATCCCCTTAAAAATGCGTCTAACGAAATTAAATAGGTTCCGCCCTTCAACGCACAGCCCAATGTCCAGGCTGTATCTTCGGAAATTGCCATTCTCTTAACCGATTGGATAACTGAAGCCACTCGACCTCAAGCCACCATATTGCGAGCTGAATTTCCAGTCGGCCGTGTCGATTCCGCCATTGACCAATATCTCTCTGAGTTGGAACCCAGCCGCGCGGAAACGAAAAAACTCTACGAACATGCCAAACGCGAGCTTCGCAAATACTGGTAGCCAACTTAGACCGAATTGTACAAGTTGTACCTGTATTCATGCACTGTTCCATCATGATTTCACGCAAGTAATACCTTGACATCCGGGTTAAATTACATACATATGTGGGATCAGGTTTCCAGCTCAGTTCACTTCCAAAATTGCGTCTTCCGCTCGAAGAAGCGCCCTTTTTGTAAGAACTTGCGTAAATTGATAAACTTTATACAAAGCTCTGTAGGTCGATCTTGGGTCATCTACCCATGGTTGATGGGAAATAAAGAATAAATACCTGACAGCACCAACAAGTAACAAACTGATGATGATCAGAGCAGCGATATCTCGTGAATTATTGTTTCTCCGACTTCGACTGCCTCTGTATCGCGCTATCCATTGAACAGGGCCGAGTGCTCCAACAGATAAGAGCATCTGAACCAGGGAGGAAGCTCCTACAAGTGGGAGGCCAAGTATGAACCGGCGAATAAAGCGTTTCAGAACGCCAGGTGGGCGACTAGGGAGAGGCACCTTAATTGCAGTGGTAGATTTATGTGAGAATATAGGCTCTTCAAATGTTCCAGCCAGTTCTCCGTCGCGCAAAACACGAAAGGCCGCAGTAATCAAATCTTGAGCCACTTCGATGGGAGAGATGAAGAAAAAGCTTTGATATGTGGGTTCCTCGAAGGCAGACATAAAGAACGTCGTAATGAACGATGCTACCATCACGATGAAGGTGAACAGTAAGCCCGAGAGACCACCAACGATGACTGTAAACCAAATTCAGGTCGGTCATGTTCAATTCCAGAGCAACGAACGAGACAAACGCGTACCGGGATTAGTTGCTAGGCCAGCAATGCGAGTGCGGGCAAACCGGTATTGATAACGACATTGAGGGCACGCAAAGAAAGCGCTCTTGGAGGCCGACGTTTGTCGCCATCGATGGAGACATTGAACATGCACGTACTGAGGGGGAGAATGTTAAAAATGTGACCCATTTCGGTCGGAGAACACCACCTACACTGATTGAACCTTTGCAAAGGCACGGACGAATGAGACGTCCGAGTTCACGCTCAGCGTCCAGGCCGTCCAAGCATATCCTGCATTGCTTTTCTTGTTCCGACATGGAATGGAAGTTGGAATCGTTATCTAACTAAATTGCATAAGCAACTCAGGCAGTATGAGTTGAATGCACGGGGCAAACACGGGGAACACATGTCCGGTCTCCCTTCTGTTAGCCGAACAGGTTTCGATCACTTCGCTCACTCCCTTTAGGTTTTTGCAACACACTCTTTAGAGAGGTTGAACTCGGATGAGCCAAGATGGGCAAAACCGTCAGGTTAGACTCGCCGGCGCTGTTGCTGGCATGGGAAGTGGTATGGTGTTGTTTCTATCTCGCTGTCACCACACTAAAAGTTTCTTCAGGTCTAACCAAAGTCGTAATCTCCCTGGTTTAACCTCATGACATCGTGTTTGACTGGCGACATCTTTAGGTTGCTGTGGGGCATGGGTAAATTTGGCTCCCTATCAGGGTACAATGCTGTGTTTCAATACACACAATATCGTTATGCTAACCATGCCTTTAGGTGCAAATCCTGTACTAAGAACATTTTCGAAAAGATTTGACACCGTGAAGACGCGCATGCAGTGCACACCTCCAGGGACATATCGCGGTGCCTTTGATGTCTTAATCAAAGTCGTGAAAAATGAAGTGAACCTTCTCCAGTCCTTTCAATGTGTCGAGACATGCTGAGTTGATGTTTAGGGAGTATTTGCATTGTATAAAGGAGCCACACCTCCCGCGGTGGGATGGGCTGCAATAGATTCCGTCCTACTTGGATCGCTTCACAATTATCGGTTATTTTTGCTTCGAAATGGGATGACGGAAACATCACCTTCTGGCCTCCCTCGGCTCACATTATTTGCACACGGCGTCGCAGGATTGTTCGCCGGTTGGACGAGGTATGATTCTCAAGATATGTGGCTGCACCCCTGGCTTTGCAAATTACTAATACGTCTCTTCGTTCTCTAATTCAGCGCACTAGTTGCAACACCTGTGGAGTTATTGAAAGGTCTTTGTGCTACTGAATACATGTATACAGGGACTAACCACCATTGTCGCAGTAAAATTGCAGCTTCAATCGCAAAAGTCCGTGTCAGAACGTCAATTCAAAGGGCCCATAGACTGCGCCCAGCAGATCGTCCGTGTCCAGGGATTTGGTGGCCTGTGGTCAGGGTTCACCGGTAGTCTTGCATTCCGGAGTAATTTCTTTTGGATGTTCCTCTCTTTTGAGGTGTGTGAGTTCGGGGCTCATCTTGGTGTTTAGCGGCTGAAATGAATTGACCAAAAAGGCTTTGATGCGTGGCTTTTCAAAACTAGAAGGGACGCCATATCAGGTATTCTACTTTGCAGCAGCCAGGGTTTGTCCGCTCATTTAGAGAACAAAAGATAAGCACAGGTTCTTCCAATTTCTTCTCTGGGGGTCTCGGCTCGTTTGTTTATTGGGGCATGGCTATCCCGTTTGACAATATCAAAAAGTGCGTCTTGGCGCAGTGACTCTCCCTTTGGCACCATTAACAAGGTATTAGTCGAATGATGGCACATCCTTATCCCCTGCCTTATCCTCAGGCGACTACTCCCAACCGGGCGATTATAAGATCTCCATCTTTTCTTCTAGTCACACGCCACATCTATACCCGCGATGGTTGGCGCGGATTTTTCCGAGGTCTCGGGCCATGTTTTTTACGTGCATTCCCCGTCAACGCCTCTGCAATATTCGTGTATGAAGGGACAATGAGGATTCTAGGTGCAGAACAGGTATAACTTCACACAATTTTCATCAAATGGTCCTGCAATCTTACAGCCCTGACAGACACGCAGTTAGAGTTTTGATTGACTAGCCTCCGCATGTACGGCGATTTTCAATTTGCTTTCAAAGTTGGAGGCAAAATATGCTCAAGTTTGTCAAGGTTTGCATTAGTTTTAAGTCCCTTTTTGGGGAATGAAATGCCAAAATAAGATAATATGACGGCGGCCTTGAGCTTATTTCTCATGAAATACTTAGTAACGTGATTATTATTTCTGGTACAAAAGTAGGTTGATTAGGATTACCAGATATTATTTAATACGGAAACGGGGATACTCTAACAGAACTATCCCAGCATTTGGCATGCAGGGAGCACACTCGTGCTATCAGAAATTATAAACTAATAGGTGCATAAAGACAAAACCAGAAGAGGGGTGGAAAGGGAGAAAGGGACGCCCAGTTCAGAGATAACAACGCGAAAAAGTACTCGGCGGGAGAGCGCAGGCCCAATTACCGCGGGCGACTGAGGCTTCCCATTCAGGATCGGAGCGATAGAGGTCCATACAAACGCGAGCGTTCTCAGTCTGATGGTAAGATTAATCAGCTGGTCGGCATCTCCGACTAGCAATACTCACGGGTTCTATATGACCTTGCTGGCAATTCCTGCCTAAGAATCGTTGGGCAAGGGTTTGCAAACCAGGGACGTGATTGCCAGAATTGAGACTGTTTCGGAAAGGCAGATAAAGCGCCACATCTCTGGTGTTTACAGCTGGATGGGGCAAACCTAGGACTAGTACACAGATATCGAACTGGTGAGTATTGAATTTTAAAGGAGATCCGACATAAACATACCGGCTAGGTCGTTCCAAAGACAGTAACCAACAATGATACGATTTCTGAGATGATTGGCCACCGCATTCTGGACCTCCGTAAAACTTCTGGAATTCGCTAGAAAGGGTTCAGCACTGAATGGTGGAGAATAACGCGAAAGGACACTCGCCCGAAGCAAGGTGAGCGGCCGTAATACCTGTGGTGGCCGTACGATAATCTGTTACCTGGACGCGGGTAAGCCAAGTATATCATGAGAACCTTGTTATGATCATCACCATTGTAGTGGGGATAACAAAGGAATCGTAGACCGAGTCGCCACGATAATTCACAATAGATACTTTCCTATGAGGAGGTAAATTGGGAGATCACAAAAGAGACGCTGGAGCACGCACGCAAGTAGATTCGTAGTACCACCTGGACCAACGCCAACATTAGTGCAATTGATGGCAAGAAAAAGTTCAGGAGGAGCCATATAAAATAAGGAAAACTATGGGAGAATGTTGTGGGTTGACATTGGAGAATAACAGCAGCGCTGCCTTTATGAATATTTCGAGTGTGGCGCTTATGTTGGATTTAGTCTAGAATGGTGAATTTGAATGGCTCTTGTATGGTGACTCAAGACTGAAAGGGAGTTAAAAGACAGCGTGGAACGCACTTGACATGTCCGGAATTGGCGAGACGAGAATTGACATCAAGTAAACGACAAGATTGAATGTCGGATACCAAAGCTCACGTAGCACAAGAAAGACAAGAATGTGACAAGGAGACAAACAAGACACGGCGCTTTAGATGTCGAGCATAATAGAAAGCAGTTTGGGAGTTCAGATGCGGAAAACGATCGGCGTCCGGTGTGATCGCGCGTCCCAAGAAGCAACCTGGTTGAAAATGTCCCAAGAAGCATGTGGTGGATAATAGACTAAATAATAATGCACCGAGGTAAGTGGTAAACCCATGCAGTGGGTCGCTTAAGATTATTGATTATGGACATCCTGCTGCTGGATGCTAAACTCGTGTGCGCTGTAAGCCTGTCCTGACAACTTGGGGAGGTATGGATCACGAAACAAACGGGTTTCGTTTTTTTTGGATGTGTTCACGCCTAGAAGGGAAGACAATGTTGTTCGGGAACATCCAAAGTAGACCTTTTACGGGTGGTCATTAGATATTTTTGTAAGGGACTGCCGCGCTTAAACTTTGGTGTAGTGAATTGGTGCCCATACCACTGAAAACTGCGAGCAACTTACCTCCTTTGGTCCGTGAAAAATATATATTTCCGATATCCTTTGCGGATATGAGTTAATCAAACCTGACAGTGGTTGGGTAATAAAGTAGAAGGTGGAGCTGATCGGTCTGACAGGGAACTTAGTCGTCAATCCACCAGGAACTTGATTCTAATCATCAAGCTCCTGAACGGTGAGCCTTTTTGAATCCTGAGAAACGAGATTGACAGAGTCAGAATATCCTGGATGACGCCTGTTTTTTTGGAGGGGGCACAATCGAATAATGTACCTTTGACCAACCATGTCATAATAGCAGAGCCTCTATTATGGTAAAGCTAATCAGCGTTTGTTATGAAGCTTGATTGGCGCTCAACTTCAAAATTACAGATTGCTCTTAGTTCCCGGGCCAGTAAGCTTACACGGATAGGCATACTGAGCCAGATTGCAGGATATTCTTTACGATACCATATAAAATTCCTGATCGGGTCACGGCAGGCCGTGTGATTGGTGTCCTCTATATATTCTTGAATACGAAAATTCATGACAAAGACCGCATACTACATGAAGTTTAGTGCGAGATAGCAAGAGCGGCGATGTGTGTCATGTGGGTTGGCGAATTGTCACTCGAGCTTGCCAGGTCGAGCCCAAACCGGAAGTAAGATAATGCTTGTGATCCATTATTGAGTTCGGCTGCCCTGGTTTGCCCTGGTCTTAAATTGTGTCCGGGCTCTGAGGCGCACCCACAAATGTGTTTCTCGACCGTTCCTAGGGAAGACCTTCCTCAAAGGAAACCGAATATGCCACCTTGATGGTACCCGTGTGAGGCTGCCTGCCACATGTTCTTCAAGCAGTCGCCGTTGACGGTAACGTCGTTCAGACCTCTCTGACTGAGCAATGGTTTCGACAATATCCATGCGACCCTCCTTTAATGCCAGCTGCGTAACTCGGCGTCGGACCCGCTTGTCCTCGACGTGTGGCCCCCACTGCGATTTGAACGAGTTCAAGATTTTGAAAGCAATTGTCCCACATCGTTTAGCACGGTGAAGTGGCGCGAGGAGTAGGAAGAGGGTCCTGGAATTGGGTCGAAGCAATGGGTGCAGCTTCAGGAGAGAAATTAACGTTCTGCGCGACTCATAAAATCTCGGCAGTCCATTCTTGGAGGGACAAGAGATGAGATGGACATGGATTATATTGAGACACCGTCGAGCTGTTCTAGCGTCCATATATCGTGGCATTGACTCGAAAAAAGCCTTGGTCAGTGCCAACGCACGATCTCGGTTGTTTGCCCTGACCAACAAATTGACGATACAGTAAATGGCAAATGGAGATGTTTGAGCGAGAGGTTGCATGTTTTCTGGCTGGTTGTCGTTTAAAATTCGTTGACGAATTTGGAGGTCTTCATATCGTTCTTGGGTCTTGCCACAATATTGATCTGGTTCGTGCCCACGATCTGCTGGTACAGAATTAAAAGCTCGCCGTTTTTTGGGTGCACTGAAAAACTCCAGCCAAATTGGTAACGGAATGCCATTCGCGTCGCCTTTGGCGGAAAGGGTACCGTTGTCCTTCAGTCGCTGCACATAGCGCCAAGCATCGTCCCATAATCCTTGGTGCACAAACCAACGAACCTCCAGTTTGTGAGTTTCCAAGTTCTTGGGGACATTGTTGGCATCCTGCGCAATGAAAATCCTGCGGACACTTTCGTAGGCTCGATGGCGTATGGCCAACTCGATGAGAAGGTTATAGGAGGGTGTCGATTGCCATTGGGGGTAGAGAGAATGATAGTCGATGAGCGCGGGAAGCCTTGTAGGAGGGGTATGCATATTGCGAAGATAGAGTAAATTTCGATAGAGGGATGTCCGGCTTTTAGGCGAGGGAAGGAGGGGAGGCTCGCTTAGACGCAATGGACCGGGACTTACAAAATTGAGGATTTGAGGCAGGGTTTTGACAGGGATTTCATTGAGGAAATCACGGGCATGGAGGTTTGTTTGAGGATTGTCTGCGTCTGTGGGTTCATAAGAGTTCTGAAATGGATCGAAATCTACGACATTGGCCGAACGCGACTTCGACTTTCGGCGAAGGGTGGGCAATTGTCCGGGAAGCGTGGTCTTGCCTGCAGACCTTGAATGGTGGCTGTAATTCTTTCTTACGCCATCCAGAGTTGGCCGTGGTGTCCCGCAGCTGCTTGGGTTGGTTAGGCAATTTCGGAGAGCCAGCATCGGAGCTTGCTTACTTGGAGGGGCTAGGTTCTGTCGAAACCTTTTGCTCAGTTGGTTTGGACACCGTTTGACATTGGGTAGCGGTCCTCAGACCTCGTTTCCTGAGAGGTTTGGCAGGAGAACTCGCATCGGCGCGTCGTGTCCACGCACGACCGGCTGCAAGTTGCAAGGTGGCGAAAAACGAAAGTGACGTGGCCTCTGAATGTGTCGGAAGGTGAAGCAGGCGAAGGGCGCGAAGGGGCATGCATATGCGCCGCCCAAGAAACTCGTGCCCAGTCCGTTCGAGGAAGGTTTTTTTTTTTGGGTTAAAGTTGTAGACACTTGTTTAATTCAAGGGTCATCGTGCAAAATGATCGTCATTCCTTATGTATTGAATCCCAATGTCGCAAATATAGAAAAAATGTAATGAGTGCTACCAGTATTTTCCCTTTCAGAGCTCGTCCATCGGCTGCTGCAGTGTTCTCCCAATCAACCAGCCAACTTTGGTCACCCAACTATCTCTGATACCCCGCATAACCTCAGAAATCTCCCGGGCTTTACATTCTGCCAGTTCATCAAGCCCACGTTCCCAGCTTCGGACGGTCTCGCTTCCAAACATGCGCGCTTGAACGTTGACAAGCTCGTCCACTTTATCGACCCATGTCTTCCACTCTTCGGACAGCCGGGGAAGGATCATAGGCGCAAGTTCCCCAATGGAAAGAGGGGGTTGGTTGACAATTTGACTGGTGACTGCCGATAGGAAGAGGAAGGTCTCAGAGGGGTGGAATTTATCCTTGTGCAAGGTTTGGATGGTCGAAGCCGAGTTCGCGTTGGCACTCGGGGCCGAAGCAGAAACGTTGGATGGAGGGGGTATGCAGGAGAAATATGGGAAATAGGACATGCAAGTTGATACGTAATCAGAGACGTGTGGTCGTAGTCGAGAAATAATGTAAGAATTACGCATCACAGGCGGGACCAATTGGGAGGCTTGGCCAAAGTTTGGATTAAGAGACGGCCTTGCCGCATCAAATGTAGAAAGAGAATGCACAGGGTTGCTTGAATAAGGATATGCTTCCCGGAGCCTCTTCGCCGACTCGGTCAGTGCTTGCACAGCGGTCTCCAAGGTAGGGCGTGGAATAAGAGGCAAAATAGTGGCCTTTAGTGACGGTTTGGCCTTGAGCAATGATGAAAGCAAGGGGAGAAGAGATTGTGGTGGAAGACTCGCTGTAAATATTTCAAATTGATGGATGGTTTCAAGGATACGTGAAAGAAAAACTAACCCAACAACACTCCGATGTCAACGTCGTCGTCTCTGGCTCCGCTAGAGGATCTGTTGTCTTTCGAATCGGGATCTGATTTCGAAACAACATCTACAGTGTTCACGACACGGGCTCGCTTTGGGGCCGCACGCTTTGGCCTCTCAGGAGTTGGGCTTCTGTCCATCGACTCATCTCGAGAAATTGGGTATCGGCCATTCTCTGAATCTTCTTCAGGATCTAGCCTTCGCTTTTGAGGCCTCGTAGCTGACTGTGCGATAGAGGTCACAAGTTGGTGAAATGCCGCAGGATTCGTGTGGCCTGGTGTCGGTGTCCCCCAACTCGGAGTACCCATAGAGGTTGAGGCAGTCGGACCAAGACCGAAGCCAAAACCAAAGGGAGATGGAGAGTGAGACACGGGCCTGGGATGGAAGCCAATTTGAGGATGGAGAACATTGGCCATGATATAAGTCGTGAGTGAGATGAAAGACAAGACCAGAAGCCGCAAGGTTGCTCGTACACCATCACGTGAACATCACATTCCAGTACCTGCCCTCAATTACTACTATAAAATCTTTCAACTTTTTTTTGTCATTGTCCACCAAAACCATTGACGCTACTTTCAGGTATGTCCCTTTCTATCTCCGCCATCTCAAAGACGAGACAAACGAATCGCTACTTCGAAGCCATGCGGCTGATGAACGTCATTCATATACCCAAATTTCTGATATCCTTCCTCAACACGCCAAGACCATTAACTCATTCTTTTCCCTTCCAGTCCCGTCCCCTCTTCTCTGACCATCTAGGACTTGGAATACACCGTGAGTGTCCTGTCTATTGGATTTCGAATGATAGAATAAAATAGAAGTCAAGCACTGACCCAGTCTAAAGGACTAGGGATGTCGATTTTCCATGCTAATACTGATTCTTTTCCCTTTTCCTCTTTTTTGTAACAAGCTCGTACTGACGAAATTTAACTCTAGCTCCGCAAGCTGAGAAACCCTTCAGGGAGCGATAAGTAGATTGATCATTGCTTGCGTCCATTAGATGAATGTACATGGTAAATATACGAATGATATCGATTACGAGTCCGGGGTATCTGGCCACAATAAGTTAAATAACCAGAGAGCCAGAAGGAGGACCATTTTTGCATGAAAGGGCAGGAATGAATTACGCCCTGCAACTTGTGGCCCTGCCTCTTCCCTGACGGCGTGTTGAGAGTTCACGGGTATAGCGATTCCCTGTCCCTCCAGCCAAGCAGCATCAGGAGTCGTCATTGCCGTTGCGAGTAATGGGAATTCTTGCGTCCCGGTGCCGCAGATATCGGTCGTAATTTCGCCCGTGGCATACGCCACTCGATCGCAAAGGTAGAGAAACATCATGCTGGCGACAACCATGTCAGTGGCCTCCATCGAATACCAGGAACAACAAGTAAAACTCCTTTGTTATCACCAGCAAGGCCAGAAATGGTACTGGATGATGAAGGTTTCCAATGAGCATTTGCCTACAAAGGCAAAGGCTTGAGAGAACCCTGACCTCAGGATAACGGTTGAGTTGCGAAGGACGACAAAGGCGAGGACTGGGAGGAAAGAAACGTAGGGATGCCAGGAATTATACTAATTTATAGGCGAACTTGGATTCCTGGTAGAGCACGAAAGCCAAAAACCACACCAAAATTAAAGCGGCAGCCCCAATAGACGTTTTCATGATCCCAGGCCTTCGAGGATGGTCCCTGAGGCGGCATTCCCAAATTTTAAACACAAATACCGAGGTTAACATCCCCACATATACGATCCACGAGTCAAGGTTGAACTCGGAATGCCCACTTCCAGCAGCCAACTCTGGTTCATGAACCAGGCCATCATGCCTGCAGAGAGTATGATTTTGAGGAGAAGAGGCGTCTTGTCGTTGAACCGCGCGCCTGCGACCATTGTGAGATAAACAACAAGATACTACATCGATACCAATAGTAAGAGATGTAGTCTGTGTTCATCACGAATGCAAGGAAAATCGTGAAGAAATTAAGCCGATGCCCTCAAGAGACCGGAGTCTCCTCCACACCGAATCAAAACCTAATATTGGGGTTTTAATGAAATGTAGGATGATAACATTTAATCAACTAACTTGGGCAATTCGCAGGAAGCCAAAGTCTGCCTTGAGTCTGCCTTCCGAAGATAAAATGTTGTGTGTCCGTACCCAGTCATAAAGAGGTATGATGCAACCAGTACCCGAACTGGATTGTGTATTCCGGAGACTTTGGATCCGCCGAAGTAGTGGTAGATGAGGATAATTACTAGGACTAATTGATAAAAGCGTATCATGGCAGAAAAAAAAGAAAGGTTTGTACTTTGCATCCATCCCTTCCATTCATCGGTTTGGTCACGATTCAGGAACCCCATGTCCTTGTCCCCGCGCTTCACTGTGGCAGACTTGCTGAGGATAACAATACACACAAGGCGCCAAATGGCCATGAATTAAATTGTTTTTGCTCCTTGAGCCAAAAATCGCTCCTGTCTGCGATATATATCAAAGCGAGAGCAATGCTGATAATCAGGGGCGAGCGTGCCACTTTCCCCTGGAAGTGAAGACACCTCCAAAACCTTTGTATCAGATTCAGTAATGTGTCGAAGTCGGAAGGGATTGAATATACTACCTGATTTAAAGGCGTTGTAAGATAGGTAAGGCTCGGCTAAGAGTGCCATTGCGAGGAAGACAAAATAAGGGGGGGAAGACACGGAATACCGATCGCAACAAGATTTATTGTATGGAGACTTCTTTGGAAGCACATCGTTGCAGCGAAGATTCAAGGGCAGATTGGCCTGGATTTTGATGAGGCTCTCCGAAAAGTGAACACCACTTTGCTTTTCTTAGTGGAGGAAGACCCAAACAGGGAGGATTTCGGAGGGTGGATTGATACGACGATATAGGTCGGAATTCATCGCATCGATTTCCCAAGGGTGCATCGTCAATGCGCGGTCCGCTGAAAGTTTTGAAGGAACAATTTGCCCAACAGGAAGCAAAACTATTTCGTCTGCTGTTTAGGATGGGTCTGAACAGTTTTTAAAATGTTTTCCATCGTGTTCTCCCATGCAGTCACCCGAGGAGTTGGCATAACGCAAATATCACAAGCCAGAACCAAGTACGAGGATGGCAGGCGCTGGAGACGAATTGTCATGAACATCGGCAGTTGATTTGGCTTCTGTAAGCACCCATTTTGCGTACGAGCTATTGAGAAATGGATCCCAGGTAAAAGTGAGGATGGTGCCATATTTTGTAGAGAATGGATGATCAGAGTGTTTCTTCTTGTCGTCCAAAAGAACACTCGGCAATTTCGAATCCAGAGAATTGGATACTTAGTTGAAAAAAGAGCTGCTGGGTGACTGAGTCCTCGGTGAAGATGGTTTCCTTTCCGTGAAGACAAGTGGAGACCTCCTCGCCGTAGGAATGGAGCATGCATCCTGAATGCAGTTAAAAAGATTTAGACAAGGAATCATCCGGACAACAGTCGTGAGGTATACCATCTGGCTACCAATTACGATGCTGTGAATCTAACCAGCTTCCACGATTCAATAAAGCCTGACAGGTGCATTGGGTCTGACCTGTCTGCCCAATTGAATGAATTTACAACGAAATGGAAACAAGGACTCGGATGTGTTTGCTTACGGTTGAGTAGTAGACGAGAAGCTCCAAGAAAGCATGCCAGTACGAGGGAGAAGACACCAAGAGAGTGGGGCCATGTAGGGTTTATTGAGAACTTCATGAGAAGTGTAACCTTGATGTTCAAATCCCAGGAGGATGCTTTTAGTGGGAATCGGGGCAGCTTCAAGCGCAAAGGCCTACTCGTGGAAGATCCAACCTTCAACGTAAGCCAACGTTCATGCCTCAGTAGATATCTGGGGTGGCGTTACACGCGCCGGTGAATTTTCAAATTTCAAGGATAGTGGCAGTAGCTGTCACATTCCTGGCACATTCAGGCGTCAGGTTTGGGGCACTTTGGCCCTCCCCGCCTTGTAATTTCAATGAAAAGAATATGTCAGAAATAGAGACTAAGAAGGGGTATCAAAAAAAATAAAATCGCAACTTACCAAAGTTGGTTCAAGCCATTATTTGGAGGAATGTCAGTACCATACCTGCTGATGCGAAGGGTAACTACATAAGGGGTTTGCAGTGTGCACCAGAGTCCCTCTCGAGGCTCAAAAACACTACATCTTTTTGCAGAAAATAGTTGCTCGCTATCGTTTCCAAGGTCGCCAGGGTTCGAGAGATTCCGAATCATCACTACTATATACCCCTGCCAGCTGGTGACTAGTATGTAAGCTATTGGCCTATGACTGAAGGTTATAGATAAGTTGGAGGGTGATGTTAAAATTATTCGGAAAATGTCCAGTGTATACTAGGTTCCATTGCGATGGAAGTAAATGCTAAGGGGTATTATGTATAGAAGGCCACTCAATAATAAAAAGGGGTTCTGTAGAATAAGGATCAAACCCCGGAGCTGGACGTTGTTATTCCTGGAATTGTATACATGTCAATGGCAAAGCCTCGACGAGAAAAACTAGGACAAACCAGTCCTGGGCACAAATGAGCATAAGTAGCGAAGAGATAATTGATGTTTGTACGTACCCTTTGCATCTATTATTTGCAGATGTTGGAATACAGGACAGATATCGACATCCAGAACAAGCTGCAGTCCTTCAGCAAAATATGACCGAGGATACAAAAGGTGAACCTACCAGCATAGGGATCAGAAGTATAGAAATTTCTAGTCAGTGAGACAAATAGAATCACTGCTAGCGGTACCGCCGCCAAACGGAAACCCCACATGATAATTCGGTGTCGCTTCGTCTCGCTGATTACGGGATAGAAGAATGTACCAATCAGAAGCCCCATGACGAAGCCACCAATATGGGCTGGTAAATCGTGCTCAACGAGGTGCATGAGAGTCACATAAGAACGAACACACCAAAATTATCCACATCTTTGTGCAAGGATAGTAAGTATTCATCCATCATCAAGAAAACTTGGTGGCCTACATGGTATATATCCAATAGCAAATCCAATGAGAAGCTCAATGGTCATGAATATAAGCTAAACAAAATCAGAATTAAATCAGGTCTTGCGCAAGCACATCGGGATAACGCACTTTTCTAACAGGTCGGTAGTGGTATTTCCAGTGCGCCAGTAAATCAACCCAGGTGACCTGTGATCAAGGTGATGAGGCCTCCGCGATGAATGGGCAAGACCACTGACGGCTACTGTCCCAAAAATTGCCCCACTCGCGCCGACGGAAGGAACACCGACGAGCGAGAAATTTCCCCCGAGAACGTTACTGAAGTCACTGAGAACAATGATTTCAAAGAAGGAGAGGAGGTACCCACCCAAATATCCCTGCAGCAAAATACGTGAGGAGAAATCCCCCGGAACCCATTTCGCGCTCAATCTGTTGCAACCGAGTGAGTTTCAATTAGGCACCTAGAGAAGGAGCACATACTTGGGCAGACAAAGTCACTTGTGCAAGCATGTTGAGGATAAGATGAATAATGCCAGCATGTAGAAATATGGGTGTAATGAATCTTCAAGTGGATGAGATTAGGTCTTCAAAACCAGAATACATAATTCGTACCTAAACCATTGGTTTGGGGAGTCGCTGGGAAATCCTTCATACTATGATTGAATCTTCGGGCAACAATGCGAGTGAGAAGAAAGAACACACCCCCAAAGCCACATAACTCTTCAACTGTACATATCGATGTCACAGGATTAGCTGTGTTGTTCATGCCTATCCAAGTGTAGATATGAGACCGGAATTCAATTTGTGAAGAGGAGGCCAACTTACAGCCTAGAAGTGTTGATGGAGGAACCTGTCTGACAAACTTCATACAAGGTGGAAAGCGAGCACCAAGGTTGATAAGGGCACTTGAAGAAGGGCCCAACATTGGGTTGATCACAGGCTACTGTGGTATAAGACTTTTGGGCTAATGAGTGTGTCGAAATTCCATTTACCTTCAGGGAAATCGGACTGCCTTGCTCGCGTGCGTTAAGGACGAGCTCATAGATGCACACTGCAACCATTGCAATAGTTAAGGCATACACTGCAGGGCAATAATTCAGTGATGGAGCCCTAGGGATAGAAAACGAAGGCCCTCACCTACGAAGGGGTATTTTTGGCGGCCAATTCCCCGTTTCTTATCCTCGATTCGTTGTTGGAGTGGGTACTTTGCGCTCGCAAAGAACTTCGCTAGGGGTTTCTCCTCCGCATTACGTTGCTGTTGCGGTTCCGCGTATTCTATGAGGAAAAATAACATGAAACTCGATGCAACGAGAAGCTGATGGAACACACCTAAATCTTGGTATTGTGATTTATGGTTAATGGATACGCCCCGCACAAGTGGTGCATCAGGAGACTCGTCGATTGTGTGGTCCCGTGAATGGTGATTTAGACCGTCGTCGGAATATGACAAGGCCCCCGTGGTGGGGTGATGTTTGTCGCTATAATAGGATGCATCCGCGTTCTCTGCATATGCCCTGGGTTTGCCGACGTTTGTGGGGTCGTAGCTGTCGTCTACTGTATACTCCGTTGGGGATGGTGGTCGTTTATAAGCGTTTGGACCGGAGGTGGACGGATAGGAATGTTCTTCTTCATCGTCATAAATACGCTTAGAATCTTGTGGGCCAGCCATGGAACAGAGGCTTCGGAATAGGTATCGGGGTGTTCTGCGCAAGTGAGTGTAAGGGAGGATATATAAGGCGCCCGGTAGACGCGTGTTTGTTTTAGGCCATACTGGCAGTGCCGCAGTTGCGGCCTTCTTAGCCCTTGTGTTCAGTTATGTAACCTGATGCAACCTTGGTTCGAAACAGGTTCGAATTTCGAAATATTATGTCGACTATTGACACTGATATTTAGATCACAGCAATGTTATGTTCTATCAAGCGTAATAATACTCGTACGTATGGGTGGATGGTCTTGGAAATCATGAAGTATATACTTAATACAGTGGGTGAATGGTGTTAAACAAGTCCGATCATCGGGGGTTGGTTATGCGAGTGTCAAAAGAGGCATCTATAGGCGTCGTCTCGCTCATGCTTGGTCTACCTTTGGATCTACCAGAGGGTTTACGAGTTAGAGGTGTAATGTGTGTGTTGACATGTATTGTTAATTCGGTGGTATCCTCCTGATCTTCTGTTGTCTGCGGATGTAGGTGGTCGTCCTCACTCTCTGGTTCATAGTCATGCGCGACTGGTCGACCCCAACGAGAAGCGGAACGAATACCATCGACCCACTGGAGCGTTCCGATTCCTACCTCCCGGACCTTTCGATTTCTCAATTTCCAGGCCAGTGAGGCGGTGGTATCGCTCCCACGGCTCGTGCTTTTGTCTGAACTTGAGGAAAGACTTTGAAGTGAAAACCGTTTGGAATCATCAAGCAATATGTCCTTGCCAGGTAAGGCCGCCAACAAACGAGGATTGGTTGGAAAGAGCAAGGGTAACATATATCTGGAGTCCAATAATTCACCGAGGGCTTGAGGTGGGCGAGTTGGCTCCCAGAGGGTGACATCGAGCGTTTTGTCAAACAGTGAATCGACACTTTGCTGTGGGTTGATTTCGACAGAGGGTGCTGTTGATCGTTCTGAGACGCTGGAAGCATCGTTCATGAGGGATGAAACGCTCCCTTCTCTACTCCAATCTCGATCTCCAATCTAGAATAAAATTAGGGCTAGTTTCCGAGCAAGTGCTTGATGGTTTACCTCTTTTCTCATGGCCTCCACTCCTAATTTGACCCGATGTCTTTCCCAATCTTTCTGAAGCTGAGTGAGGTATTGGATGCACTCTTCCGTCATTCGCCCTTCATTCACTTCGTACTTGTAATCACGGACGGCCCTGCGCATCTTGGAGACATCAATCGGGCTAGAAGAAAACCTCAGCATGAGATGGCTAACCTGGAGTGGATTTATGTGCTTCATAGTTTGAATCGTGGCAACAAGATCTGGGAATTCGGTGATGGAGGAGAGACACTGTAAAATGTGAATTAAATATGTATTGGTTAACATTACATGTTTTACCTGAAGCCAATTCAAGAGATCTCTCAAAGGGGCGAGATGGATTTGAATGCCAGAAGGAATGCCCATTTCTTCGATCCATTCTTCGATCGCAGTCAAGTTCATGCTTATTTGGAAAGCGCGGGATCTGGGAAGGCATTTCTGGTGTGAGATACAAATACAATGCTTGAAGGGCGAAGGAACCAACCTGCAAATATACTTTTTCCTCGTAATCACACGATTGAATATTTCACCTAGCAGGTTGTTCAAGTTAATTGGGGAGAATGGCGGGTAAATTGGACGTACAAGATGTCCAATACATGACCTGCGACCATAACTGGGTTGTGATGGCTGGGTTGATATCGGAGAGTACCAGGAGTGTATGAAGGGAGGTGAGAAATGAAGTAAGGTCGAACGGTGAAGGTAAGGGTGGAGACTCTTGGAAGACAGAAGCTGCGGAAGGCGGCCCTTTAGCGCGCGTAATAGTCTGGCGCAAAGACGAGAAGCCTCGTGAAGCGGACGAGGAAACTGTGGGCTGGTTTCGAGATGGCGACAGCGGTCTGCGTGGACTAGTAGGTGGGGTTGGAACCACGTTCTTTCCACTAGGTGATACTGGCGGAGCTTTGCGTTTTCCACTGAATGGTCGAAGAAACGACCATTCAGATTCGAATTGCACAGCTTCCAATTCAGAAGCCACTGGGACGTATGACAAAATGGTAACATCTAGAAGCTGGTCTATTCGCCGTTCAGCGAAACGGATAATAAAAACTGAGAGAACAAGACATTAGCGACGCGGAAAATGAAAATCTACAACTTGAGAACTTACCGAAAACGGAATTGATAACTTCTTCAATGAGCTCAAAAGAACCCAACATCTCGCAGGCCTCGTTTATTGAGGTGTCGCATTCCAGTAAATGTAACCACAGGGTCGTGTTGTATAACCAAAACACCAAACACGAAAGATCCTCGGCTCGATTCTGTTGTTTTTAATGCTGATCAGAACCGACACATCCAATTCTACAGTGCGGTGGGCCTAACGCACGAAAAATGTTTCTTCGATGGCATCGGTAGCCCCGATAATAAGGTCCTCTAGCCAGGTGTGGTCACACGTCAACGCCGCAAATCTCGCAAGCATGTATAGGGTATTGGCAGGAGTTGCATCTTTAAAGGTTGGTCGGTAATTTGTGATCAACGACTCAAATATTTGAGAGAGTAGGGGCGGAGAGAAGACCAGCATGGCCGAATAATCTGGAATAGGCGTCTACAAGTGTGTCGGCCGTCGAGTATGACTGTGGAGCATGGAGCACTCACATACACGCCCTCGTTTTCTTCTTCGTCTTCATCTGAATCTGAGTCTGAGTCAGAGAGTTCCGAACTTTTTCGCCACCAATCTGGATCAACTCCCAGGACCTTCCCAATATCTTCCCGTATCTCCTTCCGTTTTCCTTTCCTTTTCGTGCGCTTCTCCAATAACCTCCGCCTCTCTTCCATCCGTCCCCCCATCCAGCCTTGGGTCCGCATAGATTCCTCGAGCAATAATGCCACATCTTCTTTCCCGGGCAGTACGGAATGTGCCGTAACGATGTCGAGGGGTGTGAGCTTCCTCCCTGTGAGTGCAAAAGGAGAGCAACCATGGGTCATTAGATACGACACAAGAGTTGGGGGAGCAAGGATCGCAGCATAGTGTAAAGGGGTCCAACCGGCTTTCGACGACAACAAACTGCTTCAGTTGGGAACCATTGGAAAAGAATTTCAATCTGCCTACCTTGATCTGCATTTAAATCGGCTCCCTGTGACACGAGAAGGCGAACGCATTCTTCTCTTTCCATGTCCCGATCCGAGTCTCCGCGAAAGCCATAAATTGCGAGACTGACGAGGCCGACACCATCTTCGTCATGCAATTCTAGATCGACATGGGCTTGTGCTTGACGATCGGTCAACAGATATTGGACAACAGATATATCTCCGAATGCACAAGCACGAGTCAAGCAGTGAGCCACAAGCTCTGCTTTCTGGGAAGGATTCAAGCCAGAGTCAGCACTGATTTGCTCAGAGATCTGAGTTATCGTTGGATATAGTGGATGAAGGTCTGGTTCCGGGGAGAGATCTATTGGAAGCGTGGGTGTTGTTGGCATCCCCAGGAACTAGGGGGTGGGCCGCGTTGGAGACACAAAATAATCTCGAGAACGGCTGGTAGACTAAGTATGTGAGGGTTAGGCTGACGCGTGGTACGCGTCGTTGCGAGGGAAGGAAGAAGGATTGATGCCGACCGAGCACCAGTGTCTCTGGAAACGCAATGAAATGCCAGGAATGATAAGTGTGGCCGAAGAAAAGATGATGGTAGAGGAATGGTGGGAGAGGGTACTCTGACCAGTCACAAAACCCATCACTCAGTGCCGAAATTGTGATCGAGGCTGACAGCTTCCTTATCCTTCAAAACTCTCACCGCCATGCCACCCTACAAACGCCAAAAACTCTCTGCACCGGAGGAGGGCCACGACAATGATGCTAGCTCTATTGAGGTATCTGCAGAGTCCGATTTTATGGACGAAGAAGATGAAGACATGGACAGTGTCAGTGCAGATGGCTCGCAAGTCGATGAAGATGAAGAAATCGAAGGGCTAAAACCTCAAAAATCTCGCCAAACTTCGAAGAGAAAAATCAGAGCGACGGGCGGCTCAAAATTCGGAGCTACACTACAATTTCTGCTTGATACAGAAGCTCCCTCAAATCTACCACTGTCCCTCAAACCTTCAATAGCACGGAAGCGCAACGATGAAAAATTGGAACTACGGGCGAAGAAAGCACTGCAAATAGAAAAGAAGGAAAAGGAGGACAAAGCAAGGGTGAAGGATGTCATTGGAGGTTGGGGAGGAGAAAGTGAGAGAGCGTTGAGAAAAGTTGCACAACGAGGAGGTATTTTATTATTATAGATCTTCACTCAAAAACCCTTGTTGACGCGCCCTCAGTTGTCAGGCTATTCAATGTGATACAGCAATCCCAAGCTTCTGTCACTGCTGCAGTAGAAGATGCAAAAGCCAATCGTGGTACCGGGAAACCTTCACTAGCAGTGCCTGTGCTGGAGAGTAAAAATAAAGGCAAAGGCAAAAACAAAGACAACATCATCGGTCGAGGCAAAGAAAGTATGTATTTTACATCTTATACTTCCTCCTTTTCCTTGGTTAACAGAACCGTAATCTAGGCGCAGTGGACAAAGACGATTTCTTCAATATGATTAAATCAGGAGGAGTGGTCTCGAAGGTGTAATAATTGCATATGTACGGATCATATAAGCTTGATTGTGCGACGCTTCAGCTTATGAACTTGGTCATCTGTTGTTCAGAGCATTATCCTTCTGGCTCGCACACCCACAGAGGTGGAGGTAGACATTCCTGCTGGCTTTGATGCCGCACTACATCGAATAGCCTCAAACTTGCATGCGTTATAGTTTTGGCAAGGAGTCGCTGGGTTAGCCGGTTGACATTCAGCGGCGGCTGTTCTGCTTTATTTCTTCTCGACCTCCTGGTTAGGACCCCATATGTTCGGATCTTCAACCTGTCTTGGGGAAATCTGTGGCTATTGTTGGTGCTGCCAATGCAGGCCTGGCACACTTCCTCGACATCGACCATCGACCACTGATATATCACGCTTGACAGCCCTCCAGGCAACAAGTTTCTCCCCTGGAGATCTCAAATACCTTCTGCACATGAACATACAAGTGCCCTCTATGGCTTACTCTGGTCACTTCATTATGGTCGACGTCAGAAACTTCTGAATTATATCAGCTCCCAACGTCAAGTCCAACGCGCCTCATGGGTAGATAACTCAGGGGAAAGGCATTTGGATCTCGCTGTCTCCGATTAAAGCTCATATTCAGTGCAAAGCCTTTAATCATCTAGTCGTGGCTTCGGATAATCTCCATATCCTTTGCACTCCATTTTGGAGAGGGTAATAGGGATGTCACGCTCGAAGTCTACAAGAGGCTCCTTGAAGAGGAGAATCTTGCATTCTGTGTATTAGGTCCCGACTTTGCACGAGAGGTGGGTTGCTAACTGTTGATTTTTTCCTGAGACGCTAATAATATGTATCTTTTAGGTGCGAAGGCGATGCGTTTGATGTTCCTGTACAAGTCATACTCAAACTCTTTCATTTCCCTAGGCATAGCGCTAAGCGTGATTTTCGTGTGTTCGCTGCGCACGCCACCCGGACTCCGTTCGGTTTTATCGGAAGAACTTGCGGCGTACGAAGACCGTGTTCGGGGAGGCGGTTTTACCCGCATACAATCGAACACAGGATGCTGCAAGTAATCATCAGGATGCGTTGATCGTTTTTTTTTTGATTGATGAATGATCCTTGCTTGATTTATTTAACTGATCTTAATTATGTAACAACACACTTTGAAATGTATGTTAAGAAAAATTATCATGGATTGATTGACTTATTCATAGAATGCCTAGGGACCTTACTTTAGGCAGATATTCATAGCTCAAATGTAGGGCCCTTATAATAGTAATATTATAAATTGAATCAGGCTCAATCAATTATTATCCCAAATTAATATCGAGGAGAGGGAAAGCCCAACATAATTTAAAGAAAACCCTCAAACCTCACAATGAAAAAGGTGATGACACCCCCCAAACTGAGTTTGACCTCCAAAACTGGGATGAAGCTTGCCATTAAGTAAGTATACGGCTTTGTCGCTACGGTCTTTTTTTTTCAGGTAAGATTCAATAATTCCCCCAGCTGTGTAGGGATAATTCTCGTGTTTCTAGTAACCTGTGCGGTGCGCGCGTAACGCGACCCCGCGATCGAGTTTCTCCACGTGATGACGCTGTGAACAACCTGCCCTGAAGTAAGCCTGGATCTCCCTTAAAACGCGACTCACCCTCGAATATATTTCCTTCCAATGGTTAGTCTCGTTCGTGTTTCTGTGATATTGATTGCGCTAACCGGTTTGCGGGTCAGCCTGCGAAGGAACTTATTCGCAAGGAGGAATGGGAGAGACGACTACACGATGTACAAGTCACGAAAACGTGAGTGGCATTTCATGTCGGCTGGTAAAAGATGATAAACAATTGGGAATCTCTCTGAAATCCATGTTGAGATCAATCAATTGCATGTATTTTCTGATCCAAATTGCCTTCTCCGTGAATCCTTTTGCAACATTACTAATTTTTTAACTTTTGTTTTTCTAGAGACCTTAATCGACTTATCATGGATTATTTGGTGATCGAGGGGTATAAATCTGCAGCTGAAGAGTTCAGTCAAGAAGCCAACCTCGCACCGCCTGTGGACTTTGAGAGCATTGAAAGCCGTATGGACATCCGGGAAGCGCTCCAACGGGGAGACGTGGAGGAAGCGATCACACGGGTGAACGACTTGAATCCCGAGGTATGTGTATTTTTCATGACGGGGGCAAGACACACACAGGATTAAACCGTTTCATGCACCACTCATAAACCCCTCGGGGTTGGTGATGATATTTGTAAACACCAAAACTTCAGTCTTCAATATGATCTGTGTCTTGCCCTTGATGCATGGTTTGGATTTCGAGCGGTAGCTAACGTCGTTGGTCGTATCATAGATTCTTGACACAAACCCTGGATTGTATTTTAAATTACAACAGCAAAAGTTAATTGAGCTTATCCGACAAGGACGAATAGCAGAGGCATTGCAGTTTGCGCAGGAGGAATTGGCGCCTCGCGGGGAAGAGTCGCCTGAATTTCTGGCGGAACTTGAACGGACGATGGCATTGTTGGCGTTTGAATCGGCGCCGAATGCGCCGTCAGGGATTTCTGAGTTGCTGTCACCTGGTCAGCGGATGAGGACGGCGGGGGACGTGAATGCAGCTATCCTGGAGAGTTTGAGCCAGGGAAAAGAGGTAAAGTTGGTAGGGTTGCTGAAGCTACTGTGTTGGGGGGAGATGATGCTGGAGGAGAAGGCGGATTTTCCCAAGGTAAGCGCGATAGCGATGAGAGACGAGTGAATGCTAATACCAAGTACATAGTTGAATGTACTAGATGGGACATTTGTTGAGATGTAGGTGTATGTACATAATAAGCCAACGTGTGTGTTAGTCAGCACGGATGTATTTTGCTAGTTGTCCTCCTCCTCCATGTCAGAGGACTCGAGATCGACGAAACTACGCAAACGCTACTATGTCGTCAACCCAGGCTCAGGCGATTCGGACGACGCAAAGGACGACTATCGCCACTACTCACGCCCACAGCAGCACAGACCATCTCCGTCCCAGCCCAACCTACTCACCACTGACCTAGCTCGACCCCCGCTCTCCCCCGACAGCACTCCGTCCCCCTCAACGCCGCCCCCGCCTACCCACGCCCCGTCTTCTTCCCTTGACCACCCAAAACCACTCCCCATCCCAGACCCAGACCCTGTTCCACCAGCCACCTCCCGCAAGGGCAAGTTTCTTCAGACCCTCAAAGCACCCTTTGGCAGCCGCCCTCTCAGATCAGCTGCCCCAGACCCAAATTCTCCTCGCCGCCCTCGCACTGTAAGCCTCCCAATTTCTCCTCTTTTCCCTTCTTATCTCATAATCAGCCAAAGTCCCCAACCACAGCGGCCCCGGATTCATACACCTCTACCGCTGCTTCTGAAAAGCTCATCTTTGTCACGTCCGATTCAGAGCGCTATGTTACCGTTGATATTAGTGGTGCAAGAACTGCCATTCAAATACGAGAGCTCATCCTCACAAAGGTCCGTTCCTTATTTTCTCTCAACCCACTCTTCCCTCATCCTCCCCCCCCCCAAAGCTACACATTTACGACGACGACGAGAACCACCCATACTCAATTTATCAAACAGAGATTGGTGCATACGCTATGGGAGATGCTTTGACCAGCGATCGCCTTTTGGCGCTCTGCCGCGATCACGGTGATTCTAAAGGAACCCTCAAATTCTTTGTTTCTCATTCATCCGCACCTGTCCACGAACCCTCCACGCCCATTCAACCTGTAGAATGTAATCCAATTCCCCCTGTTCTCCCTCACATGGTCAGCATCAACCCTTTGAGGGTAAAACGTCGCTCGAGATCACGCAATGGCAGCTTTTCCTCTACCAGTGAAAACCTGCCTCTCGAAGTCGCTGCTGGATACGAAGCAGACTTGGATTATCCGGATCGCGACACCAAGCCCCCTGTTCGACCGTCTCAAATTCCAACCGCAGCATCACTTCCTCCACACCCACCCTCTCCTCGTCGTCGCCCAAGCGTCGCCCAGCATTCTCGCTCTGACCCTCGCCCTGCCTCTCCTCTTATTCAGCCAGAGCAATCAGTCTCCCCGCCTACCTCATCCGAACGAACTTGGTCTCAGAAGAGAGAGGAAAAATACGGCCATGCTCTTCCTCAAATTCCTGCTCCTCCCCCGCTGTCACCTACCCGCCCATCATTCGCCCTCCATGATGACCCTGTTCCAACCTTGTCCGTTCCCCTGAGCCGGCATCTGCGGTCGGGATCAGACGCCGGCGCCGATCGAGAATCCGTCTTGAAGGCTTCCGAACAAAGTAGCGAGAGTGCCACCAGGCAACTGCGAATTCATGAGCATCCTTCCTTGCAGAAAATCAGGCCAGAACCTTCTAGGGACAACTTGAAGGACCGATATTCAAGGAGGACCTACGATGATGAGGATGCTTCATGGGAAATAATCATGCCAGGTGGTGGACGACCAGCCGATGAAATAGACCGAATTTCACCCTCCGTTGCACGCAGTACAAGGACGCATAACTCCCGTTACAGGCCAACATCTCCGTATACTTCCCGGCAGATGTTCCCACCACGACAAGCCCCACTCCCTGTGCCTTCCTCTTTGCAAGATTCACGTCTTTCCAACCAGCCTCGTCCGGCGCGTGTTCCCCTTCCAACGAACAACGTATTTGCTAACTGGAAAGGAGAGGAAAGTAGCAGTCGGAAAGCTTCTCCTGCTACTTCCACACCGGGTTGGCAGGGTAACAGGCTTGGTAAAAATATGACGAAGAGCATGGACAACTTGAAATTGTCCTCATCATCATCCAGTCGTCGGAATCAGCAGCAGCAGCAACAACAACCACCACCACAGCTCCCTATGGCACGACCCCCTGCCAACATCCGTGATAACGCATATTCACCAAGTAGCACATTAACGCTCGGTGGCCTCGCCAAATCTTATGAGCCGCCTCGAGGCTTCGTACGACCTCTTCCAGTTCAAGGGTCACCTCATGTGACTTCACCCGACTTTATTCCAACCTCGTCAATCCAATACAGTTCAAGAAGCGGATCCTACCCGTCTAACCTCATGTCTTCAGGTCACGATCCATTCCCAAGACCACTATCTGCGGCGGGGGATTCCAATTCCACGATATCACCTACTCGTGGGCCTTACTCACGAATCCAATCGCCTATATACGGACCGACTTTAGACTCTGGAGAGTCTAATCGCTCTCCGCGAGCTGTCTCTCCTCATCGGGCGTACCACTCTCCTGGCATCCCGGGTCCGCGACCGAGACTCACGAATTATAGCGATCGTTCAGACCGTTCGTCGGATGTGCAGAGTGGGCCCGATACGTCGAGTACCACTCCTCCTCGGACCCCTATCAGCCCGCAGAGCCCTTCACGGTACGATTCTTCAGAGAAGAATGGGTTTGTTGTTGAGCCGTCGTCACCTTCGCTTGAGAATCCAATTGCTTACAGCAAGGATCGCAACTCAGAGTCGACACTTAAGCCGGAGGATCAACAACAGTTCTCCAATTTGCTGAAAGCAAATGGGCATGGGAGTCCGACGCCACCGACACAACAACGGCTGACGCGGCAGCTTACACCACCACCCCCAGAACGTTCTTCGAGCGATATCTATGGAGATGATGATGATGATTCTGACAACGAAGGTGGTGGCACTTGGATTGTCCGATTTAAACCAGCGCAATCTCCTGCTCGACCGCCTCTCAAGGTGCAAATCGACCCTACCACAAGCTCGCATTCCTTAGATAATGGTTCGACCCACAACAATTCGCGGCCCGAGCCGCCACCAAAGGATCCTCTTCCTCCTCCTCCAGCGGCAGTGGCGTCATCGTCGACGGCAGCACTCAAGTTATCGTCCAAAAGGCCAGAGAGTTCGTTCGTCGACCCGGAAGATGATAATTGGGCCCTTCGTCCTCCTGCAGAGAATATTTACGACCAGCTCGAAAAGTTCTTCCCCACCCATGACCTTGACAAACCCGTCATTGAAGCGATTTCTGGGGAAACATCTCCTACGACTGCCGAGCCACCAGCTGCATTGCAACTTCCCGCTCCTATCGATACCAGAGCTCGTATCAGAGCCAAGAAATCTATTCGCATTGTTGCGCAAGAGCACAAGAAGCGGATTGACCGGACGTCGAGAGCTGCGGACTCGACTTCATATTCTGATAATATGATGCGTAAACGGAGTACGAAGCTTTGGGGGAGCAAGTTGGAGGAGGTTACAACTGCACCGAGTCGTGGTGCTTCGAGCACTTCGTTGGCACCAGAGTCACCCTCTGGCGGACCTAGTAAGTTTATTTATTGTGCAGTTCTTCTTTCGGTCTGATGTTTTTTTAGCCACGTTCAAATGGGTAAGGGGTGAACTAATCGGCAGAGGAACCTATGGACGTGTCTATTTGGCTTTAAACGCGACCACGGGAGAGATGATTGCTGTGAAGCAAGTTGAGCTTCCGCAGACTGCGAGTGACAAGAACGATTCGCGGCAGCACATGGTCGTGCAGGCTTTGAAGATGGAGAGCGAGACGCTTCGTTATCTTGACCACCCTCACATTGTGCAATATCTGGGAGTTGAGGAGACACCAGCGAACCTGAGCATGTAAGCGTGATGAGTTTCTTTTCTTTTGCGGTCACTCATATTTTGCATATCACAGTTTCCTTGAATATGTTCCTGGTGGGTCGGTTGGCAGCTGTCTGCTTAAACACGGCAAATTCCAGGATAATGTGACGAGATCTTTCACGGCTCAGATTTTGAGTGGACTCGAGTACCTCCACTCAAAAGGTATCCTTCATCGAGTAAGTCCCTGCTATATTGTTTAACCACCTTGCTGATCCGACAATCTACCAGGACTTGAAAGCCGATAACATCCTGGTTGAGATGTCAGGGACATGCAAAATTTCAGATTTCGGAATCTCAAAGCGAACAGAAGACTTGCACGGCGGAGCTTTCACTGCTATGCAAGGAACTGTCTTTTGGATGGCGCCGGAGGTTATTAATACTCAGAAGAAGGGATATAATTTCAAAATTGATATTTGGAGTGTTGGCTGTGTCGTGTTGGAGATGTGGGCTGGCATGAGACCATGGATGGGCGAGGAGATGGTTGCCGTTATGTTCAAGGTATGAAGGAAGATACGTTGGTCTCGATGACTATTGATTATTGTTCCAAGCTTTACCAATCCAAGCAACCACCCCCTGTTCCTGAAGATGTCATTCTTTCAGAAGAAGCTGATGACTTTAGGAGAAAATGCTTCGCCATGTACGTAATATTTTTTTCTCGGGTATCCACCCATCTGGTTTTGACCTCTGGCCTTCATAGCAACCCCGAGGACCGACCGAGCGCGGCTGCACTTCGAAAACATCCCTATCTCATACTCCCGCCTGACTGGGTATTCACTGGATTTACTTAAGAACGGACGATCTATTGCCATTACTAACAAATTTACGATTCTTCATCAATATCACGCATACGATATCCTTGCGCACTTTTTCCCACTTTACTCTTCATCTTTCATCTGTCTATTTTCCCGATGCTCATCTCATTTTCCTCCCGTCATCCAGTTGTTTTCAATATGTTCGATCGTACTACTATCACAAGCCCAGTTTCAAACCCCACTATTGCTGTTGTCATCACTCCGTGCCTTTTTGTTGAACTCGGAAAGCGTACGATACCCGTTGTTTCTAGCAATCTAATGCATTAATGCCTTGTATGACATCATGGCTTTCACCTCATCTCCAGCAACCACGCGAAGGAAGATCATTTGTGTTGGGGTGTTGCATGCTCGACTGACAGTCTCGTATGCTTCTCTGCTCATAATCTATGTACTTACTTGCTTATTCTACTTCGTGTAGACACAGATTCACAGAAACGCTGCCTCGGAGGGAAAAAAACAATCCTATGTAGCGGTGGAAGCGTGCGGCTTTCTTTATTGGCCAGGTTGAGTATTATTTAAAATGGGATGTTGACCAGTAATGTTGTGAAATTTGACCAGACTTGAAACAAAGCACTGGTTTCGACCTGTGGGCATCTCTCGCGTTCGCTTCTGTTTCTTCGTAGCTAATTGATAAATGAAGAACAAAAGATGGAGAAGTCGAATATGAATAAAGAGTCTTGCGGTGGTAGGTCAAATTCGCCAAGGCCTGGTCCTCACAACTTTGCTTTAAAACGTAGGACATCTCACGAAAATTCTATGTCTTTCGGTAAAACGAAGATGAAGGATGCACCAACAGAATCAAAGACACCTATTCGCAGAAATCCAGTCACATCAATCTAATTTGGAGCTCGATCCCATTTGCTTTCAAATTCGGAGATACCAGTGGGGACAGCGGCCTGTATGAAGAATATATGCTCTGCAGCTCTCATTCCTGGGAGGGACACACCTTCTCGTCATAGTCATTCCATTCCTTTTCTGACAGATCGACTTCTGGGAATGGGGTCCCACTCACACCTACACATTTCCAGATGCCCTAGGAAAAGAGGTCTTCAAAAGATATAATATTCATAAAGAGTGATCCTCACTCGGGGATCGAAGTCCGTGAATTCCAATCCGCGACATTCAATCACTAGCAAAGGTTGAAATTGTGCATTTTCTGATGTATATGGAGTTATTGGAGTAGCATCGAATTTAGCAGAACTTTCTCGTTTGCCTAGAATAGTTGTCAGATCATCGTTGAAGATAGATCGCGATGTTGGCGCCTACATAAACCACACTTCCAGACGAAATGCGCCCTGCTTCCTTTTCCACCACTCACCTCGCGTTCTTCCTAGAAGGTACAGTTGTGAGAGAAACCCTAGCGATGGGTCGAGACACGAATAACGATTGTAATTTCTTACGAGGCGGTTCAAAGAAACAAGCTTCGGATGGACTTCATGGCAACTATTGCATTTTACCTAGAGAGAAATCGTTCAGGTGATCGCGATAAAGAATATATCAACTCAGAATTCCAACCTGGAAGACGAATTCAAAATCCTTGAAAGCAGGTTCCAGGTTGGTAACGTTTTCCAGCTCTGCTTTGATCGATAACTGAAGGCGCTGGTCTAACTTTGAGTGTAAATATTGAATTCAGTAGGCAGAGGGTACATACAACCATTTTTTTCCAATATCTATAATATGTTGGCCGTAGCTTTCTGCCAGTGAGTAGTGGCAACTTTGGCAAGTTGCAAGACAAGCGATAGAAGCAGCTGTTTGTACATGACTGTCAAGACCTTCAACGTTGCCCAAATTAGTCCTCCGAGCCGACTTGAAATATTTACTGCTTACGCCACTCTCAGTATGGTGCACTTCCTTACCAAATGTGTCTGCCTGACACACATTATGCGAGCTCGAAGGCCTCTTTATGTTCCCTTTTTGTCGCATTTCTCCACTTCTTCAACGGTTCTCCAGCGCCGGCAAAGGATTGCGGAGGACATGAGTCGGCGGACGCGTTCAATTCTTGAGGACGACATGGAAGATTTGTGGGATCAAATTGAAGAACCCAGTGATATTGAGGACTCTCCATCAGTTGGTCATTTGGTGTTGCAGCAGCAACGCCTGTTGCTAAATTACATGCGACTCATTGAACATGAGATGCCCAAACTTGTCGGTGAGTACAACTCCATTTCGGGGGAATGGAAATAGCTAAACTGTGCTGGTAGCTTTCCGAAAACCTTTCATTCCTCCCACCATGGCTACGCCATTGATCGTACGCTCCTTAAATTACCAGGGAGAACCACACCCAGTGACGATCAAGCGTGTCATTGTTGCAGCCCTGGATGAATTGCCCTTGAAGGGCAAAAATGCCCTCCATAAGTTTAAACTACTTGCTGGTCCAAGGTGGACACCTGTTCCTCCAGCGGATGCTGGTGTTAGTGATCTCGCAGACTGGGGCAACGGCTTCATAAAGATTTCTTGCGAAGACTTCCCTAAACCCTCCATGAATCTGAAGTGGGCAAGCGACACGCTTAACAAATTAATTTCTGAAGCCAACGTTCGTATCTCTGTTCCATGGTGCCCTCTTTTTTTGTTGATTTCCCTTTCAGGATTCGAAAGAAACATTCAGTGACCTGCCGGTCGATTTGCGTCACTCCTTCGCGAAGGCGAAGAAAGCAAAGAAAGGAGACCACATTGGTAACCGGGTGTACCAGCGACCATCCATTCGCGATTTCCCCCAAGAGTGGCTACCACAAAACCCTGCATAAACACTTTATAATCGTGCAAATTAATTCTACTTATTCGTGAACAGACGGCCGGTTATGTCTGGAAGCATCAGTCTTTGTGATTATAAAAGTGTGTCAGATCTTTCCCTCAGAATTGTTTCTTCCTATCCAAAACAGCGTCCAGCATACATATGTCTACCTGCCCGCGATCCACAATGCATTTACTGCAGCACAGGCCCTTCCCAAGCTTCCATGAGTATCTGTTAAAGGCGTTCCTACTGAAAAACCAGTAAATCTGTTCACAGAGAGATGTCTCTGTCTCCCGGGGCTATGCTCACTGACACGCCCCTCATCCCCGACCTTCATTTATTACCTTGCTTACATTCATTACGATGCTAAAGACCAGGCCCGACCCGCAATATTCTCAAGCGCCCAGGTTGACAGTTCGGATGTTCCCTACCCTTTTCACAGCAAATTACCTCGGGATACAAAGTCGCATATTCACAATGGAAACAGGGTACCAATTATAATGGCCAAACTCTTCTCGTATGAGTGATCGGCTCGCCCTGAAATGGCTACAAGGTGACCTGTTCAATTGTCGAGGCAGGACCGTATTTCACTGAACGTTGTGCTATTGCCGCGGAGTGACCTACGGATGTTCAGCATCAGAATGAAAGTTAAACTGCATGCTTCAGCGAGAAAGAGACGGCGCTATCAATGAAAATCTTCCCTGGAACTTCCATTGTAAAGAATTAGGGTGTGAGGAGCCCTCTTCACTATCCCACCGACGCCGGAGATATCTAAAATTTCTCAAACGTCAGTCGCGCCCCCGAGAAATCTGCACCAATAAAGAAAGCGTGGGCCTCCCTCGCGTCCAACAATGCCCCATTCACCATCTCTTGCCTGTTGCGCTGGATCATTGACTCTCTTAGGCATTAAGAAAGGCCTCCAAGGGTGAAGACACTTAGAATTATGCAAGATTATTGAGACGAGCCATTGACTATTCATACAATTATAAATTTTCTAACGCCCCGCGCCTCGAGTTAAGCATGCGGCAAGTTGGACACATGTTATGCGACGAGAAGACCGTTCTTAAACACTAACCATGGAAAAGAAACGAAGCTATAACCAATTCAAATGGGTGGGTCCCTTAGCCCCTAGAGATTGTGATGAGAAATAAATTGTTGATCAGGGCTTGCTGTTACCCAAACCCAAATTGGACCTGGGCTTTGCCACACCAGCCAAACAAACACAACATCGCCCGACTTCTTTCCTCCCCCCCATTCAAGTCAACTTAAAAGTATTTTTTT
>Ga0307513_10000922_pt1 | contig 42476 bp, 42 predicted proteins | sample 15_EM_MG_FD_202174 | JGI IMG/M metagenome (GOLD analysis project Ga0307513, IMG submission 202174) | Populus trichocarpa ectomycorrhiza microbial communities from riparian zone in the Pacific Northwest, United States - 15_EM | ecosystem: Host-associated > Plants > Roots > Unclassified | place...
TGCGGTGCTCGGTCCAGCCGGGGTCTCATGCAAACTCGCTTCGCTCAGACATGCATGAGCCCTGATCCGTCTGGCCCTGCGCTCCTCGGCGCATCCAGAAGGGGTGGGGAGAAGAAATACCAACAGCCGAAGACAGAACCCCGAATATATGAAGAAACAGGACTCGCCACGGCGAGCCCTTGTTAGGTTTTGCCTTCTACCCCGTTCCCGATCGCCCCGTCCTGGCTGGGCCGAGGAGCGCAGAGGCGAGCGGATCAGGGCTGGCACTTGTTTGAGCGAAGCGAGTTTGTGCCAGACCCCGCTTGACTCGAGCACCGCAGGTTGCCCGTAGCGCAGCGAAGGGTCCCAGACTGCGGGTCGCCTTTTCTTTGCTTACGTTCTTTTGGCGAAGCAAAAGAAAGTGAGTTGCATGCCGGGCAACCCCCGGCCAGCAGGACTCAGCAAAGAACGCAACGTCAAAACAAAAACCGCCGTCAATCAAGCCTTAAGAAACAACCCATCCAACCGCTTATCCCACTTCGCCCCAGGCAACACATCAGCCAACTGCGTATCGCCCAATGCAAATGCCCCCCGCAACACCTGGGCCAGCACGGCCCGGTAGTCGTGGTGGGCCGGCAGGTCGCGGCCCTCGTTGAGGTTGCCACGCGCCAGGCCCGTCCACTGGCCATGCCAGCGCCCACCCGCCACGCGGCTGCCGATGAGCCACATGGCGTTGCCAAAACCGTGGTCGGTGCCGCGGGTGCCGTTTTCGGCGCTGGTGCGGCCGAATTCGCTCATCACCACGATCACGTCGCCGGGCTCGAAGAAGTCTTGCCGCAGCTGTGCAATGCCGTTTGCCAGATTGCCGAGGTTGTTGGCCAGCTGGCCGTTCACGGCGCCCTGGTTGGCATGCGTGTCCCAACCACCGGCAGACAGGAACCCGAGCCGCAGCTTGCGATCGTTGCGCATCAAGGTGCCCAGGTGCTGCGCATCAAGCTGCAGGCCCACCGGGTCTGCCGCACCGTTACTGGCCGCCACCATCTGCGCGGTCTGGGCCTGCGGATTGGCGGGTGTGCCGTCACGGTCCAGGCTTTTGTCGGCAGCCATTGCAGCCCTTTGCGTTCTTTGCATCGTGAGCTCTTGCGCGCTCTGCATGCGGCTGCCCGCGCCCTGGCGAAAGGCCTCGCTGATCTTGTCGTCGCCGGCGTATAAATCCAGCAAAGCCTGGCGGGTCTTGTCGTTGGCCAGCACGCCGGTGCGTTCAGCCGACTGGCCGCGCGGGATCAGCCTGACGGCGGCGTGCCCGCCCAAGATGGCGGGGTTGGCCTCGCCCACGCCGAGTGCGGCCGCACTGCCCGCGTCGGCCTTGGCCAGCGCTGCCGTGTTGTTCAGCCACCCGGGTGCGCTGCTGGTCTTGCCGCTTTGCGCGACCTCCATCTGGTACTGCGCGTCAAAGTGCGAGCGGTTGGGCGTGGGCAAACCGGCCGCCGGAACAAAACCCAGAACGCCCCGCTGCCACAAGGGCAGCAGCGGGCTGAGCGCGGGGTGCAAGGCAAAGGTCTTGTCGAGCTTAAGGGCGGTTTGCGCCGTGCCGTCGGGTGCTGCGATGGCGATGTTGGGCCGCAGGGCGTAGTAGTCGCCGTCGGCATACGGCACGAAGGCCGAGAGACCGTCATAGGCGCCGCGCAGAAAGACCACGACGAGGCGGCCGCTGTCCAGGCCCTGCCGGCCTGAGGGGACGGCCTGCGCCCACACGCGCGGCATGCCCGCAGACAGCGACAGCGCGGACAACGCACCCAGGCCCAGCAGGCTGCGGCGATGAATCAGGTGCGCGCTTGAAGAGCGATTTGAATTCATAAAAATCCTCCAGGGCCGTTCTGCGTTCTGAGTTATTTCCGCATGAAGTCAGGACTGGCCAGCATCAAGCCGGCCCGCGACTGCGCCGGTTCGCGGGCAATGCGCTCGCGTGTCGCGGTGCTGAAAAAAGCGTTCAGGTAAGAAGGCTCGGGCGTGCGCTGGGCCAGTGCCAGGGCGTAGTCGGCGCGGCGCGTCAAGGCCTCGGGCGCCAGCCAGGTGCCGGCATCGGTCTTGTAGCCGTCGGGCGTTTGCCAGCCGTGCATGGGCTGGCCGGCCTGGGCGAGGAAGCCGAGCGTCTGCACGATGTCGCGGCGCTCCTTCACGCCGCCGCCGGCCGTGAGCGCCGAGCAGGCAAAGTCCAGCGGGGTTTTAAAGAGCTGGTTGTCTTTTGCCCAGAATTCCGGCGACTCGACCAATGCGCGCATGACCGCACGGATGTCGCCCTGCGTGGCGGTGAAGGTAGCGGCCAGCCGGTCGACCAGCGCCGACGAAGGTTTGTCGGCCACGAAAAAACTGGCCAGCCGCGTGGACACGCGCCGCGCCGTCTCGGGCCGGCGCGCGAGGTAGCGAATGGCCTCTTCGCCTTCTGAAACGCCTTCGCTGCCGAAGGTACGGCCCAGCAGAACCTTGCCGTCTTTGTCATGCAGGCGCTCGGCAAAGCGGAAGCCTTCGCCGTCCTTGAGGTTCACCGTCCAGCCGGTGAGGATGCGGGCGAGTTCGCGCACGTCTTTTTGTGTGTAGCCGCTGTTCACGCCCAAGGTGTGCAGCTCCATCAGCTCACGTGCGTAGTTTTCGTTGATGCCGCGGTTGTTGCTTTGCGCCTGATCGAGGTAAAGCAGCATGGCCGGGTGCCTGGCGCTGGCCAGCAGCAGGTCTTCAAAGCGGCCCAGCGCATTGGGGCGAATCACATTGACGACATAGTGGCCGACGAAGGGACGCACCGGGCCTTTGCCAACGAACACGTTGAGGTGGTTGAACCAGAACTCGGTCATGCGGGCCAGCAGCGGGTTTTCCAGCGCGGGGTCGCTGCAAGACATCAGCCGCCAGGCGGCGGCGCTCTGCGCCATGTCGCGGCTGAATTTTTCAGGCCCTGCATTGGCGTCTGCCATCGCGGCGCCGGGCTTGGTCTTGGGGGTTTCTTGACGCTGACTTTTGCGCGTCTCCCGCTCTGCATAAAAGCCGCGGGCGATGTCGCCCAGCGGCGCGTTGATGCCGGCAAGCTCGGCGGGAATGGCGGCCGGGCGGCGGCTTGCGGCGTAGGCCGCGTCAATTTGCTGCAGGGCCCAAGCGCGTGGCGCCGCTTCTGCGGCCTGCGCAGAGGCCGGCGTAGGCGCGTACCCCAGGCGCGATGCGGCGCGCCATGCGGCGGCGGCATTGACCGAGGGTGGCGCGGCGTCGGCCTGCTGCGCATAAGCCGCGGGGCCGGCCTGGCAAACCAGCAAGGCCGCCAGCACGCTGGCCCGGGTAACCACAGTCGCTAAGGGCATGGTGTTCTCCTGGAGCCTGTTAACAGGCCTGGCCCTTTGTAACGCACGGACGGCGCCTTGCGTTGAATGCGGCCTGCGGCTTTACACAGGTTTATGGGTCAAAGCCGGTAACAGAGAAGGAGGCCTCGCGGCCTTACACCGTCAAAACGGTGCAGCCGGTGGTTTTGCGTGCCTCCAGCGCGCGGTGCGCTTCGGCCACATCGGCCAAAGAAAAATGTTGGTCAATCGGGATATACAGCTTTCCGCTGGTCAGCATGCCAAATAGCTCGTCGGCCATTTCTTGGGTGGTTTCGCGCGTGGCGATGTGGGTGAAGAGCGTCGGCCTTGACACATACAGCGAGCCCTTGGAAGCGAGCAGGCCAATGTCCAGCGGTGGCGTCTTGCCCGAGGCATTGCCGAAGTTGGCCAGCAAGCCAAACGGCCGCAGGCAGTCCAGCGACTTCATGAAGGTGTCTTTGCCCACCGAGTCGTACACGGCCTTGACGCCCTTGCCGCCGGTGATCTCTTTCACACGGGCCACGAAGTCTTCTTTCGCGTAATTGATGGCGAAGGCCGCGCCCAGCGACAGGGCCAGCGCGCATTTTTCGTCGGAACCGGCCGTGCCGATGAGTTGCAAGCCCATGGCCTTGGCCCACTGGCAGGCGATCAGGCCGACACCACCGGCCGCCGCGTGAAACAGCACAAAGTCGCCGGGCTGCAGGCCGCCCTGCGGCTGCGTGCGGCGCAGCAGGTATTGCGTGGTCAGGCCTTTGAGCATCATGGCCGCGCCGGTTTCAAAAGAGATGACATCGGGCAGCTTGCACACGCACTTGGCCGGCATCACGCGCAGCTCGCAATAGCTGCCCGGGGGCTGGCTGGCGTAGGCGGCGCGGTCGCCCGGCTTCAGGTGCGTGACGCCCTCACCCACAGCCTCGATGACGCCCGAGGCTTCCATACCCAGTTGTAGCGGCATGGTAAATGGGTAGACGCCGCTTCGCTGGTACACATCGATGTAGTTCAGGCCTATGGCCTTGTGGCGGATGCGTATCTCACCCGGGCCGGGCTCGCCCACTAGCACGTCCACCAGCATGAGTTCTTCGGGACCGCCATGCTTGTCGATGCGGACGGCTTTGGAGGGGAAGGAGGCCATGGGTGTTCCTTGCAAAGGTTGCGGATGGGTGGGAAAGAAAGGGTTGACCGCCATGGTGCCATGAATCCCAATGGGCCGCACAGGCTGAGGGTTGAACACGGCCCCTGCGTCGGGAAACAACGCCGCTTGGTAAAGTCACCGCCATGACTCAACGCCTCACGCCTGCCACCGCCTCGCTGCTGGTGATTCCTCCGATGCTCTGGGCCGGCAATGCCGTGGTCGGCCGTCTCGTCACCGGCCTGGTGCCGCCCATGACGCTGAATTTCCTGCGCTGGGCTCTGGCGTTTGTGATTCTTCTGCCGCTGGCCTGGCAGGTGTTGAAGCCCGGCAGCGGGCTGTGGTCGCACCGGAAGCGCTTCGCCGTGCTGGGCCTCTTGGGTGTGGGTTGCTACAACGCCTTGCAGTACCTGGCGCTGAAAACCTCCACACCACTCAATGTGACCTTGGTCGCGTCCAGCGTCCCGATCTGGATGCTGCTCGTGGGCGCCCTGTTCTTTGGCCAGCCTGTTTCGAAGCGGCAGATCGCCGGCGCCGTGCTGTCGATTGGCGGTGTACTGGTGGTGCTGTCGCGCGGCCAGTGGGAGCTGTTGATGCAGGTGCAACTGGTGCCCGGCGATCTCTATGTGTTGCTGGCCACACTGGCCTGGGCGTTTTACAGCTGGCTGCTGTCGCAACCGAAAGAGCCCCCCGAGATCCGCCGCGACTGGGCGGCCTTCCTGCTGGCGCAAATTGTTTTCGGCCTGGCGTGGTCGGGCGCTTTCGCAGCAGGTGAGTGGACGCTGACCGACGCGCACATCCGCTGGGGCTGGCCGCTGGCCGCAGCCCTGCTGTACGTGGCCGTCGGGCCCGCAGTGATTGCCTACCGCTGCTGGGGCATGGGCGTACAACGTGTCGGGCCGGCGATTGCGGGATTTTTTTCCAATCTCACGCCGCTGTTTGCCGCACTGCTGTCGGCGGCGTTTCTCGGAGAGCTGCCGCACCTTTATCACGCAGTGGCTTTTGTGCTGATCGTGGGCGGCATTGTGGTGTCGTCGCGGCGCTGATACGCCTCGAAATCGCAAAAAAAAAGCACGGAGAGCAGCCCAGCTGCTTTCCGTGCCCAATTTTCCACCAACGGAAAATCTTCTCAATACGTGATCAAGCCTTGGCCGGATGCTCCTTCACGCGGCTGACCAGTTGCGTCGGGTTGACGAAGCGCAGCGCGATCAGCAGCCACAGCACCGTGATGGCCATGTAGATCATTGCCATCGCGTCTACCGACTGCCCGGCGCGCACGCCTGCGGCAAACACCGCGTAATACAGCGCTACCACCAGCGTCTGGGTGTCGGGCCCTGCCACCAGAAAGGTCAACTCGAACATCGCCACCGTGCGCACCAGCACCAGCAGGCCGGCCGCCAGCACGCCGGGCGCGAGCAGCGGCACCAGGGTGTAGAGGAACATCTGCCGTGTGTTGGCGCCGAAAACGCGCGCGGCTGATTCGATATTGGTGTCCACCTGCTCGATGAAAGGCGTCATCACCAGGATCACGAAAGGCAGGGCCGGAATCATGTTGGCGATGATCACGCCCGGCAAAGTGCCGGCCAGATGCAGCTGGTACATCACCGTGGCCAGCGGAATGCCGTAAGTAATCGGCGGCACCATGAGCGGCAGCAAAAAGAGCAGCGTGAGCAGCTTCTTGCCGCGAAAATCCTTACGCGCCAGTGTGTAGGCGGCGGGTACACCGATCAGCAGCGACAAAAAGACCACCGAAAACACCACCACCACCGTGACGACCAGCACATGACCCAGCTGGAACTCCTTCCACGCAGAGACATACCAGCCGAGGGTGTAGGCCTCGGGCAGCCAGGTGCCCAGCCAGCGCGTGGCGACCGAGTTGGTGGCGACGGCCAGAATCATCATGCCGACATTGACGAGGAAAAAGGCGATCAGCCCCCAGACCAGCGCGCGCCAGGCGCGGTCACGCAGCGGATCCTTGTCGTGCATTTGCGTAATCATCGCGCTCATCCCTTGCCTCCTGCCACCGGGCCACGGTAGAAGAAGGATCGCAAGCCCAGCGCCGCAACGACGATGGCCAGCTGGACCAGGCCCATGATCATGGCCACGGCCGAAGCCAGTGAATAGTCGTACTGCTCAAACGCCGCTTCATACGCAGCAATGGCGATCACCCGCGTGGTGCCGGCCGGTGAACCCAGCAGCACCGCCGAAGGAAAGACCGAGAAGGCCTGCACAAAACACAGGCAGAACGCCATGACCAGGCCCGGCGTGAGCAGGGGCAAATAGATGTGGCGAAAGCGATTCCAGCCGTCGGCACCCAGCGTCGCGGCAGCACGTGGCAGGGCCGGATCTATGCCGGTGATGTAAGAGAGGATCAGCAGATAGGCAAACGGAAAGCCGGTGATGATCAGCGAGATCAGCACGCCCCAGTAGTTGTGCGTAAGCCGTATCGAGCCTTCATACAAATGCAGCCAGCGCAGCGATTGCGCCAGCCAGCCTTGCGGGCCGAAATAGGTCAGCATGCCTTCTGCGATGAGCACCGTGCCCAGCGTTAGTGGCACCACCAGCAAGGTCGACAGAAAACGCTGGTAAGGGCCTTTGGTGCGTGTGGCGTAGGCAATGCCCAGCGCGCAAACGATATTGATGATGGTCGCCGGTAAGGCCAGCTGCATGGTGTTGCCAATCGTCTTCCACAAGTCTTGCGTCTGGAAGAAATGGATGTAGTTCTCAAACACGCCGCCCTGTGCAGGCTGGAAAGACAGCAACAGCCCATAAGCAAAGGGGTAGACGAAGAACATCACCATCAATGCGGCGGCCGGGGCCACCAGCATGACGGCCGGGTCAAAGGGTGGGCGCCGCGCGGCGCCTTGCGGCGGCAAAGTCATGGCGCTCATCTCAGGTGTCCCCTGCATAGACCAGCACGCGCTCAGGTGGGGCCGACAGCATGATGTGGTCGCCCGGTGTGACGACACGTGAGGAACGTACGTAGAGCAAATCGTCAAACGCTGTCCTGACCTGCAACAACCATTCACGGCCGCCGTACTCGGCGGTCTCCACCACACCGGAAAAGGCCTGCGGGCCGTCGCCGATGATCAGCTCGTCAGGCCGTATTGCAGCCATCGCCGCACCGGCTTGCAGCGTGTGCATGGCGGTGCCGGCCAGCTTCACACCACCGGGGCCTTCCAGCGTGAGACCCGCGCCGTTGGCCTCGGCCACCCGCACCGGCAGCACGTTGCGGTAACCCATGAAGCGTGCAATATCCAGCGTGGCCGGGCGCGCAAACACTTCTTGCGGCGTGCCGATCTGCTGCACCACGCCCAGCTTCATCACCACGATGCGGTCGGCCATGGCCAGGGCTTCGTCCTGGTCGTGCGTCACATAGACAGTGGAGCAGCCCTGGGCACGGTGGATGCGGCGGATCTCGGAACGCATCTCTATGCGCAGCTTGGCATCCAGATTGGACAGCGGCTCGTCCATCAGGATCAGCGGTGGCTCGATCACGATGGCGCGCGCGATCGCCACACGCTGCTGCTGACCGCCCGACAGCTGCCCGGGCAACTTGTGGGCATGCGCCTGCAGCTGCACGGTGTCCAGCGCGGTGGCAACGCGCTGGTCGATTTCGGCCGAGGGCACGCCGCGCATCTTCAGGCCAAAACCCACGTTGCGGGCGACCGACAGATGCGGGAACAACGCGTAGTTCTGGAACACCATGCCGAAGCCGCGCTTTTCAGGCGGCAGGGTATCGATGCGCCGCTCGTCCAGCCAGATGCTGCCGTCCGACAGCGGCATCAGGCCGGCCATGCAATTGAGCGCGGTCGACTTGCCGCAGCCCGAAGGGCCCAGCAGCGCGATGAACTCGCCGCGCCCAATGGTCAGCGAGAGTTTTTCCAATGCGTGTGCGCCGCCAAAGCTGCGGCTCACGCCGTCCAGGCGCAATTGCCTGAACTCATTTTTCGCCGCGGGCCGTCCCGCGGTGTTGGGCATCACCATGTCAAAACCTTCTGTGTGCCCGCGCGGCGGGCTTGCTTGTTATTTAGAGCGCGCTTACTTGGCTTTACCCGAACCGATTTCCTGATCCCACTTCTTGAAGGCGGCCACCAGGGCTTTGTCTTCCAGCGGCTGGGCGTGCGGATTTTTTGCGATCCAGTCGGCGTACTCGGCGCGGCCGAACTCCTTGATCACGTCCTGGCTCTTTTGTGGCGCGGCGCTCAAGGGCACGTCCTTCACAGCCGGGCCAGGGTAGAAGTAACCGGCGTCGTAAGTCAGTGCCTGCTGCGCGGGCTGGAGCAAAAAGGCCATCAACTCCAATACCACTGCCTGGCGGTTGGCGGGCAGGCCCTTGGGCATGACCATGAAATGCGCGTCATCGACCCAGGTAAAACCGGTGAAGGCTGCCACCTTGAATTGCTTGGGCACTACACCGAGTGCGCGCGGGTTGATGTCCCAGCCGGTCATGGTGACTGTCAGGTCGCGCGAGCCTTCGCCCAGTTCTTTGAAAACAGCGCCGGTGCCGGTGGGGTAGTACTCGATGCAGCTGTTGAGCTCTTTCAGGTAAGCCCAGGTCTTGTCCCAGCCGGCGATCGGGTCCTTGGGGTTTTTGTCGCCCAACATATAAGGCAGGCCCATCAAAAAGGTGCGGCCCGGGCCGGAATTGGCGGGGCGTGCGTAGATCAGTTTGTTGGGATTGGCCTTGCACCAGCTGAGCAATTCAGCGGGCGTCTTGGGCGGCGTCTTGACCTTGTCGGGGTTGTACTCGAGCAGCGGGCCGGCTGGCGTGTAGGTCACCATGATGCCCTGGCCGCTGGAGAGGTCCTGCATCTTGCGTGCAGCCGGCAGGTAGTTGTCCACCAGGTTCGGAAACTTGGCGGCGTGCGCCGGCAGCAAAGGCTCCCAGAGGCTGAGCGCAATACCCGCAGCCAACGCATCAGTGCCGGTAAGCACCAGGTCAATATCGGTGCGGCCTGCGGCCTGCATGGCGCGTATCTTTCCGGGCAGCTCGGGCGATGGCGCCTTGGTGAAGGTGATGCGCGAAACCAGCGTGGGATTCTTGGCGGCAAAAGCTTCGAGCGCCTCTTGCGTCAATGCCAGGTTGCCCGCCACGTCGACGACGTTGAGCGTCACGGGCTGCGCATGCGCCGCCCCGGCCATCAATACGGACACGCCCGCAAGCGATGCGAGCAAGCCGGCCGACTTCAAACCCCTGGCCAGGCGGGACATCAAATAGCTGAACTTCATGGTCTTGTCTCCTTCGTTGTTGCTGTGATTTAAAAACGCGGACTGATGCCGGAGAACGCCGGCTGGTACTTGCGCATCTGCGCCAGGTCGTTGCGGTTGCGTATGCCGCAATCGAGGTACTGCTGGTGCAGCTCGGCCAACTTGGTTGGGTCGAGCTCTACGCCGAGGCCCGGAGCCGACGGCACCTTGACAGTGCCCTGGTCAAATTTGATGCGCCCGCCCTTGATGACTTCTTCTTCCTGCCATGGGTAGTGCGTGTCGCAGGCGTAGGTCAGGTTGGGAATGGCGGCGGCCGCATGCGTCATGGCCATCAAGCTGATGCCCAGGTGCGAATTCGAATGCATGGACATGCCCATGCCGAAGACCTCGCACATGCGCGCCAGCGAAGCCGTGGCGCGCAGGCCGCCCCAGTAGTGATGGTCCGACAGCAGAATCTTCACCGCCTTCAACGCGGCATTGCGGCGGAACTCGTCCATGGTGGTGACGACCATGTTGGTGGCCAGCGGGCTGCGGCAATGCCCGGCGAGCTGGGCCATGCCTTCCAGGCCCGGCGTCGGGTCTTCATAGTATTCGAGCAGCTCGTCAAGTTCGGGCGCGGCGTCAATGCTGGTCTGCAGCGACCAGTTGGCGTTCGGGTCCAGCCGCAGCGGATGATCAGGAAAGGCTTTACGCAAGGCCTTGATGCCGGCGATCTCTTCGGCGGGCGTAAACACCCCGCCTTTGAGCTTGATGCTTTTGAACCCGTACTGGCTCACCATGGCCTGCGCCTGTTTGACGAGTTGCTCAGGCGTGACCGCTTCGCCCCACGCATCGGGTGCATACGGTTTTTCGGCATGCTCGGCGTACTTGTAGAACAGGTAGGCGCTGTAGGGCACGGCGTCACGCACCGCGCCGCCCAGCAAGTCGCAGATGGGCAGCCCCAGCAGTTGGCCCTGCAGATCGAGCATCGCCACTTCAAGCGCACTGATGACTTTCTCGGCGTTCTTGGCGGTGTGGGAACCGGGCGCGAGTTCAAACTGCACGCCGCCGCCCTGCCCCGGCTTGATGCTGGCGCGCACGCGCTGCTCCATTGCGTTGAGGTCAAAGGGGGAAAGGCCCGTGACGAGCGGGCGTGCCTGCTCCAGCGCCAGCAGCATGGGCGCGTCACCGTAGGTTTCAGCAATGCCCAGCCGGCCGTCGGAGGTCTCCAGCTCGATGATGCTGCGCAGGGCCCAGGGCTCGTGGATGCCGCTGGCGTTGAGCAGCGGTGCGTCGCGAAACGCGATGGGCGTGACGCGCGCGTGCGTGATGCGGATGTCGTTTTGTCTCATGGTCAGCTTGCCGTGGCTCCGGATTTTTTGACCAACTCAGCCCAGCGGGTGATTTCGGTTTTCATATGGGCGGCCAGCTCATTGGGCGAGCTGGCGATGATTTCCATGCCGAGCTGGTCGTGCAGCTTGGCGACGACGTCGGGCATCTTCAGAATCTTGGTGATCTCGGCATTGAGGCGTTGCACGATGGGCTGCGGCGTGCCTTTGGGCGCATAGACCGCCTGCCAGGAGGACATCTCGAACTTCGCGATGCCCGACTCCATCATGGTGGGCAACTCAGGCGCCAGCGCGATGCGTTTGGCAGTGGTCACCGCCAGCAACTTGAGCTTGCCGGCCTGCACCAGCGAGACAGCGGCCGTCATCTGGTCGAACATGAAAGGCACCTGGCCGGCCACCACGTCCATCATGGCGGGCGGTGTGCCCTTGTAGGCCACGTGCGTGAGCGGCACACCGATCAGCTCGGCAAACATTTCACCGGCCAGATGGGTAGACGTGCCCGCGCCCGAGGAAGCGAAGTAGCGCTTGGCCGGGTCGCGCTTGAGCAGCGCCACCAAATCCGCCACCGAATTGAGGCCCAGCGCAGGGTTGACGATGAGCACATTGGGCAGCATGGCCACCAGCGAGACCGGTTCGAAATCTTTCACCGGGTCATAGGGCAGGTTTTTATAAAGGCTGGCATTGATGGCGTGCGTGCTGATGGTGCCGCCGAAGAGTGTGTAGCCGTCGGCCTTGGCCTTGGCGACATAAGTGGCGCCCACGGCGCCGGCCGCACCGGGTTTGTTGTCGACCACCACCGGCTGGCCCAGAATGTCTGACAGCTTTTGCGACAGGGTGCGGCCGATGACGTCGGTGGAACCGCCGGGTGTGAAGGGCACGACATAGGTGATCGGCTTGGTAGGCCAGCCCGGGGTGGCGATGCCTTGGGCCAGCGCACGCAGCGACGAGGCGGAAAGCGCCGCAAGGCCCAGCCCGCCGAGGCTGCCCAGCGCCCTGCGGCGTGTGAAGTGACTGCTCATCCTTTTGTCTCCTGATATTTGTCGTTTGCCGCGCCTGCCCGTTTGGCAAAGTGTGGGTTTTAAATTTGGCGCTTATGTTAGCGCTAACAAATCAGGATGTTAATGAGCAAAACCAGGCCCGTCAAGTCAGGCGCTGGCTCTTTCGACTATGGAAAACCCGAGGTCTCGGACCTTGGGGCCTGGGTCGCGCCCCTCAACGCGATCGAGGATAAAACGCGCCGCCTGCCGGCCTATGGAGGTGCCGTCTATGCGCACGGTGCTGAGCGCGGGATGGGTGTGCGCGGCAAACGGCATGTCGCCAAAGCCCATGACCGCCACGTCTTGCGGCACGGCCATACCCATGGCCTGCATTTCGGTGACTACACCCTGCGCAATCACGTCAGAGCCGCAGAACACCACATCGGTTTCAGGGTGCTCCGCCCACAGCTGCGCAAAGCCGGACCGCCCGTTGGCCAGCGACGACGGCGCCGGCACCATGCAGGCCGGAATGGCGGGCACGCCCAGCGCGGCAAAGCGCTGCTCAAAGCCCGAACGCCGCAGCATGGCGCGCTGGTCGTCGGCGGTGATGAGCGCGGGCTTGCGGTAGCCCTTGCGGTAGAGGTAGTCGGCCACTTCGGCGCCGGCTTTCTCCTGTGAAAACCCCACAATCATGTCGATGGGCGTGGGTGTGATGTCCCAGGTCTCGACGATGGGAATGCCCGAGGCCAGCAGGCGCTTGCGCCCTTCCGGTGAATGCATGATGCCGGTCAGCACGATGCCGTCGGGGCGCCGGCCCACGATGGCGTCGATCAGCGCGTCTTCGCGTGCGCCGCCGTAGCCGCTTTGCCCCAGGATCAGCTGGCAGCCGGCTTCAGCCAACGCATCGGTCAGGGCCTGGATGGTTTCCAGAAATACCGGGCCGGCGATGGTCGGCACCAGGGCTGCCACCAGGCGGCTGCGGTTGGAAGCCAGGCCGCCGGCGATGAGGTTGGGCACATAGCCGCTGCGCGAGATCGCGCTGCGCACGCGCTCCAGGGTTTCGGGCGACACGGCGGCGGGCGTGTTGAGCGCGCGCGACACGGTGATGGCAGAAACGCCGGCCAGGCTGGCCACATCGCTGAGGGTGATGCCACCGGTTCCGGGGCGCGGGGCGCGCTTGTTTTTGCGGAGTGCCTCGGAAGGAGATTTCATGGACAAATGTTAACGCTATCTTTACCCAGAAAATGCCTTTTTAACGGCCTCCTCGTGCCTCTTTGCATTTGCCGCGCACTTAACGCTTGCGCCACCAGCCGATCCAGCCCGAGCGCAGCAGGTCTGGCGGCGCATCGGGCGCCGCGTAGGCCTCTACCGCCCGTCGCTCGAGCCGCTCGTCAAGCAGGCTCATGATGGACTGGCCATCGTTGACCCAGCCCTGGTCGGTCGGAACGGCCCGATGCGTCATATCGACCACAAAAAAGAGGCCGTTGACGGCAAGACCTGCCGTGATGCGGTCGATCTCCTGTGCAGGGTCCAGGCAATGCTGCAGCACCCAGACGGATAACGCGGCGTCATAGCGCAAGCCGCGGGCCACCATCGCGGCGAGCCCTTCTGCGCCGGTGGGGATGAAATTCGGCGAAGCCACGTAGTCGGGCGCCAGCCTGCGCATCGACTCGGAAGCATCAACACCAATCACCGCCACATCGCCTCGTTGAACCAGTTCGCGAGACAGCCGGCCCACGCCGCAGCCGAAGTCCATGACCAGCCGGGCCTGGCTTTCGCGCAGGCCCTGCAGCACCTTGTCCACCAGGTAAGGGGTTTCGCTTTGCCAGCGTTCGGCCGTGCTGCGGCCGTTTTCAGGCGTCAGGATGATGCCCTGCGCTTCTTCAAGCGTGGGGCGTTCAAACACCTGCGGCTGGTAAGTCGCCATTCAGCCGGTGCTCAATAGGTGCCCGGATACGCGCCACCATCGGCCAGCACGTTCTGCCCCGTCATGTAGGCCGCGTGCGTGCTGCAGAGGAAGGCGCAGATGCCGCCGAACTCTTCAGGTGTGCCGAAGCGCTGGGCCGGGATGTTCTTGCGGCGCGCGTCCATGATGGCCTCCAGCGGCTGGCCGATCTTTTGCGCCGCGCCGCTCATGGTGCCGCGCAGGCGGTCGGTGTCGAAGGCGCCGGGCAGCAGGTTGTTGATGGTGACGCCTTGCGCCGCGAGCTTGCTGCGCGCCACGCCGGCCACAAAACCGGTGAGGCCGCTGCGCGCGCCATTGCTAAGGCCCAGGATGTCGATGGGCGACTTGACCGAGCTGGACGTGATGTTGACGATGCGCCCGAAGCCGCGCGCGGCCATGCCGTCGACCGTGGCCTTGATGAGTTCGATCGGGGTCAGCATGTTGGCGTCGACCGCCTTGATCCAGGCATCGCGGTCCCAATCGCGGAAGTCACCGGGCGGCGGGCCGCCCGCGTTGGTCACCACGATGTCGAACTCTTTGCGCACTGCGAACACGGCGGCGCGGCCTTCTACGGTGGTGATGTCCGCCGCGACGAACTGCACGCTCGCGCCGGCAGGGCGGGCGCTGTCGGCCATCAGTTTGGCGGCTGCCGCCTGCAGCGCTTCGGCGCCGCGCGCCACGATCAGCACATGAACGCCTTCACGCACCAGCGCCTGTGCGCAGCCAAGGCCCAAACCCTTGCTCGCACCGCACACCAGGGCCCATTTGCCTGTAATACCCAAATCCATAATAATTCCTTGATACAACCACAGGGGGAGAGCGGCTCATGATACTGAGTAAATCAAAATTCCAGGCGGGGATGGTTATCTCTGCCCTGCTGGCCTTCAGCACCCTGGCACAGGCCCAGCCGCAAGGCGAGGCCGCATTGATCAAACGCGAAGCACAGTTGCGCGAGGCCCCGGGCGATGCGTCCCGCAGCCTGGCGCCGTTGCCGGTCCAGACACCGGTGACCCGGCTGGGTGACCGCCAGGGCGCGTGGATCAAGGTCCGCATGGCCGACGGCGCCACCGGCTGGGTGCACATGTTTGACATCACCTCCGCCAGCGCGCAAAGCGGCAGCACCGGTGCGGGTGCACTGCGCAGCCTCTCGAGCTTTTTCAACAAAGGCAGCGCGCAATCATCCGGCAGCACGGTCGCCACGTCGACCGTCGGCATCCGCGGCCTGGGCGCCGAAGACCTGGCCAACGCGCAGCCCAATCTGGCAGCCGTGGCGCAGGCCGACGCCAACCGCGCAAATGCCGCGCAGGCCCGGCAATTTGCAGGCAATGCCTCGCTGAACAGCCGGCAGATCGAGCCCCTGCCGACGCCCGCGCCGCCCGCCGCATCGCCCAGCGGTGCTGCACCCGAGCAATATGGCCGCTAAAAAAAACCAGTAGAAAAAACACAAGACAAGAGGCACCGCCATGAATCTTCACGCCCTCCAAATGCTCGGAACGCCCGCCCGCCATGCGGTTTTTGCACTGGCCCTGCTGGCCAGCCTGAGCCCCCTCACCGCCCAGGCCCAGGATGCGGCCAAGGCGCTAGGCGGCCTCTTCCAGTCGCTGATAAAGCCCAATCAGCCTGCGCAACCCGCGCAGCAGCCGAATTCGCCGTCGGGCCTGGCTGGCGCATTGCTGGGCGCCAGCCTGGCACCGGCAGGCAATCAGGCCGCGCAGGGCGGCGACCTGTTCAAGTTGCTCTCGCAGTCGCTGGACCAGATCGACGAGCCGCGTGAAATCCAGATCGGCCAGCAGCTGGCCGCCGTGCTGCTGGGCAGCAAGCCGCTCTACCCCGACATGGCCATGCAGCGCTACATCAACCAGTTGGGCCGCTGGATCAGCTTGCAATCATCCCGCCCCGACCTGCCATGGACCTTCGCCATCCTTGACGACCCCGGCTTCAATGCCTTTGCCACCCCCGGCGGTTATGTTTTTGTGACCAAGGGCCTGATAGACCGTGTGACGGACGAAGGCGAGCTGGCCGGCATCCTGGCGCATGAAATCGCGCATGTCACAGCCAAGCACCACCTGATTGCCCTAAACAAGAGCGCGCGTGCCGGCCTGCTGACGCAGGTGATCAGCTCGCAGCTGAAAAACGACCTGGGCGGCATGGTGTCGTCGCAGCTGCTGGCGCTGGGCAAGAACATGTACACCAAGGGCCTGGACCAGCAAGACGAATTTGACGCCGACCGCACCGGCGTGGCCCTGGCCGCGCGTGCGGGCTTTGACCCGTATGGCCTGGTGGCGGTGCTGCAGCAATTGCGCACCGCGGCACCGGATGACGCGCTGTTTGCCCTGTCGCTGAGCACGCACCCGCCCGCCCAGACGCGCTTGAACCAGCTTGAGCAGGCCATGGGCACACGGCTGGATGCCTATGCGGGGCAACCGTCTGTGACGGTGGCGCAGCGCATCAGCGGTGTGAACCGCCGGCCCACGGCACAGGCGCCGGCATCCACGCGTACACCCGCAAAGAAGTAACGGCGCGTCTAACGCCATTCGCTATCAAATTGATAGCTATTTGCGTACGCGGTACCTGGGCTACAAATCGATTTGATGCCTAAAGCTGCTTCGGTGTGCGCTGTAAATTCTTAAACCAAGCATGAGCCCCGGAACCGGCTTCGCCGGGCCGGAGGGCGGGTGGCCCCTTCGGGGGGCAGCGACCCACACGCAGTGGGGGAGCGTGGGGGTCCTATCTGCCTCTTGTGAAAACGAAGATGCCTGCGATCACCAGGACTGTGCCGGCCGCCACCCACGCCGTAAACGGCTCACCCAAAATCAGCACCCCCATCAGGATGGTCGACATCGGGCCCACCATGCCGGTTTGCGCGGCCATGCCGGCGCCTATGCGTTCGATCGCCATCATCACCATCAACACCGGCACCGCCGTGCACAAGGTGGCATTGAGCAGCGACAGCCAGATGACCTCGGGCGCCACGGCGGCGGCGCTCATGGGCCGCAGCAGCACAAACTGCAGCAGGCAGAGCAGGCACGCCACGGTGGTGGCCAGGCCGACGAGGCGCAGCGAACCGAGCCGCCTGACCATCTCGCCGCTGTAGACCAGGTAGAGGGCATAGCTCACCGCGCTCAAGAACACCAGCAGCGCGCCCCAGGCGGCGTCAGCGCCCTGCAGCGTGATCTCGTGGCCGAACACCAGCACGACGCCACAGTAGCTGATGGCCATGCCGACGATTTGCGGCGCGCTGACGCGGCGCTTGTACATCACCAAGCCCAGCAACAACACCAGCGTGGGGTTGAGGTAGAGGATCAGCCGCTCCAGCGACGCGCTGATAAAGGCCAGCCCTGCAAAGTCCAGAAAGCTGGCGAGGTAATAGCCGGTAAAGCCCAGCCAGAGCACGCCCAGCCAGTCCTTGCGCGTGAGCGGCGGCTTGCCCCGGCTGGCCCACCATGCCATTGCGGCAAAGATAGGCAGTGCAAACAGCATGCGGTACATGATCAGCGTGACGGCATCGACGCCGTAGCGGTAGGCCAGTTTGACAATGATCGCCTTGCCGCTGAAGGCGATGGCGCCAAAGGTGGCGAGCAACAAGCCGGATGCTATGCTTTTTGTAGCTACCTGCCCATGTTCCGTATGGGCTAGAGGCATTTTTTGATCTGAAGTATCGCTCAAGGTCGTTTCTTAAAAACCCACGGCCTGGCCATCGCGCCGCGCATCGCTGGCGGCCACGTAACCTTCGGTCTTGGGGTTGCCGGCGCGCCAGATGAACTGGCCGGCGCCGAAGTCCTGATACGAGTCGTTGATGACTTCCATGCGGTGGCCGCGTTCGGCCAGGCCCTGCACGGTGCGCGCGTCCATCGCGGCTTCGACGTTGATTTCAAGGCCGGCGTTGTAGCGCCAGCGCGGTGCGTCGCACGCAACCTGCGGGCTCTGGCCGTAGTCCAGCATGCGTACCAGCGTTTGCATGTGACCCTGCGGCTGCATGTTGGCGCCCATCACGCCGTAGCTCATCACCGGCTGGCCGTCTTTGGTCAGGAAGGCCGGGATGATGGTGTGGAAGGGCCGCTTGCCCGGCGCCACCTGGTTGACGCCCGGCTGCAGGCTGAAACCGTGGCCGCGGTTTTGCAGGCTGATGCCGAATTCGGGCTCGACGCAACCCGAGCCGAAGCCCATGTAATTGCTCTGGATGAAGCTCACCATCATGCCGTCTTCATCGGCCGCTGTGAGGTAGATGGTGCCGCCCTTGACGGGGTTGCCCGCGCCAAAGTCCTGTGCCTTTTTCATATCGATCAGTTTGGCACGGGACGCGAGGTAGGCGTCATCGAGCATTTGCTCGGCCGTCACCGCCATTGACGAAGGCTCGGCCACGTATTTGTAAATGTCGGCAAACGCCAGCTTCATGGCTTCGATCTGCAAGTGCTGCGAATCTACGCCATCGACCTGCAGGCCGGCCACGTCGAACTTGTCGAGGATACCAAGCGCGATCAGCGCGGCAATGCCCTGCCCGTTGGGCGGAATCTCGTGCAGGGTGTAGCCCCGGTAATCCTTGGCGATGGGCTTGACCCATTCGGGCTGGTAGCTTGCAAAGTCTTTGGCGGTGATGCTGCCGCCGTTTTGCGCGGAGAACTTTTCAATGGCCTGGGCAATGGCGCCGCCGTAGTAAGCGGCTCCCTTGGTTTCGGCAATGGCGCGCAGCGCTTTGGCCGCGGCCTTGAACTGGAACAGCTCCCCCACATTGGGCGCACGGCCCCAGGGCAGGAATGATTGCGCAAAGCCCGGCAGCGATTGCAACTCTGCCGTAGCGGCTGCCCACTTCTGCTGCACCACGGGCGGCAGCAGGTAGCCGCGCTCGGCAATTTCAATCGCCGGCTCCATCAAATCGGCAAAGGGCAGTTTGCCGAAGCGTTTGCTCAGCGCCACCCAGCTGGCGACCGCGCCCGGCACGGTGACGGAATCCATCCCGCGCTTGGGCGGTGTCTGCGCATCGGCGCCGTACTTGCCGCTGAAGTACTCGGGCGTCCAGCTTTGCGGCGCGCGGCCCGAGGCGTTGAGCCCGTGCAGCTCCTTGCCGTCCCAGAGGATGCAAAAGGCGTCGCTGCCCAGGCCGTTGCTGACGGGCTCGGCGATGGTCATGGCCGCTGCGGCGGCAATCGCGGCATCTACCGCATTACCGCCCTTGAGCATCATGCGCAGGCCGGCTTGTGCGCCCAGCGGGTGCGAGGTCGACACCACATTGCGCGCGAACAGCGGCAGGCGGGTGGAGGTGTAGGGGTTGCTGTAATTGAAGTTCATGGATGGATTAGCTGTTGAAAGCGAGGCAAACAAGGTGAGCGGACGTCTGCGCCGTCCACGGATGAATTCATATCCGCAGATGACGCAGATTTGCGCAGATAAAGACAAACGCGGCGCACAGCCTTGTTTTTAATCTGCGTTCATCTGCGAAATCTGCGGATGAACCTGAATCAATCAGCCGTGATTTTCCGCTCTGCGATGATTTTCTTCCACTTGGCGGTGTCGGCCTTGACCATGGCCGCAAAGGCTGGCGGCGTGCCGCCCGTGGGCTCTGCGCCCAGACGGGCGAAGCGGTCTTTCACGTCGGCATCGGCCAGGGCGGCATTGATCGCCTGGTTGACCTTGCCCACCAGGTCTTGCGGCATGCCTTTGGGGCCGTACACACCAAACCAGGTAACGGACTCAAAGCCCGGCAGGGTTTCGGCCACAGTCGGTAAATCGGGTGCGAGCGCCGTGCGTTTGGCGGTAGTAACGGCCAACACCCGCAGCTTGCCGTCTTTCACGTGCGGCATGCCGGTCACAAACGAATCAAACAGCACATCGATCTTGCCGCTGATCAAATCCGGCATGGCCAGCGCCGTGCCGCGGTAGGGGATGTGCAGGATGAAGGTGCCCGACTGAGCCTTGAAGTACTCACTCGTCAAATGGACGATGGTGCCATTGCCGCTGGAGGCATAGTTCAGCCGCCCGGGGTTCTTGCGCGCGTGGGCTATGAACTCACCCATGGTTTTGGACGGCGACGAATTGGGCACCAGCACGACGTTGGGCGAGCTCGCCACATAGGCAATCGGCGTGAAGTCGGTTTCTGCGTTGTACGGGATTTTCGGGTTGATGGCCGGCCCGATGCTGTGTGTGCTGGACGTGGCCAGCAGCAGCGTGTAGCCGTCTGCCGGTGACTTCGACGCCGCATCGGCGCCTATCGTGCCGCCGGCGCCGGGCCGGTTGTCAACCACCACCGTCTGGCCGATTTTTTCACCGAGCTTTTGTGACAACGCCCGCGCCAGAATATCGGTCGCACCACCCGCCGGGAAAGGCACGATCATGCGGATGGGCCTGGACGGGTAGCTTTGGGCCATGGCCGGCCCGGCGAGCATCACGGCAAGCGCTACGGGAAAAGCTGCGACCAAAGAAATCATATGTTCACGTTTCATTTCACCATTGTGCAACGATTTTTATGCGCAACTATGGTGCAAACAGGCAAAACAAAAGGCACCCGAAGGTGCCTTTTTGAAGGAAGGGCCCGAGGGGCCTCGCGCGATGCGCTTACTCCTCGACGAAAGCCTCTTCCCGTTTGTTCTTGATACTTGGAAGCAGCACGATGACCAGCAGCAGCAGCGCGGCTCCCAGCAGCCCGGCCGACAGGGGACGCGTCACAAACACGCTCCAGTCGCCACGCGAAAGCAGCAGGGCCCGGCGCAGGTTCTCTTCCATCATGGGGCCCAGGATGAAGCCCAGCAGCAAGGGAGCGGGTTCGCAGCCCAGCTTGACAAACAGGTAGCCGATCACACCGAAGATGCCGACCATCCAGATGTCGAAGGTGTTGTTGTTGGTCGAATACACACCGATCGCGCAGAACAGCACGATGGCCGGGAACAGGTAGCGATAAGGCACGGTCAGCAGCTTGATCCACATGCCGATCAGCGGCAGGTTCAGGATCACCAGCATGGCATTGCCGATCCACATCGAGGCGATCAGGCCCCAGAACAATTCCGGGTTGCTGGTCATGACCTGCGGGCCGGGCTGGATGTTGTGAATCGTCATCGCACCCACCATCAGGGCCATCACCGCATTGGGCGGAATACCCAGCGTCAGCAGCGGAATGAAGGAGGTCTGCGCGCCGGCATTGTTGGCCGACTCGGGTGCGGCCACGCCGCGGATATTGCCCTGGCCGAAAGGCACTTCGCCTGGCTTCGAGCGAACTTTCTTTTCCAGCGCATAGGCGGCGAAAGCCGCGAGCAGCGCGCCGCCGCCCGGCAAAATGCCCAGCGCCGAACCCAGGAAGGTACCGCGCAGCACGGCGGGCAACATGTTCTTGAAGTCCTCTTTGGTCGGGAAAAGCCCCGAGACCTTGGCGGTGAACACCTCGCGCTCATGCTCAGGCTGCGCCAGGTTGCTGATGATTTCGCCGTAGCCGAACACGCCCATGGCGATGGTCACAAAGCCGATGCCGTCGGTCAGTTCGGGAATGTCGAAGCTGAAGCGCGCAACGCCGGAGTTCACGTCGGTGCCGACCAGGCCCAGCAGCAGGCCCAGCACGATCATGGCAATCGCCTTGAGCAGCGAGCCTGAAGCCAGCACCACGGCGCCGATCAGACCCAGAATCATCAGTGCAAAATATTCAGCAGGACCAAACTTGAAAGCCAGTTCGGTCAGCGGCGGCGCAAATGCGGCCAGGATCAGGGTGCCCACGCAACCCGCAAAGAAGGATCCGAGGCCCGCTGCGGCAAGCGCCGGCCCAGCCCTGCCTTTTCTGGCCATCTGGTACCCGTCAATACAGGTCACCACTGAAGAGGACTCCCCTGGCAGGTTCACCAGAATGGCGGTTGTGGAGCCGCCGTACTGGGCGCCGTAATAGATACCGGCCAGCATGATCAGCGCGGACACAGGCGGCAGCGCATAGGTCGCCGGCAAAAGCATGGCAATGGTAGCCACGGGGCCGATACCTGGCAAAACACCAATCAGGGTGCCCAAAATACAGCCGATCAGGCAGTACAGCAAATTGATCGGCGTGAACGCCACGCCAAAACCTATCGACAAATGAGATAGCAATTCCATTTTTTATTCTCCTTAGCCGATAAAGAATGGCCAAACCGGGAACTGCAATTTGAGCAGGACGACAAAAGCGAGGTAGCTGCCGATGGCCAGCACCGTTGCCAGGATGAAAGTGTTTTTGACCTTCCAGCCCTCTTCAGCCATGCTGGAGATGAAGGTCAGCGCATAGATCGCCACGATCATGCCCATGGCGGGAATCTTGATGCTGGGCAAACCCGCCAGCAGGATGCCGAATACCAGATTGGCCAGAATGATGAAGCTCAGCGGCTTCCAGGCCCATTTGCCGATCTTGTCGCCGCCTACGGTTTCCACCACCAGCGACTTGAAGGTGATGACGGCGCCCAGAACAGCCATCAGGATGCCCAGCATGAGCGGGAAGTAACCGGGGCCCATGCGGGCTCCTTCACCAACGTTGTAGGTGGTGGCCCCCCATGCGAACGCCACGCCGACGCCCATAAACATGAGGCCGGAGAAAAAGTCTTTTTGACTCTTGATATTCACGGCTGTCTCCTCAATACGTATAAAAGAAAGAATCGGTGGATTGTGCATTTAATCCCCCGAGCCCGATATGTGGCTTTCACTTACCTTTCACCTACTTTCGCTTACCCCTCACTTACATGAAGGACGAGCGCCGTGAAAAGTCGTGAAAACCCTTGATTCTTGATGTCACCAACCTGTTCTCAGGAAAGGGGCGGTGTGGAAGCGAGGATTTCCTCTATGGTTGTGAGGCCTTCGGCCACCTTCAGCGCACCGCCCAGCCGGAGCGGGCGCATGCCTTCGCTGATTGCCTGGCGGCGCAGCGCATCTATATTAGGTTCCTTGGAGACCTTTTCCTTGAAGCCTTCCGTCACTGTCAGCAATTCATAAAGACCCATCCGCCCGCGAAAACCGCTCATGCGGCAATCCACGCAACCGACGGGCTTGTAGGGCCGGTAGCCACCGCTGATCTGCCAAGGCTTGACCATCGCGGCAAGCGTTTCACGCTGCGCGGACTCGTCCGGCTCGCGGCAATTGCTGCATAGCGTGCGCACCAGCCGCTGCGCCAGCACGCCCAGCACCGTGGCATTGATCAAATAGGAGGGCACGCCAAGCTCCATCAGGCGCGACACCGCTGAAGGCGCATCGTTGGTATGCAGTGTGCTGAAGACGAGGTGGCCGGTCAGCGCGGCCTGCACGGCCATTTCGGCTGTTTGCAGGTCTCGGATTTCGCCCACCATGATGATGTCCGGGTCCTGCCGCATCAGCGCACGCAGGCCCTCCGGGAAATCAAAATCCAGGTGCGGCTGCACCTGCGTCTGGTTAAAGGCCGGCTCGATCATCTCGATCGGGTCCTCAATCGTGCTGATGTTGACTTCTTCGGTGGCCAGGCGCTTGAGGGTGGAATACAGCGTGGTGGTTTTGCCCGAGCCGGTTGGGCCCGTCACCAGCACAATGCCGTACGGCCGCTTGACCAACTGCTCCCAGCGCTCGGCGTCATGCTGCGAAAACCCCAGGGCATCCAGATTCTTGACCGTGGTGTCGGGGTCAAAAATACGCATGACCATCTTCTCGCCAAACGCCGTGGGCAAGGTGGACAGGCGCATTTCAACCTCGTCGCCACGCGGGTTGCGGGTCTTGATGCGGCCGTCCTGGGGCCGGCGCTTTTCCACCACATCCATGCGCCCCAGCAGCTTGATGCGGGCCGTCATGGCGTTGTGCACACCCATGGGCAACTGGTACACGGGGTGCAGCACGCCGTCGATGCGAAAGCGGATCACGCCCTGCTCGCGCCGGGGCTCCAGGTGAATGTCGCTGGCGCGCTGGTCAAAGGCGTATTGCCAGAGCCAGTCCACCACCTGCACCACGCCTTGGTCGTTGGCGTCCAGCTGCTTGTTGCTCTTGTTGAGCTCCACCAGTTGCTCGAAGCTCGCCGTGGTGGAACCGCCGCCGGCCTTGATCGCCGCCTTGACGGATTTGGCCAATGCAAAAAATTCGGCAGTGAATTTGGTGATTTCCAGCGGGCTGGCCACCACCAGGCGCACGCTGCGCTTGGCCTGGCGCTCGACTTCCTGCACCCAGTCGGTAATAAAGGGCTCCGAGGTGGCAATCACCACCTCGCTGGGCGTCACCTGCACCGGCAGCACCTTGTGCCGCTCGGCATACACGGCCGACATGGTGTCGGCCACCTTGCCCACGTCCACTTTGAGCGGATCGATCCGCATATAAGCCAGGCCCGCCCTGCCCGCCAGCCACTGGGCCATGATCTCGATGTCCAGCGGCTTGCCGTCGGCCACGCGGGTCATGCCGACGCTGGCCAGCCGGATCAACGGCGGCTGTGCGCTTTGCACCTGCGAGCAGCGCGCGATGGTGCGCTGGGCTTCGGCGGCGCTGATGACGCCGTCTTCGCTAAGCCATTCGACCAGCTTGCGCCAGTCCAGCGGGCCCACGTGGGCATGCTTCACATGCGGATCACGGGGATGTTTGGGGTGAGTCACTGCGCTGCTCATGGGTGGCACTGTACCCCATCCATCGTGACTTTTGCCATCAGGCCACAGGCTTGAAAAGCCGCAACCACTTTTTGGCCGGCAGGTCCCAGCGTGACTCAATCACACCGGCCTGCTGCAGGAGTCCGGCGCGCTCGGGCCGCGTGGGCTCGCGCTGGGCCAGCACCACGGTGTTGCCTTCACGCGTTGGCGTGAAAGCCCACACCGCTTCGGGTCCGAAGGCTTCGGCGATTTTTGTCAGCGATTGGAGGTAGCTCGAGTCACGGCCGAAGAGATTGACCGTCATCACGCCGTCTTCGGCCAGCAGGCCGCGGCAGTCTTCATAAAAATCAGCGCTGTCCAGCACCGGCGCCGCCGCTTCATGGTCGTACAGGTCAACATGCAGCAAATCTACCGTGCCCTGGTGCACCGCTTTTTTGATTTCGGCGGCGGCATCGGCCTCAATGACATGCAGCCGCAGGTCATCTCGCGGCAGCTTGAACCAGACCCGGCAGGCGGTGATCACCTGCGGATTGATTTCAATGGCCGTCGCTTTCATGCGCAGTTTTTTGTAGCAAAACTTCGTGAGCGCCGCCGAGCCCAGGCCCAGCTGCATGGCGTGCTTTTTCGACACGGCGGCAGCGTCCATGAACAGCAGCCCGGCCATCATGCGCTGCACATACTCCAACTCGATGTCATAGGGCGCGTCGCGCAGCATGGAGCCCTGCACCCATTCGGTGCCCAAATGCAAAAAACGCACATCGCCATAGTCGGAGAAATTGACCTCCGGCAATTCAAGCGCTTCTTTTGCCATCTCTTTCGCCGTCGCTTTTGCTGTTTCTTTTCTTTGCATCAAACCAGTCCATGTTTCTCAAAAACTTCCCGCCAGGCCGCGAGTTTGCGCTCAAAGCTCCACGAAGCATTGGCCGGGCTGGTTGACGGCAATTTGTAGACCGGCAAACCCAGCAGCAGCGTGTGCTTCGAGTGCTTGAAGCTTTCGCCGCCGTTATGCGCGATGGCCTCCAGGCTGGGGCACGCCTGCCTGAGCCCCGCAAAATCATTGACCACCGCATGGCGGATATTGCTGTCCAGACTGCCTTCACGCTCGCAGGCGGCGTACACATCCCACACGCCCAGGCCTTTCGACAGCAACCATTCGCTACGAATTTGATAGCTACTCGCCCTGATGTCTTCTTGGCTAGAGGGCCAAATGGCTTGCAATATTTTCCAGAAATGATTTTGCGGATGGCCGTAGTACTGCTGCGCCGCCAACGAGGCCACACCCGGAAAACTGCCCAGTATGAGCAGCCGCGTGCGGCTTGAGACCAGGGGCGGCAGCCCCGTCAGCACTGGCGCGGCCGCTTTCACGGTACCAGCGCTCTCAGCCCTGGCAGCGCATGCAGCGCGTTGGCCGTGGTGGCCGCAGCCAGCGCCTCCACCGTCATGCCGCGCAAGTCCGCCACCTGCTGCGCGATGCGCGGCAGCTCGCCCGGCTCGTTACGGCCTTGCGCCTGGCCCGCTTCGCGCTCTGCCGCCGTCTTGTAAATCCAATGCGGCGGGATGTCGGGCGAGTCTGTTTCCATCACCAGCGCATCCAGCGACAACTCGGCGGCCAGGCGCCTGAGCTGCAGGGCCGGCTCAAACGTCACCGCGCCGCCAAAGCCCAGCTTGAAGCCGAGCTTGAGGAACTCCGCCGCCTGCTGATCGCTACCGTTGAAAGCGTGGCCGATGCCGCGCCAGCCGCCCTCAGGCGCCAGTTCACGCAGGTGCTTGAGCAGCTTGTCGGCCGATCGCCGCACATGCAGGATGACCGGCAGCCCGTGCTTGCGCGCCAGCTTGAGTTGCTCGCGGTAGAAAAATTCCTGGCGCTCACGCATCGGGCTTTCAGTCAGCGCGGGCACAAAATAATCCAACCCGATCTCGCCCACCGCCACCAGCCGCGGGTCGCTACGCCTGAGCGTGAGCTCTTCATCCAGCGTATTCAAGTCGGCGTCTTGCGCCTGCGGCACACACAACGGGTGAATGCCCAACGCATAGCTGTCTGAAAACCGGTGCGCCAGCACGCGCACCGCTTCGAAATTAAAGACGCCCACCGCCGGCAGCACGCAATGCCCAACGCCGTTGGCCAGCGCCCGCGCGCGCACCTCGGCCACATCCGGGGACAACTCCCCGGCGTCCAGGTGGCAATGCGTGTCTATCCAGAAAGTCATGCGGTAAATCAGGGCGGGAAAGAAGGCGAACAGAAAGGAAGAAGGAGAAAAGGAGATGGCCGGGCCATGCACAGAGCAGGAGCATCCAGAAACAGCCCAAGCCTGCAGAAGATGTTGACACAGAAATGAAATCGGGACACGCTATGCTTTTTTTGGGGAAATGCTGGGTGCATTTTCGTTTTCCCTTTTGACCCTGTTCGTTCCGGTTCGTTTTCAAACGAGCCTTCTTTTTGCCAGTTCCCGTCAATTCGACAAAACAAGGAAAGCCAAATGAAATTATCCCGCCTGATGAGCCAGATTTTCGGCGCCGGTCTCGTTGTTTCAAGCCTGGCCGGCACGGCCTGGGCGCAAGACCAGAAGCTGCGCCTGATCACCTGGGCCGACTACGTTCCGGCCGACGTCGTGGCGCAGTTCAAGAAGGAGACCGGCATTGACGTTGAGCTGACCCTCTCGAACAACGAAGAGATGATTTCCAAGCTGCGCGCCACCGGCGGCGCAGGCTTTGACCTGGCCCAACCCTCACAAGACCGCATCACCGGGCCGCAACAGGAATTTGGCATCTACAAGCCCATGGACCTGAGCAAGATCAAGTCCGAGCTGTTCATCCCCTCCATGCTGGATGCCACTAAAAAGAACACCACACTCGACGGCAAGGTCTACGGCCTGCCGCACATCTGGGGCACCGACGGCCTGGTCGTGAACACCAAGCTGGCCAAGATGGCCGACTACCCTGACCTGTGCAAAGCCGACGTGAAGGGCAAGACCGCCGTGCGCCTCAAGCGCCCCACGCTGCTGGCCTTTGCCTTCGCCTCCGGCAAAGACCCGTTCGCCCTGTACAAAGACCCGAAAGCCTACGGCGCGCTGATGGACGAAGTCGGCAAGACCATGATCGCCTGCAAGAGCAACATCAAGTTCTACTGGGACAACAAAGACCAGCTGCTCAACGGCATGCGCGCCGGTGAAGTGGTGGGCGCGATGATGTGGGACACCGGCGGCTGGAAGCTGAACGCCGAGAAACCCGAGATCCAGTTCATCGCCCCCAAATCGGGCGCGCTCGGCTGGATAGACACCTTCGCCATCCCCGCCAAGGGCCGCAACGACGCTGCCGCCTACGCCTGGATCAACTTCAATATGCGCCCCGAGATCGCCGCCAAGGTCGCAGGCTCTGCCGGCAACTTCACCGCCTCCAAGGGCGCCGACCAGCTGGCCGACCCCAAGCTCAAGGCCCAGTTCGCCGCCAGCTTCCCTGAAGCCGCGCTGAAAAATGTGAAGTGGTACCCCGCCGTGCCCGCCGGCATTGAAGACATCGAAGGCCGAGTCCTCGACCGCATTAAAGCAGCGCAATAAGTAGCCCCCCCTGAGTCGCTTCGCGCCTTCCCCCCAGGGGGACGAAACCAGCGGCCCGGCAAAGCCGGTTCCGCGGTTCCCCTGGCCTTCGCTCTTTGTGTGGCAAGCATCCATCCGCTGGCGAGCCCAGTAGATAACTCAAGCAGGGACATCACCGGTGCACGCAGACCTTCAAGCCGAACACGTCGGTAAAACCTACGCCGGCCAGCCCGCGGTCAAGGACTTGTCCTTTTCCGTGGAGCGCGGCAGCTTCTTTTCCATCCTCGGCCCTTCAGGCTGCGGCAAGACGACGCTGCTGCGCATGATCGCCGGCTTTCTGTCGCCCGACGCGGGCCAGATCCACATCGGCGGCAAACCCATGAACGGCGTGCCGCCCAACCAGCGGCCCGTCAACATGGTGTTCCAGCACCTGGCGCTGTTTCCCATGATGTCGGTCGGCGAAAACGTCGGCTACGGCCTGGCGCGGCGCGGCCTCTCGCGCACCGACATCGCGGCCAAAGTCGGCGCCATGCTCGAACGCGTGAGCCTGCCCGGCATGCAGGACAAGCGCGTCGACCAGCTCTCGGGCGGCCAGCGCCAACGCGTGGCGATCGCGCGCAGCCTGGTGCTGGAGCCCACCTTGCTGCTGCTCGACGAACCCCTGGGCGCGCTTGATTTAAAGCTGCGCGAGCACATGAAAGTCGAGCTCAAGCAGTTGCAGGCGGCCTTCGGCACCACCTTTGTCTACATCACGCACGACCAGTCTGAAGCCTTGGTGCTGTCAGACAATGTGGCAGTGATGAACGCCGGCAGCTTTGAGCAGGTCGGTACACCGCAAGACCTTTACTACCAGCCGCAGACGCCCTTCGTGGCGGGCTTTGTCGGCGCCAACAACAAACTCTCCGGCAGTGCCGGCGCCACGGGTGCAGAGGCCGGCAGCGTGGTCGCGCTCACCACCGGCGAAGGCCTGGCGATGCGCGCCCGCGCCGCCGGCCGCCTTCAGCCCAACCAGGCGGTGCAGGCTTTTGTGCGGCCCGAGGCGATCAACCTGGCGCGCGACGCCACCGAGCTGCCGGCCATGCACACCGTGTACGCCGGGCAGGTCGAAAGCCTGCTGTTTGACGGCGCCAACTCGGCCGTTCTGCTGCGCGAGACCGCCAGCCGCACCGAGTTCCGCATCGCCCTGCCGCAGACCGGGCGCTTTGCCGACCTGCGCATCGGTGAGACCGTGGCCTTCAGTTTTGACCCGGAGCAGGCCGTCTGCTTTGGGTCTGCCGGCGCCTGACGCCATGCAAGCCGCAGTCACGCTGCCAGCAACGGGCTCCGCCTCGGCGCAGGCTCGGCTGATATTGCTCTTGCTGCTGGCGCCGGCGATCGTCTGGCTGGTCGGCCTGATCGTGCTGCCGCACATCGACCTGGCCGTGCTGTCGCTGCGCGAGCGCATCGCGCCCCGGCAGTACGCGCCCAGCCTTGCGCAGTACCGCACCTTTATTGAAGAGCCGCTGTACTGGCACACCTTTGTGCGCACGGCGCTCATGTCCATCTTGGCCACGGGCATCACCTTGCTGCTGGCCTTTCCCATCGCCTGGACGATTGCCAAGCTGGTGCGCGGGCGGGCCAAGTCACTGTTGTTAGTGATGTGCCTGATCCCCTTCTGGGTCAGCGAAACCGTGCGCACCCTGGGCTGGATGATCTTGCTGCGCGAGTCCGGCGTGATGCCCGCCGTGCTGGTGCAACTGGGCCTGACCGCGGCCCCCGTCGAGTTGCTCTACCGCGACGCGACCATCCTGGTCGGCCTGGTCTACACCTCCATGCTCTTCATGGTGGTGCCGCTGATCAGCGCGCTCGAAAGCCTGGACGACACACTGATAGAAGCCGCTTACGACCTGGGCGGCAACGGCCCCTCCATCCTGCGGCAAATCGTCATTCCACATGCCGCGCCCGGCATCCTGGCCGGCTGCATCGTGGTCTTTATGCTGACGCTGGGCAACTACCTCACGCCCACCTTGCTGGGCGGCAAGAACTCACTCTGGTTCACCGAGCAGATTTACACCCAGTTCATCACGCGGTTTAACTGGGAGCAGGGCGCAGCATTCGGCTTCCTGTTGCTGGGTTTGTCTACTGCGATCGTCTGGCTAGGTTTAAAAATCACCGGCCAGAAGTTCGGCGAAGTGATGCGCCGGTCATGAAAGAAGCAACATGATCGCCTCCCTACCCCGCCCCGCCTGGCTGCGCGCCGGCACCGTTGCGTACGCGCTGGCCTTCTTCGCCTTTTTGTTCCTGCCGCTGGTGGTGGTGGCCGTGTTTGCCTTTAACGACGCACCCTACCCCGCACCGCCCTGGCGCGGTTTCACGCTGGACTGGTTCTTTGGCAGCAAGGGCGGGCGCACGGGGCTGTTTTCAGACGGGCCGATGCTGGCCAGTCTCTGGACCAGCGTGGTAGTGGCCGGCTGGGTCACGGTGCTGGCTGTGCTGGTCGGCACGACCAACGCTTTTTTGATTGAGCGCAGCCGGTTCCCGGGCAAACAGGCGCTGTCCATGCTCATGCTCGCGCCGCTGGTGATTCCCGGCGTGATCCTGGGGATTTCGATCCTGGCCTTTGCCAGCCGGATGGCGCAGCTGGCCGACGACTGGTGGGGGCTGGAGCTCGACTTCCTGCGGCCTGGCTTGCCGCTGGTGGTGATAGGCCAGTTTTCCTACATCGTCTCCATCGCCACCCTCATCATCACCGCGCGCCTGAAACGTTTTGACATCACTTTGGAAGAAGCCGCCTACAACCTGGGCGCTTCGCGCGCGGCGGTGTTTGCCACCATCACGCTGCCCTACCTGAAACCCGCGCTGATAGGCGCCGCCGCCATCTCGTTTTTGATGTCGTTTGAGAACTTCAACACCACGCTGATGCTGGTCGGTTCAGACGCGCCGCTGACCGTGATGATGTACGGCCGCATGCGCGAAGGCGCCACGCCGGTGCTCAATGCCGTGAGCTTGTTCCTGATGCTGGCGTCCGCTGCGCTGGCGTTGACGCTCCTGCGCAAGCCCGCAGACGGCCGGGCGGACTGAAACCGCCGGGCTGACGCCCGGAACTCTGCCCCAAAACCGGGCTCCAACAACCGCTTTACAAAGCCCCCCGCGCGTATAGCCAAATCGCGTGCATGGATGCACAAATCGTGATACGGTGCAGTTGTATCAACCCGGTTTTGACATTGACCTCACAGGTGAACGGATGCGCAGGCCAGCCCTTTACAGCAGTTCAAACCGTCCGGCGCAAGGCGCCGGTGATGCCGAGGCGCAAGCGCCCGGGCAAGCCAGCGCGCAAGCCGCCCCATCTTCCCCACCGTCCCGCTTTCCTCGCGTTTCCCGTCTCACCAGACACCTGGCCCGCCACCAGCTTTACCTGCTCTGGTCGGTTGTCGGCCTGCTGGCTTTGCTGCTGGCCATCAGTTTTTCCTCGCCGCTACGCAATCCCGTCCGCAAGCTGACCCAGGAGGACATCAACGCAGCTGTCCTCAAAACCCTGGAAACCACCGTTCTGCCCTCCCCCGGCACCAGGGCTTATGACACCATCATCCCGTCCGTCGTGCGCATCGTCGGGCTGGGCAAAGACAAGGACGGCAAGGAAGACGGTGAGCGCAGCGTAGGCACCGGTGTGGTCATTGTCGACAAGGGCATCATCCTGACCAACCTGCATGTGGTGCAAAACGCCACCACCATCAAAGTCACTTTTGCCGACGGACTCGAATCCACCGCCAGCATCACCGGCGTGCAGCCCGAAAACGACCTGGCGGTACTGCAGGCGCACAAGATTCCCGACGATTTGATTGCCGCCACCATGCGCTCCACCGCCGACCTGGCGCCGGGCGACCAGGTCATGGCCGTGGGCTACCCTTTCGGCATAGGCCCCTCGGCCTCGGCCGGTGTCATCTCAGGCCTCAAGCGCAACTTCCGCTCGCCCGAAGGCAAGCAGATGATGAGCAACCTGATCCAGTTCGACGCCGCCGCCAACCCCGGTAATTCGGGCGGCCCGCTGGTCACCATGGACGGAGAAGTCATCGGCATCGTGACCGCGATCTTCAATCCCAACCAGCAGCGCACCTTTGTCGGCATCGGTTTTGCGGTGCCGATTGAAAACGCCGCCTCGGCCGCCGGCATGCCGCCATTCTGATTTCCCCCTGACCTCCCTTCGCAAGGATCTAGCCGCATGGAACAGCCCACACCCAATCACGTGAACGCCCACAACGCGAACCACGACACGGCCCAGCTCATGGAGCAGATCCTCTATGAGGTCAAACGCATCGTGGTCGGGCAAGACCGCTTCCTAGAGCGCGTCATGGTCGCCATCCTGGCCCAGGGTCATTTGCTGGTTGAGGGTGTGCCGGGCCTGGCCAAAACGCTGACCATCAAGACGCTGGCCAACACCGTGCGCGGCCAGTTCAAGCGCATCCAGTTCACACCCGACCTGGTGCCCGCCGATCTGGTGGGCACGCGCATCTACAACCAGAAAACCGGCGAGTTCAGCACCTCACTCGGCCCCGTCTTCACCAATCTGCTGCTGGCCGACGAAATCAACCGCGCGCCGGCCAAGGTGCAAAGCGCGCTGCTCGAAGTGATGCAGGAGCGGCAGGTGACGATTGCCGGCACCACGCACAAGGTGCCCGAGCCCTTCCTGGTCATGGCCACGCAGAACCCGATTGAGACCGAAGGCACCTACCCGCTGCCCGAGGCGCAGGTTGACCGCTTCATGATGAAGGTGCTGGTCGATTACCCCACCGACGACGAAGAGTTTGTCATCGTGCAGCGCGTGACAGGCCCGGCCGTTGCCGTGAGCGCCGTGGCCACCACCGAGCAGCTGGCCGCACTGCAGGCCGAATGCCGCCGCATTTATGTCGACCCATCTCTCGTGCAATACGCCGTGCGCCTGGTGTCGGCCACCCGCAACCCGACCAAGCACGGACTGAAGGACTTGCAGCGTTTCATCACCTTCGGCGCCAGCCCGCGCGCCACCATCAACCTGACCGAAGGCGCACGCGCCCTGGCCTTGCTGCGCGGCCGCAGCTATGCGCTGCCTGAAGACATGACGGACCTGGTGCCCGATGTACTGCGCCATCGGCTGGTGCTCTCGTACGAAGCTCTCTCCGAAGGCCTCACCGCTGACGGCCTGGTCGCGAAGATCATGGCAAAGATTCCCCAGCCCGCAAAACCACTCGAGCATGAAAAACTCGCCGCCTAACCCTACAACCCCAACGCCCGCCGCCAGCGCAGAACAACTACTGCGCCGGCTGGAGTGGACTGTCCTGCGCCGGCTCGACGGCCTGCTGCAGGGCGACTACCGCACGCTGCTGCGCGGCGCCGGCATGGACCTGGCCGACCTGCGCGAATACCAGCACCACGACGACGTGCGCCACATCGACTGGAACGTCACCGCGCGGCTGCAGCAACCCCATGTGCGCGTCTTCACCGAAGACCGCGAAATGAGCGCCTGGTTCCTGCTTGATTTAAGCCCCTCAATGGACTTCGGCTCCAGCGAGCTGCGCAAACGCAATGTCTCGGCTGAATTTGTTGCCGTGCTGGCCCGCATGCTCACGCGCCACGGCAACCGCGTGGGCGCCATGCTCTATGGCTCAGGTGTTGACGCTGTCATTCCCGCGCGCGGCGGCCGCCACCATGTGCTGCATTTGCTGCACACCCTGCAAACCCGGCCTGAAAGCAACATCCTTGGCGCCACCCGCCTGCACGAGTTGCTCGAATCTGCCGCCAATCTGGTGCGCCGGCGCTCGACGGTATTTGTGGTGTCCGACTTCATCACCGAGCCCGGCTGGGAAAAGCCCCTGGGCCAGCTCGCCCGCCGCCATGAAGTGGTGGCCGTGCGCCTGCTCGACCCGCTGGAGCTGGACCTGCCCGATCTCGGCCTGATCCCGATCCGCGATGCCGAAACCGGCGAACAATTGCTGGTCGACACGCACGACGCCGGCTTTCGCAAACGCTTTGCCCGCATCGCGGCCCAGCGGGAAGCCGACCTGCGGCAATCGCTCGCGCGCGCCGGCGTCGACACGCTGGAGCTATCGACCGACGACAACCTGGTCGACGCCATCATGCGGTTCACCGACTTGCGCAAGCGCCGCAGCCGCACATCAGGAGCGGCCGGCGCGCTGCCCGCCCACCTGAAGCACGCGGCCTGACGCTGCCAAGGACTTTTCACCATGAACTTCAGCTGGCTCACCACCCCGATGTCCAAACTGCCTTTGCCGACTTTTCTGTGGCCGGAGTTTTTGTGGCTGCTGCTGGCCATTCCGCTGCTGGTGCTGGTGTATATCTGGCTGCTGCGCCGCAAAAAGAAAAACGTGCTGCGCTACGCCAGCCTGTCCATCGTGCGCGAAGCGATGGGCCGCGGCCAGGGCTTTCGCCGCCATGTGCCACCGCTGCTGTTTCTGCTGTCCATCGCCGCCATGCTGATTGCGGCTGCGCGCCCCTTCGCCGTCATCAGCCTGCCCTCGCAACGCGAAACCATCATCCTGGCCATGGACGTCTCCGGCAGCATGCGCGCCAGCGACGTGCTGCCCAACCGCCTGGTCGCCGCGCAAAATGCCGCCAAGGCCTTCCTGGCCGACCTGCCGCGCAATGTTCGCGTCGGCATCGTCGCCTTTGCCGGCACCGCGTCCGTCGTGCAGCAACCCACGCTGAGCCGCGAAGACCTGGTCGTCGCGATTGATAAATTCCAGCTGCAGCGCGGCACGGCGATTGGCAACGGCATCGTCGTCTCGCTCGCCGAGCTCTTCCCCGACGCGGGCATTGATCTGGCCTCCATGCAGTACGGCCGCGAAAAACCGCGCGGCACCTCCATCGACCAGGCCTTGAACCCCGACAAAGACGCGAAGAAAGAGTTCGTCCCCGTCGCCCCCGGCTCCTACACCTCGGGCGCCATCATTTTGCTGACGGACGGCCAGCGCACCACTGGGGTCGATTCATTGGACGCCGCCAAAGCCGCCGCCGACCGCGGCGTGCGCGTCTATACCGTCGGCGTGGGCACGGTCGATGGCGAAACCATTGGCTTTGAAGGCTGGTCCATGCGCGTCAAGCTCGACGAAGAAACCTTGAAGGGCATCGCGCGCGCTACGCAGGCCGAGTACTTTTATGCAGGCACCGCAGCCGATTTGAAGAAAGTTTACGAAACCCTCAGCTCGCGCCTGGCGATTGAGAAAAAGGAAACCGAGATCTCCGGCCTGCTCGCGCTGGTCGCCGCTGCGCTGGCGCTGGTGTCGGCGAGCTTGTCGCTGCTGTGGTTCAACCGGATTCTTTGAAGGGCCAGGCTCCTTTCTGGGTGGAACGCAAGGGTGTTGCCGTAACCCCCAAATGTCAGCCCTGCTGCAGCGCAGCATGGTGGCGGACAATCAAAAAAAATTTGTCAAAATAGGCTCCAGCCCAGTACCTGCATGCACTAGCAGCTACTGTTTTGATAGCAATTACCGCTTCCTCCAACAGCAGCAGTGCGGGCTGATTGACCCCGTCACTGCTGTCGCCCAGAAGCGCGCCTAACCCTCCTCCTCCATTTGCAGGACTTTCTTGTAGGCCGCCGCTGAAGTAAGAAAAAGGTTTTCGCTGACACCGCGCTTTGGGCCGAATTCGAAGATGTATCGCATGAACACTTCAATCCAAATCCCCCTTACCGAACTCCCCGCAATCGACGAGGCCGCGCAAGACGACGCGCCTGGCGAGTCGAGCACCCGCGAACTGGTGCTGGGCCTGCTGTTGGGCGTGGGCGCCCTCGTGTCCGTGTACGTGGTGCGGCAGATCGCGCTTCTCGGGCTGGGGCTGCTTGGGCTGCTCCCGTAGCGCGGTCTTGCCTGGCGTGCCCGGGGGCTGATCGGGCTGGCGATCCGCGGCCTGCGAAGCCTTGTCGCGCCTGGGCGCGCAAACGCGTGTCGCGCGAGCGAAGGTGCGCGAGCAGGCGCATTCGAGACATCAACTGACCTCCAGGAGAACTTGCCATGAAACTGATGGCGCAACTGGCCTTCAACGGAAACTGCCGCCAGGCCTTTGAATACTATGAAAAAGTGCTCTACGGCAAGATCACGGTGATGAATTCTTTGGGCGACACCAAAGATGTTCCCCTTCCGCCGGGCTCCAAGCCGTCGGCGCCTGAACACATCCGGTTCGCCGAACTCCAGGTCGGCGACTGGGCGCTCCTGGGCAACGATGTTCCGCCTGACGAGTTTGAGCCCATGCGCGGCTTCAACATCGCCCTGCATACCCAAAGCGTCGCGGAGGCCACCCGCATCTTTGACGCCCTGGCGCAGGGCGGCGAGGTCACGGTGCCGCTCACGTCAGTGGCCTGGGCCCCGCGCTTTGGCCAGTTGGTGGACCGTTTTGGAACCCCCTGGCTCATTCTTGCCCTAGCCGAGTAAGCGGCGCTGCCTGACGGCAGGGCCAAAACAGCCACGGTGCACGGTTTTTCCGCTTCATTTATGATGTTCATCATGCCAAATGCAAAATTCAATGCCAGAACCGCCGCCAAAGAGGCATCGCACGAACGCATCGTGTCTGTCGCCGCGCGGGCAATCCGCCGCAGCGGCTATGACGGCACAGGCGTGGCCGACATCATGAAAGAAGCCGGCCTGACGCACGGCGCGTTCTACGCCCATTTCGCGTCGCGCGAGGCCATGCTGGCCGAAGCGGCAACCCGGGCGTGCGCCGACGCCTCTGCGCTCACCGCAGGCGTTGTGGCCGACGCACCGCCAGATCAGGCTTTGGCCACCATGCTGCGCAGCTATCTTTCGCGTGAGCATGTGGAGCACGCCGAAATGGGCTGCCCTCTCGCCGCGCTGGGGTCAGAGACACCGCGCCAGACGCCCGAAGTGCGCCGTGCAACCACCCGGCACATCAAGGAAACGATAGACCTGGTCGCCCGGCAGTCGCCCGACTGGGGGCAACCCGGCGCCCACGAACGGGCGATGGTAACCCTGGCCACCATGGTCGGCACCTTGCTGCTGGCGCGCGCGGTCGACGAACCCGCGCTGGCGGATGCCTTGTGCGAGGCCACTCTGAAGCAGCTGGTTCCTGCTCCCGCCGCCACGCCAGCCTGAATCCTTCGAGACATTGCATTTTCTCCATTTTTTTGCTCACCCATATATGACAATCATCATGCGAAATTGCAAAAAACAAGGAAAACCATGAGAGCTTTTGTTCTTGACCGGTACGGCAACAAGAGCCAGAAAGGCGCGCTGCGCCTGGCAGACCTGCCAGAGCCCGAACTGCGTGACGACGAGGTCCTGGTCCAGGTCCACGCCGCCGGTGTGAATTTGCTGGACGCCAAGATCCGCGATGGAGAGTTCAAACTCATCCTGCCTTATCGCCTGCCGCTCGTCCTGGGCCACGACGTCGCCGGGGTGGTCGTCAAGGCCGGTCCGCGCGTGCAGCAGTTCAAGCCGGGCGATGAGGTCTATGCACGGCCGGATGACTTCCGGATCGGCGCCTTTGCTGAATTCGTCCCTGTCAAGGAGGCGTCCCTGGCGCTCAAGCCTGCGGGGCTCACGATGGAAGAAGCCGCCTCCATTCCGCTGGTGGCGCTGACGGCCTGGCAGGCGCTGGTCGACAAGGCCCAGCTGAAGAAGGGGCAGAAGGTTTTCATCCAGGCCGGCTCCGGCGGCGTAGGCACGTTTGCCATCCAGCTCGCCAAGTATTTGGGCGCAACGGTTGCCTCCACGACGAGCACGGCCAATGTCGCGCTCGTGAAGAGCCTGGGCGCGGACGTCGTCATCGATTACAAGACGCAGAACTTTGAGGATGTCTTGCGCGACTACGACGTGGTGCTGAACAGCCAGGACGGCAAGACGCTCGAAAAATCCCTGCGCGTGCTCAAGCCCGGCGGAAAGCTTATTTCCATCTCGGGGCCGCCTGATCCCGAATTTGGCCAGGGCATCGGCGCGCCCGGCTTCGTGAAACTGGTCATGCGGCTGCTGAGCGCCGGCATCCGGCGCAAGGCCAAAAGCCGCGGCGTTAGTTTCTCGTTTCTCTTCATGAAGGCGAACGGAAGCCAGCTGCGCGAAATCACCCGCCTCTTTGACGCCGGCGTCATCCGCCCCGTGATGGACCGGGTGTTCCCGTTCGAATCGACCAACGAAGCCATGGCCTACGTTGAAACAGGCCGCGCCAAAGGCAAGGTCGTCGTCAAGATCAAGTGAGCTGTTGATGAGTTTGTTCGTGTGAGTTTGTATGAGTTTTTTCCGTTCACCTTTTGGAGATTGTTATGAAGATTAAAGATTCCGTTGTTCTCGTCACCGGCGCCAATCGCGGCATCGGCCTGGCTTTCGCGCGTGAACTGCTCGCCCGCGGCGCCCGCAAGGTCTACGCGGCCGCACGCGACCCCGCCACTGTCACCCTGCCCGGCGTACAAGCTCTGAAGCTGGATGTCACCAAGCCGGAAGAAGTGGCAGCCGCCGCAGCACTGGCGTCAGATGTCACGCTGGTCATTAACAATGCCGGCGTTGGCCAGCCCGGAGGCTTTCTTGCGGCCGACAGCGAAGAAACGTCCCGCCGCATGCTGGAAACCAACTTCTACGGCGTGCTCCGCATGAGCAAGGCTTTTGCGCCTGTCCTCAAAGCCAATGGCGGTGGCGGCTTGCTTAATGTCCTGTCTATCGTCTCGTGGGTGAACGGCGGGGAGCTGGCGGCCTACGCAGCCAGCAAGTCCGCGGCCTGGTCGCTCACCAACTCGTTGCGCAATGAACTGGCGGCGCAAAAGACGCAAGTGCTGGGCTTGCACATGGGTTATGTAGATACGGACCTTATCCGTGATTTCGATGTGCCCAAGTCCAGCCCCGAAGACATCGTCAAGCGTGCGCTGGACGGGCTTGAGGCGGGTGCCGACGAAGTACTGGCCGACGAGCCGACCCAGCAAGTCAAAGCCGGGTTGACGGCAGCCAGGCCCAGCTACCTTCCGCAGGTGGCCTGAGCCCGGAATTTGACCGGATCGCCGGCCGGCAACAGGGGCGCCCAGCGCCCCGTGTTCAGTCCTGCTGGCATGACTTCGCGAAAGAGACCACTGCTTTCATGAATGCCTGGGGTGCCTCTAGCGGTGCAAGCTCACCGCTGTCAGGCAGCACGCCTCCTTCGATGCGGCTTGCGCCTGCGGCCTTCAGGCCGGGGAGGTAATCCTGCGGTGAACGCCCGTCGGCATCGCCGCGCAGGTACAGCATGGGCGTGTCAATCTTTTTGGGCCGGCTGTTGTGCCCGGCGTCGGCCTGCATGGCCCGGTACCAGTCGAAACCCGCCTTGAGTGCTTCGGGGCGCTCGTAGGCGCGCGCAAACACATCTCGATGAGTCTCGGTCACCGCCGCCTTGTTGCCCACCAGAACGCTGGTGAAAAAATCGAAGTAAACCCGCTCATGCCCCGTCACCAGAAGCTCGGGCAAATCGGGTATCGCATGAAATGCGAAGTGCCAGATGCGTGGATCCGACAGCACCTTCTCCCAAGGGTCAATGCCCGGGATGACGGTGTTCATGACGACCGCCCCCGCGATGCGATCACCATGGTCGCGCGCCGCCGCATAAGCAATCATTCCACCGACATCAAAGCCCGCCACCACCAGCGACCGTGCGCCGGCACGTTCTGCAGCGCCGACGATGATATCGGCCAGAACTGTCTTTTCGGCTGAGCGCGGCGGACCGCGCGAGTCACCAATCTCCGGCAAATCAAAAGCGAGGACAAAGTGGTCGGAGGCGAACGCCTCCATCACGGGGCCATAAACCTCTTTGCATTGGGGCCAGCCGTGCAGCAGCACGATGGCCGGCCTGGCCCGGTCTCCCGCCGTCAGCGTGCCAAGCGCCAGGCCTTCATGCTCTATCGTTTGTGTACGCATGAATCCGCACCCGGCCCCGGCACGCGCCGCGCTTTATGCGCGGGCGAATCGGAACCGGTCTGCCCGAAGTGCCAATTTACCGTTTCGGCTTGGTGACCTCGTGGCCGATCACACCACCGACGGCAGCGCCGCCCACGGTACCCAAGGCACTGCCGCCGCTCAGGGCCGAGCCGGCCACGCCGCCCACACCAGCACCGATGACGGTGTTTCTGTCTTGCGCCGACATGCCGCTACAACCCGCCAAGCCGAAGCTGGCCACGACAACGGCGCACAGTGCGCTTTGTTTGATGCTGATCATTTCAATCTCCTTCAAAAAGTGGATGAAAGGTGTTGAAGAGCCATCAATGCCGAAATCAATACCGGCAGTGACGCCATCCAACTTCTTCACACCAATGAATTCGTCTAACGTCAAGGCCGCAAGCGATGGCGATGACTTTTCATTGCTGATAAATTCATGCTAGGAGGCTGACTGTTCAGGGGTGTAGGACGAAGTCCCGATATCGGTAAGTACTACGTCCGATCTCCCCAAAGTCAATTTCGCCTGCAAGTTCCAATAAAAACGGCCCCTCAGGGCCGTTTTTATTTCTCGTGCGAAACATCAATAAGTGGTCAGTAGCGCGAGCCTTCCCATGCTTCTGCCGGCCGCTCCACTATTCCAGACTCGAGCCTGCGCAACGCGAGGAGTTTCTCAACGTCTTCGCACCATTGCTGAAATGCTTCCGGAGTTGGCGGGGGTCCCTCTCCTTTTTGAAAGGCCGCCATCTTCCGTGTAAACGCCGCATATCGCCGTGAGCGCTGAATGTCATCGAACTGCTCAACCTTGACAGCGGCGCGTAGCGTTTCCATCGATTTGGAATTAGCCATACGCCTCCTGTGGCAATCAAGAAAACACCGACTGGGTCGAGAATTTTCCAAAAACCGTCAAGGGGGTGCAACCTGAAAATTGTGACGAAATTTTTCGCTCTATAAGTAGCGGGCTAGCTGTAGATTTTGGCAAAAATACTGAATACTTATCCAGTATTTTTGTGAATCCGAAAACGAGCCTCAGCCCCGCCGCGCGGCTTCAATCTTGGCGACGTCGATCTTTTTCATCGTCATCATGGCGTCGAATACGCGCTTGGCCACCTTGGGGTCAGGGTCGGCAATACCGTCGGTGAGTGCGCGCGGCGTGATCTGCCAAGACAAGCCCCATTTGTCCTTGCACCAGCCGCACTCGCTCTCCTGGCCGCCGTTGTTGACAACCGCATTCCACAAACGGTCGGTCTCAGCCTGGTCGTCGGTCGCGATCTGGAAAGAGAAGGCTTCGGTCTGCTTGAACGCCGGACCGCCGTTCAAGCCGATGCAGGGAATGCCAGCGACGGTGAACTCCACCGTCAGGACATTGCCCTGCTTGCCAGATGGGTAGTCACCCGGCGCATGAAAAATGGCACCAACTGAACTGTCGGGAAATGTTTTGGCATAAAAGGTCGCGGCATCAAGGGCATCGCGGTCGTACCAAAGGCAGATAGTGTTCTTGCTAACTTTTTTGCTCATATCAAGTCTCCTGAAAACGTTGAGGGTCTGGCCCCGCAATCGCAGGGCAAAGACGCCTATCGTATGCATCGGGCCCAGCTTGCGATGCCGAACTAACCCTTGGATGTGGACGGGTCCGCCGAGCGCGGGTAGGTCCGCTCCTCTTCAAACGTTCCGTCGGCGCGGTGAATCTTGACCGAGGCGGTTTTGTCGGCCATAAACTGCTGCGTGGCTTGCAGGATCTCGGCCTTGGTGGGTTTGCTGATCGATGCGCGGTCGGCCCCTTGTTTGGTCAGGTCCCAATGCCCGTCGTGCGATTTGACGTGATAGTTGTCCATAGCGTCTCCTTAAAAAGAGGCATCGTAGGGGGATATCTTGTGTCGCTGGTGTAGGACAGTTTCCTGGAATTGACGCGGGAGGGCTACCTGCGCTACGTGGGAGAGGAGTTGACGCTCGACCTCATCTATTGGTACTTGTTCGTCGAGCATCAAGCGATCTCAATGCCCATCATCGTCGTGGCCATGGTCACCGCTGCTTGTCGACCACCTTCGTTCCAGACGCAACCCTGGGTCCAAATTAAGACTCTTCTGGAAAATCGTGGCGCTGTTTACCATCGTATTTGCAGGGTACATTTCCATCTATGGCATCTAACGGGTTCCGCAGCGCCCACACGCGCCGACCAATTCCGCCCATCTCCACCGGTAAACCCCATGCCACTCTCCGGTAGCGACTACATGAAACAGCGGGCGATCCGCTTTCAGCAGCTCCGCGCAAGATTGCTCGCTCGTCATTTCGTACCCGGCATGGCTTTCCTGCTTGCGGCTATTGTTGCTTTCGTGATGGATGCGCCTGTCTGGTTGCAACTCTTGATCTTCGGTGTGGCCTTTGTGCTGTTGTTCATTGGTGAAGAGAAGTACAGATGCCCCGTATGCAAGCGGATCCCCACTGAAGGCGATGGACTGAACTTCAACCCGAAGTCCTGCGGCCATTGCGGGACTATTTTGCTGTGGCGCGACGCCGCGCAACGGCCGAAAGATGATGCCCCAACCCAACACCATGCCATAAGCACCAACATTGAAATGGCCGTTTCGCGTTGGAAGCAAAAAAACATGGCGCTTCTTCCGGGTTGTGAGCCTGACCAAACCC
>Ga0307513_10000923_pt1 | contig 42460 bp, 33 predicted proteins | sample 15_EM_MG_FD_202174 | JGI IMG/M metagenome (GOLD analysis project Ga0307513, IMG submission 202174) | Populus trichocarpa ectomycorrhiza microbial communities from riparian zone in the Pacific Northwest, United States - 15_EM | ecosystem: Host-associated > Plants > Roots > Unclassified | place...
CAGCCACAAGCGGCTGGCCGATGAAGTCGCGCGGGTGCGCGCGGTCGGCTACGCGCTCGTCGACCAGGAGTTCGAACTCGGGCTGCGAACGATTGCGGTGCCGCTGCGCGACCACCGCGGCGCGGTCATCGCATCGATCAACGTCAGCGCGCACGCGGCGCGCATGTCGATGGACCGGCTCGTCGACCAGTGCCTGCCGGCATTGCTCGACGCCCAGGCACGCCTGCGTTCGGTGCTGTGAGCGGCGAACCGCGGCGTGCGCTGTTCGCACACACGAGCGGAATTCACTCGGTTTCCCTGAAGACCTTCTGAGGCGCAGCGGGCAACCTGCGTTCGGGGTTGAACAAGTCGGGGGCGAACCGTGCAGGCAGTGGCCGACGCTCGACCGGCCCACAACGATTTTTGGAGACAGGCATGAATGGATCAACACGGTTTCGTTATGCGGGCTTCGCCGCACTCGGTCTGGCTGCGCTGCTCAGCGGCTGTTGGGACAGCGACGGCGCGACGACTGCCGCCGCACCGGCGAATCTCACCTGCGACGATTCGATGAAGACGGCCTTCAAGCCGGACACGAACACCGTCGTCCAGCTCGTCAAGGCTTTCAAGAAGGGCGACCAGATCCTGCTGTCGGGCACCGCGACCGCCACCACGCCGGTCGCGGCCGGCGACATCTGCCTGGTCAAGCTGATGATCGGTCCCGGCCACACCGGGCCGGCCAGCGCGCCGTCGACGACGCCCGGCATCGGCATCGAGATCTGGCTGCCGACCACCGCGGCCTGGAACAAGCGTCTGCACATGCTCGGCGGGGCCGGCATGGCCGGTGGCCCGCAAGGCACGCTGACGGCAGTCGCGAACGCGCCGACCGCGGTGCCGTGGGACGTGGCGGGTGTCGAAGGCGCCGTTGCGGCGACCACCGACACCGGCCACCCGGCCGGCAACGGCAGTTTCCTGATGAACCCCGACGGGACGATCAACACGGTCGGCTGGAATGAATTCTCCGAGCGCGGCATCCGCGAGATGACGGTCAAGGCCAAGGCCCTGGCGCTGGCCTACTACGGCTCGGCGGCCAAGTACACCTACTGGCACGGCGGCTCCACCGGTGGCCGCCAGGGCCTGAAGCAGGCGCAGCTCTATCCGCAGGATTTCGACGGCATCATCGCCTCGGCGCCGGCGATCAATTGGGTCAACTTCACCGCCACGCAGATATGGCCGCAGATCGTGATCCAGCGCGACCTCGGCGGCGTGCCGCTTAGCAGCGGCCAATGGAGCGGCGTTTCGATGGCTGCGCTGAATGCCTGCGACGTGGTCGGCGGGCAGCACCTGGGCTACCTGCTCGACCCGAGCAAGTGCACCTACGACCCGAGCACAGACCCGACGGTGCTGTGCGCCCCGGCCGGCACCAACCTGACGGCGAGTTGCCTGTCGCCGGTGCAAGCGGTGGCGGTGAACAAGATGTGGTATGGGCCGACGACCGACGGCTCGGCCCCGCCGGCACCGACGGTCGACACCGGCATCAGCGGCACCACACTCGGCGCCAAGCAGATCTGGTTCGGCTGGCCGCGCGGGTCGCAGATCAACCCGACGACGGTTGCCACCGGTGGCATCCAAATGGACCAGGTGGCGCTGTTCCTGCAGGACCCGACCTGGGCCGGAACGTCCTTCACCAACGCCACCGGCAACGGCGCCAATCGCTGGAAGCTGCTGAGCTACGAAGAGCTGGCCAATGCGATCTCACGCGGCCGCGTGCTCGAGCCGCTCTTCTCGACCATCAGCACCGACAACCCGGACTTGAGCAAGTTCCGCGACCGCGGCGGCAAGATCCTGACCCAGGTCGGCACGTCGGACCAGCTCATCCCCCATGCGGGCGTGATGAACTACTACAACCGGGTCGCGGCGCTGATGGGCGGCATCACCGAGTTGCAGAAGTTCTACAAGCTGTACACGATTCCGGGCATGGGGCACTTTCCCGCCAACGGCACCGTCAACCTGGCAGTCAACCCGCCGCTGTACCCGGAAAGCCTGAACTACCAGGCGCTGACCGACTGGGTGGAGAAGGGCATCGTGCCGCCGGAAAAGGTCGCCATCAGCACGCCGGTGAGCGCGGCCAATCCGACCTCGACGACCGGGCCGATGTGCGCCTATCCGAAGATGCCGGTCTACAGCAGCGGCGACATCCGCTCTGCGGCCAGCTACAACTGCCAGTAACGCTGCCGAAGACCCGCAACCGGATGCGTCGAACGCGCACGCTCAACGCCTCGTAGCCGTCCCGGGCCAGGCGCCGGAACGTCGCGTCCGGGATGCGCTCGCGGGTCCCTGTGCTATCGCCATCATGCGGACTCGAAGGCGCGGATCGCAGGCCGCCGGCCGATCCGCCGCGGCAGGCCTTCGCGCACAAAGCACCAGGCCGGCACTTTTTCACAGCGCTCCCCCCCGATCCCGGCCCCGCGGCCGCGGGGGTGAGCCTTGTTTTCCGCCGTGGCCGCATTGGACACTGGGCGATGCACAACCAGGGCCCGTCGATGAGATCACCATTCACTCTGTCCGCCATCTTCGCAGCGCTCGCAGTTTGCAGCGGCGCGACCCACGCCAACCTGCTGGTAAACGGCAGCTTCGAGGCGCTCGATGCCAGCGCTGCGCCGTACTACGTGCGCTCGTTCGCCAGCACGCCGGGTTGGACGCAATACGCCGACGGCGTCGACCTGATCCACAACAACTACGAGCAGCCGAGCCTGCCGGTGCTGGTCGACGCGTCGGACGGCGTGCAGTTCCTCGACATGAACCAAGGCGGTGCGATCGGCGGCCTGTTTCAGGTGGTCGGCGCCAGCGCCGGCATCGCCTACACACTGCAGCTCGACATCACAGCCTGGGCCACCAACTCGGTGCCCGGCAGCGTCGGTTACCAGCTCTACGACCCGGTCAGCAACGCCGTCCTCGCGCAAGGCAGCTTGACCGACGCGGTGGCCGACAACAGCTGGGCCACGGTGTCGCTCACCGCCACGGCGCTGTCGGGTTCGATCGGCGTCAACATCTACGGCATCAGCGCCCACCAGGCTGGCATGGGGGTCGACAACGTTGTGCTCAGCGCAGTGCCCGAGCCGGGCAACTGGGCGCTGTTGCTGGCGGGTGCCGGCTTGCTGCAGTTGCAGCTGCGACGGCAGCGCCGCTGAAGCGGCGCAACGCGCACGCCCGCCCGCTTCGCGGCAATCACCCGCCGCGGTTTGCTGCAAATCCGCCCAGCGGCGGCCCGCGGCGTCAACCCCAGAGCCAGGTCCAGATGAGATCGACCGCCGTCGCTTCGCCGGTCTGCAGCCGCAAGGTCAGCCGGCGCGCGATCTTGTAGACCAGCTCCCAGCTGCCGCCGGTGGCGTCCAGGCTCTGCGCGTAGCCGACGTAGAAACGCTCCGAGACCTGCTTGCCCAGCGAGACCACGGCATCGCTCAGGCCGCCGGATTCGCCGCGCCCGACCGAGATCTTGTCCAGCCCGAGCCGCTTGGTCAGCCCTTCGCCGCCGCCACCGCCCTGGCCGGCGAGCAGCGCCAGCGCGGCGCGCTGCAGGATCGCCGTCTGGTCGCTGGCCAGGCCGGCGCTGGAGCGGCCCATCGTCAACCACGAGAGCTTGTCCAGCTCCGACATCTCCGGCGTCGAGACCAGCCGCACGCGCGGGTTCTGTGCCGTGCCGCTGATGGCCACGCCCACCTCCACGTCGCGCAGGTCGGGGCGGATGGCCTCGATGTCCAGGCGCGGGTTGTCGACGGCGCCGCCGAAGGTAATGAGCCCGCGCTCGATGCGCAGCTTCTCGCCGTAGGCTTCGTAGGTGCCCTGCTCGGTGCGCACGCTGCCGTCCAGAGCGAGTTGACCGCCGGGTGCCGTGATGTGCACGTCGCCGGCGAGCAGTGTGTTGATGCCCTTGCCGCGCACGCGCAGCTTGCTGCCCAGGTCCACGTGCATGTCCAGCTGCACCGGCCGGGATGGCCCGCCCGCCGCTTTCGGCGGCCGGCCGGGCGTCGGCCCGTCGACGACGCGCACGTCCTTGCCCAGCTCCGGCGCTTCGCCGCGCCCGAGGTCGACCAGGCCTTCGTCGACCTTCATGCGCCCCTGCACGCCGATGCCCGCGGCGGCGTCGACCCGCAGCCGCGCGTCGCCGCTGATGTCGACGCGGCGGTCGGCCCGCGCCAGCGCGCGGAAGCGCTCGGCGTTCAGCGCCAGGTCGACGGCCGGCTGCTCGCCGAACGTCGCCGTGCCGGAGAGCTTGACCAGGCCGTCGCCGGCATGGGCGACGAAACGCTCGATGCGGCCCTTCAGTCCGTCGAGCGAGGCGTCGAGCACGCCGTCGTGCACGCGCGCGCCTTCGACGAAGTTGCCGACGCCGAGCGCCTCGCCGTGGATGCGGCCGGTGTATTCGGGGGCGCCCAGGCGGCCGCCCAGGCGCGCGTCGGCGTTCAAGCGGCCGTCGAGCCGCCAGCCGACCGGCAGCCACGGGTCGTAGACGCCGAGGTCGGCAATGCGCAACTGCAGGTTGCCCTGGATAGGAGTCGCCGCGCCGGGCCACGGCTCGGCCTCCGTCGTGCGCGCGCTTACGTCGGCGCTCGCATCGCCGACCGCGCTGCCGGCGATGCGCGCGTTCGCCTTCCACGCAGGGCCGTCGGCACGTGCCGCGAGGCGCAACTCCGAAAGGCCGAGCGCGCGCCGCTTCGGGCCGTGCTGCATCTGCAGGTCACCGCGCTGGCGCTGCAGCAGCACGTCGGCATGCAGCGCCGGCGCCGTTTTCAGGATGACGCGGCCGCCCACTGCCAGGTCGCCGCTCCAGCCCATCTCGGGCTGCAGGCGCGCCAGCAGCGGCGCCAGCTGCAGCGGCTCGAGGGTGACGTCGGCGTCGATCTGCGCCGGCTGCGTGCCCTGCCACGCCAGCCGCTGCCAGCGCACGTTGCCGCCCAGCACGTCGGCACGGCCGGGCTGCAAGGTCAACGCGGCCGGCGCGCGTTCACCGGCGGCACGCCACGCGAGATCGACGTTCGCCGCCTGCAGCAGCGGCTGGCGGTTGTCGGCACGCTGCAGGTCGGCGCGTTCGATGCGGCCGCGCCAGCCGTTCGGCATCAGCGGTGCGGCGGCGTCGCGCGTGAACGAGCCGGCAGCGCGCAGCGCGAGCCGGCTGCGTGGCGCGTTCGGCGCCGGCGCCGCGTCGGCGTCCAGGACGACCTGGTGGCTGTCCGCGCTACCGCTCAGTTTTGCCGTCAGCACCGAAACCTGGCGCTGCTGCACGGCCAGGCCGGCGAGGCGCGCGTCCAGCACCAGCGGCGCTTTCGGCGTGCTGCCGAGCTGCCAGCGTGCGTCGCCTTCGCGCAGCGTGACGCCGGGCCAGGCGAAGGCGCGTGCATGCAACTCGCCGCGTGTCTGCAGCGCCGGCCAGCGGCCGTCGGCCACGAGCTCGGCGTTCAGGCTGCCCGCCGGCGCGCGGTTCTCGCCGGGCACGAAGAGCGGCACCAGCGGCGCCAGCCGCTGCAGCGCCGGCGCCGCAACGGTGGCCTGCCAGTGGTCGCGCTGCGGGTCGGTGGCCAGGCGGCCATTGCCCTTCACGCGGTTGCCGGCGGCTTCGAGCGTGAGCGCGGCGCTCAGGCCTTCGGCATCGCCGCGCGAAGCGAAGTTCGCCTCGCCCTGCAGCGGCACGCCGGCAATGCGGCTCGGCGCGATGCGCAGCGCCGCCTGGCCGCGCACGGCCGCCAGGCTGAACGGCATCGGCAGCGTCAGGTCGAAGTCACCGCCGGCGCCGATGCGGCTGGACTTGCCGCGCAGCGCCGGCCACCACGGCGCGGGGTCGAAGTCGGCCAGCGCGAGCCGCCCTCTCGCCTGCCACGGCGCCGCCGGACCGGCACGTTGCGCGCTGCCGCTCAGCTCGGCCTGCGAAGCGCCGTTGCGGGCACGCAGATGCTTGACGTCAATGGCCAGCTTGCCCGCGGCATCACGGGCCAGTGCCGCATCGGCGGCGAGTTGAACGCCGTCGCCGCCCAGGTCGCCCTGCACGGCGACACGCGGGCCGTCGCCCTGCAGCTTCAGCGGGCCCGACAGGCGCATCGGCCAGGCGCGCGCATCCAGGCGCTCGGGGCGCACGTCGGCAAGCGCCAGCTCCAGCTGCCAGGCGCCGCTGCTGGCCCAGCTTCCGCTGCCGCTCAGCGTGCCGGCCGGGCGCTCGGGGCTGCCGAGCGTGAGCTGGAGCGACTGCAGGCCGACGCGGTTGCGCTGGGGCGTGTCGGCCGCCAGCGTCATCAGCACGCGGCTCAGCGGCAGCCGCGTTTCGCTGTACGGCCCGGGCTCGTGGTTGACGAGGTCGACCTGGGCGTCGAGCGGCTTCTCGGCATCGGCCATCGCCAGCACGATGCTGCCCGACAGCGACGTGTGCGGCGCGCCGGCGACCAGCACCGCGGCGTCGAGCGCCTGCGCGCGCACGATCGCCTGCGCCACCGGCCAGGCGGCGAACGGCTGCACGGTGGCGTCGAAGCTCAGCGTCTGCGGGCGCGGCGCGGCCACGTCGAGGCGGCCGTCGAGCTGCGCCTTGGCGAGTGGGCCTTGCAGATGGAGCTGCGCACGCCACGCCGGCAGTGCGTCGGCCGCGGCCTGGCGAACGTCGAGACGCAGCTCCGACTGCATCGGCGCCGCCGCCTGCACGCGCACGCTGCCTTCAGCAGCGAGCGGGCCGCGTGCGGCCTGCAGCGCTTCGATGCGATGCACCTGGCCGCCTTCGTCGCCCAGGTGCACACGGGCGCGCAAACCGCGCAGCGGCTCCTCGCCCAGCGCGGCGGCATACAGCGCATCCAGCTGCAGCGCCTGCACGACCAGTTCGACCGGCAGCTTCAGCGGCTGAGGCGGCGGGCTGTGCCGGGTCGCTTTCGGCTTCGGCAACGCAAGGTGCGCCTCGGCCGCCTGCAGGCGATCGAAAGACAGCCGCAGCCACGCGCCTTCACTGCGCTGCACGTCGAAACGGCGCCAGTCCACCTGCACCAGGCGCAGCTCGCCGCCGTCTCCGAAACGCCAGACCAGCGCGTCGGCGCCGAAGTCGCCGAGCAGGCTGCCGTGCGGCTTGATGACCTGCACGCCGGGCACGCGCGCCAGCAGCCAGGCGCTGCCGCGTTCGTCGTGCAGCGACCACCACAAGGCGCCGCCGCTGCCGGCCAGCAGCGCGATCAGCACCGTCAGCAGGATGCCGGCACCGAGCAGGAGGCGTCGCATCTTCATCGTCAGAAGGACACGCCGGCGGAGAGGTGCATGCGCCAGTGGCGGTCGTCGAAGCCGTAGGCCAGGTCCACCTTCAGCGGGCCGATCGGGCTGCGGTAACGCACGCCGACGCCGGCGCCGACCACCGGCTTCAGGTCCGAGAAACGCGCCGCCGCGTTGCCGGCGTCAACGAACGCCGCGCCCCACAGCTGCGGCAATTGTTCGGCGATGGGGCGCGCGATCTCGGCGCTGGCGGTCAGCAGCGAGCGGCCGCTGGTGATCTCGCCGTTCACGCGTGGACCCAGGCTGCGGTATTCGTAGCCGCGCACCGAGTCGTCACCACCGGCGCGGAAGAGCAGTGTGTCGGGCACGCCGACCGTGTCACGCGCGAACAGCTGTGCGGCTTCGAGGCGCAGCGTGGTGTTCCAGGTCTTGCCCAGCGGCAAGAACCAGAAGCCGCGGCCGTACAGGCGCGCCAGCGGGCCGTTGTCGGCGGTGCTGCTGCGCGCGTAGCCTATCGCCGTCTGCACGAGCAGCGCCGTGCCTTCGTTGGGCAGCAGCAGGCTGTCGACGGCACGCCGCGTCCAGTCGAGGTTGGCGGTGAGCGACTGGGCGCGGGTCTCGCCGGTGGTCGGCGTCTTGACGCGCGTGTTGTTGTATTCGCCGTAGACCTGGCGTTCCAGGCGCGGGTCTTCCCAGGCGCGGCCCAGGCGCAGCCGGCCGGCGTAACGTTCCTCGTCGGGGCCGCTCCAGCGTTCAACGTTGCCGGCAATCAGGTTGCGGCGGAAGCCCGATTTCGGATACGAGCGGTAGTCGAAGTCCCAGGCCTTGCGCAGCGGGCCGAACTCGAACTTGTTGACAGCCGTCCAGCGCAGCCCGAACGGCTGGCGATGCGTGTGTTCCAGCGTCACCCGCGTGCCGGTGTTGCTGTTGTAGCCGATGCCCGTGGTGGCCTGCTGCAGCGGCTTCTCGGCCACGCGCAAGGTCACCGGCGAGGCGGCGGCTTTGGCGGGGTCGGTGTCGATCTCGGCGACGCCGCCTTCGAACAGCCCGCTCTTCGCCAGCCGGTCCTGGAAGTCGAGCAGCACCTGCTCGCTGTACGGCGTGCCGGTCGAGAACGGCGACAGGTTGCGCACTGCGCGTTCGTCGTAACGCTGCAGGCCGACGATGCCGAGTGGCCCCATGAAGAACAGCGGCCCGCTCTGCGCCGTGGCATCAAGCTCGGCACGCTGGTTCTGGCGGCGCACGCGGGCATCGGTGTCGACCCAGGAAGCGGTGGGGTAGCCGTTGGCGTGCAGGCGCGACAGGCTGGCGTTCTTCGCCGCCGCCCACGTGCCCTGGCGGAACGGCTCGCCGGCTTTGAGCGGCCACTCTTCCTGCAGCCGCCGCAGCAGCTTCTGCGCGTCGGCATCGCCGGCAGCGGCGCGCTGCTGCAGCGGCCCTTGCACCTTCAGCGTGAAGGCCTCGACCTGCGTCTGCGGCCCCGGCTCGACGCTGACGACGACCTGCGGCTTCTCGCCGCCGGCGCGCCGCTCGGCCTTCACGTCCGGGCTGAAGTAGCCTTCGGTGGCGAGCAGCGCACGGGCCTGCTCGGGCGCGGCGCTGAGCAGGCGGTCGAGCTCCTCGCTGTTCAGCGTTTCGTCGGCCGGCGCGTCGCGGAAACGCGCGAGGTCGAGGTTTTCTTCCAGCAGCCGCTTCAGCGCCTTCGGCGCCTGCACCTCGAGCTGGTAACGCGCGCGCGTCTCGTCGACGTGTTTCGCGCTCGCGCCCTGCGCGTCATCATCGGCCGCCGGCTTGAACACCGAGCAGCCTGCGAGCAGTGCAGCCAGCAGCATGCCAGCAAGCGATCGGCAACCCACCTCCATGCGGCCGCCTAGGCAATCGGCATTCCCGCCCTCAGCCGCGCAGCACCAATTCCAGCGTTTCGAACGCCGCCGGCTTGACGAGGTGGGCATCGAACCCGGCGGCGCTGCTGCGCCGGCGGTCTTCGGCCTGGCCGTAGCCGGTGAGGGCGACCCGCTTCAGCGCCGGCCGGCGTGCGCGCAGTTCGTTCTCAGGCTCTGTTCCAGGCGCACCGGCCTGCGTCGACGTCTGCGACGACGTGATGAAGGAGATGAACTATGCCTCTGGCTGTCTGCTCAAGAATTCGCCGGCTCCGCCGAAGAAACCTTGTTCATTCGTCGCCGTCCCCGGGTTGCCGCGAATCCGACAGCCAGCAGACTGAGACCGGAGTTCGACGCGATGAGCGCCCTGCCGCAGACGATGAGAGATTGGGTCGAGCCGCGCACGGTGTCAGCGATGCAAGCTGCAGTGCCGGCACTCGCCGACACCGGCGGCCGCGTATCAACGGTGCCGCTGGGCGCTGAACGGCACATCCTCGAGCGCCTGTCCGGCGTGGCGGGCGTGCCGCGCCTCGCGCAGTCAACGCCGGGCTCGCGGCCGCAGGACGCGCCAGCCATCCTGCACATCGAAGGCGTGTCGCTGCGCGATGCGCTGCGGACGCAGGCGCTGGCGCTGCCGTCGTCTTTGCCGGCGCTGATCGACATCGGCCAGCAACTGGCGCGCATCCTCGCCGATGTGCACCGGCTGGGCGTCTCGCACCGCGACATCAACCCGTCCAACATCGTGCTCGCGGGCGCGGACCGGCAGGCGATGCTGGTCGGGTTCGAGCGGGCGACGACGATGGCAGAACAGCTGCCGGCCTGCGGCCACCACCGGGACATCGCCGGGTCGCTGGCCTATCTGGCACCGGAACAGACCGGGCGCACCGGCCGCTCGGTCGACCAGCGTGCCGACCTGTACTCCCTCGGCGCGACGCTCTACGAGCTGGTCACCGGCCGTGCGCCGTTCGAGAACAGCGACCCGCTGCAGCTGATCCACAACCTGCTCGCCCAGCTGCCGACGCGGCCGGACGAACTGGTGCCCGGCACGCCGACGGCGCTGGCCGACATCGTCATGCGCCTGCTCGAGAAGGAGCCCGATCAGCGCTACCAGAGCGCCGTCGGCCTGGCGCACGACTTCGCGCTGCTGCGCGAGCGCGTGGCGGCAGGCGATACCCGCACGTTCGCGCTGGGTGGGCACGACTTCGCGCAGCGCCTGTCGGCGCCGACTCGGCTGATCGGCCGCGACACCGAGATCGCGAGCCTGAAACGGGCCTTCGAGAGCGCGCTGAACGGCGGCTCGCGCGGCGTGCTGGTGAGCGGCGCGCCGGGCGTCGGCAAGACCGCCCTGATCAACGAATTGAGGCCCATGGTCGCGGCGCGCCACGGCTGGTTTATCTCCGGCAAGTTCGACGGCCAGCGCCAGGATGTGGCGTCCGACGGCGTCTACCAGGCACTGCGCGCGCTCGGCCGGCTGTTGCTGGCCGAACCCGAGGCCGAGTTGCAGCCGCTGCGCGAGCGCATCGTCCACGGCATCGGCCGCGCCGGCTGCCAGCTGATCGCGGGGGTGCCCGAGATCGGGCTGCTGCTGGGCGAGCAGCCGGCGCAGGGCGAGATCGATCCGCTCACCGCCAAGGGTCGCCTGGTGGAGGTCACGCTCGATCTGCTGCGCATCGTCGCCTCGCCGGAGCGGCCGCTGGTGATGGTGGTCGACGACCTGCAGTGGGCCGCGCCGATGCCGATCGCCCTGGTCCACGCGGTGCTGACCGACCACTCGATGCGCGGCCTGCTGCTCGTCTGCGCCTATCGCGAAGCCGAGGTCGACGCCGCGCATCCGCTCGCCGCGATGCTGCCGCGCTGGGCCCGGCTCGACCCGTCTCCGCTCACGCTCGGGCTGCGCAACCTGCCGCCCACCGAGCTGGCGACGCTGCTGACCGAGATGCTGAGGCTGGCGCCGCCGGAAGCCGCTCGGCTGGCGCAGGCGGTGGGCGAACGCAGCGACGGCAATCCCTTCGACACGGTGCAGTTGCTCGACGCCTTGCGGCGCGACGGCGCGCTGGTGCTGGGCGCCGACGGCTGGGCCTGGGATGCGGCGACGATCCGCCGCCATATCGGCCAGGGCAACGTGGTCGACCTGCTGGCGACGCGCATCGCCGCCCTGCCGGCGCCCACGCGCCATCTGCTCGACGTCATCGCCTGCCTCGGCGGCGAGGTCGAACTGCCGCTGCTGCAAGCCGCCGAAGGTACGTCGCTGGCGCAGCTCGAGCCTCGGCTCGCCCCGGCGCTGGAAGACGGCCTGCTGATCATGCAGAACGAGGGTCAGCTTGCGCTGCGCTTCCGCCACGACCGTGTGCAGCAGGCCAGCTTCGAGCGCCTCGGCGCCGCCGGGCGGGCACAGCTGCAACTGACGCTGGCTCGGCGCCTGGCGTCCCATCCGAAGTTCGAAGCAACGGCGGCGCACCAGTACCTGCCCGCGCTGGGCGCCATCGACCACCCGCCCGAACGTCTGCAAGTGGCGGAATTGCTGCGCCGCGCGGCCGACCCGCTGCGCGCGTTCAACCCGGTGATGGCAGAGCGCCTGTTGTCGGGCGCGCTCGAACTGCTCGGCCGCTCGGGCCTGTCCGGGGCCGCGCTGCTGCCCTTGCAGATCGAGCGCCACGCGGTGCTGTACAGCCTCGGGCGCCTGGCCGAGGCCGATGCGCTGTACGCCACCATCGAACGCGACTGCACCGATCCGCTGCAACTGGCCGAGCCGGCCTGCGTGCAAATCTGCAGCCTGACCAACCAGGGCCAGCCGCGCGAGGCGGTTGCGCTCGGCGAGGCGGTGCTGGGCCGGCTGGGCTTCGCGCTGCCCACGGCCAAAGAGCTCGGCGAACAAATGAATCCGGCCTACGGCGTTTTCGACCGCTGGCTCGATCCCGCGACCGAATCGGCCGATCTGCTGCGCCCGATCGCCACCGATCCGCGCGCCCTGGCCGCCGGGCGGTTGCTCGATCGGATGACGCCGGCCACTGCCTTTCGCGACCCGGCGGTCGCGGCTGCGCTGGTGCTGGCCGCCCAGCGGCTGTGGGTCGAACATGGGCCGGCGGCGCCGTTCGTCGGGACGCTCAGTCATGCCGGGTTCATCACCATCGCGGCCTGGCAGGACTACCACACCGGCCTCGCGATCGCGCGCCGCGTGCTGGCAGTCAGCGAGGCACGCGGCTTCCACCCCGAGGCCTCGCACTCGCGTTTCCTGTTCGCGTTCGGATCCGCTCCCTGGTCGATCGCGCTCGAGGACGCCGCGCTCGAAGCCGAACGCGCCCACGAAGGCCTGGTGCAGGGCGGTGACCTGCACAACGCAGGCCACACCTACTTCGCCTCGCTCTACCAGCTGATGGAATGCGCCCCGACGCTCGAGCGCTACGCCGCCGAAAGCGATGCAGCGCTTGCCTTCAGCACCCGCACCGGCAACGACTACTCGGCAGCCGCCTACGTGGCGCATCGCCAGCTCGCACGCATGTTGCGCGGCGACACCGCGGGGCTGGACAGCTTCGACGACGCGTCATTCAGCGAAGCGACCCACCTCGCCGGCCCGGTGCCGAACCACGTGGCAGCGTTCAACTTCCATGTCACGCGCGGGATCGGTGCGGCGTTGGCCGGCGATGGCCCGGTGCTGATCCGGCACGCGGCCGCGGTGACATTGATGGCAACGTCTCCGGCCACCTACCCGAGCGCGCTGAAGCGATTGCTGCAGGCGCTGGCGCTGGCCGAACGCGTGAGGTCGACGGCACCGGCCGAGCGCAACGCGCTGCTGGCCGAACTCGATGCCTGCGCCGACTGGCTGCGCGGCCGCGCGGTGGATGCGCCGTTCAACTTCTCGCACCTGGTGCACTGGATCGCGGCCGAACGCGCCTGGGCTTGCGGCGAGCCGCTCGCAGCCATCAGCGCCTTCGACGCCGCGCTGCGCGACGCCGCGCCGCGCCAGCGACCGTGGCACAACGCGCTGATCGCCGAGCGCGCCGCGCTGTGCCTGCTGGCCAACGGCATGCAGTTCGCCGGGCAGCGGATGATGGCGGAGGCGCAAGCGCGCTATGCGGCCTGGGGGGCCAGCGCAAAGGTGCGCCAGTTGCAGCGCAACCATGAGTTCCTGACCTCGCTGCCCGCTGCGGAACCCGGCCACGCGCTGTTGCCGCGCGAGAACGTGTCGGCCGACGCGATCGACCGCCTGGGCATCCTGCGCGCGGCGCAGGCACTCAGCTCCGAAACCAACCTGGAGCGACTGCGGCTGCGGGTGGTCGAACTGCTGGCCGAGTTGAGCGGTGCCACCGCGGTGCACCTCGCGCTGTGGGACGACGACGCGCAGCAATGGCTGCTGCCGCAGTCGGGCGACGGTGCGAACCGCACGACGCTGGCCGACGCCGGTGCGCGCGGGTTGTTGCCGCTGTCGGCCTTGCGCTATGTCGAACGCACCCGCGAGCCGCTGCTGGTGAACGACGCGACACGCGACGACCGCTTCGCCGGCGACCCCGCCCTGCGCGGCGCCGGGCGCTGCTCGTTGCTGGTGGTGCCGATCCTGCATCACGGCGCTGCGCGCGCGATGCTGCTGCTCGAGAACCGGCTCGGCCGCGGCGCGTTCACCGCCGACCGGCTCGACGCGGTGATGCTGATCACCGGCCAGTTGGCGGTATCGCTGGCCAACGCGCAGCTCTACGACCAGCTCGAGCGGCGCGTGCAGGAACGCACGCGGGAACTGCGGCAGGCACAGGCGCAGCTGCTTTCAGCCGCGCGTTTGGCCGGCATGGCCGAGATCGCCACCAACGTGCTGCACAACGTGGGCAACGTGCTGAACAGCGTGAACATCTCCGCGAACCTGGTCGGCGCCCGCCTGCGCGGCTCCAGGGTCAAGGGGCTGGGACGCGTCTCGCGCCTGATGGCCGAACATGCCGGCGACCTGGGCGAGTTCCTCACGCAGGACGCCCGCGGCAAGCTGCTGCCCGGCTACCTCGGCGAACTGGCACAGGTGTTGGAGTCCGAGCACACCGGCATGGCCGACGAACTCGGCGCGCTTGTCAAGAGCGTGGACCACATCAAGGAGATCGTCGCCACCCAGCAGTCGTATGCGGGCACGCCGCGCATGGTCGAATCGGTGGATCTCGACGAACTGCTGAGCGACGCGCTGCGCATGAACGCCGGCGCACTGATGCGGCACGAGGTCGAGGTCGTGACGGACATCGCCGAGCTGCCGGAGTTGCAGCTGGACCGGCACCGCCTGCTGCAGATCATCGTCAACCTGATCAGCAACGCCAAGCACGCGCTGAACGGCGTGGCCGATCGCAGCCGGCGCATCCGGCTGGAGGCGGCGCTGGTCGACGCGCACACGCTGCGCATCAGCGTCGGCGACAACGGCGAGGGCATTGCGCCGGAGAACCTGACGCGCGTCTTCGCGCACGGCTTCACGACGCGCCAGGACGGAAACGGCTTCGGCCTGCACAGCTGCGTGCTGGCCGCGCAGGAAATGGGCGGTCGGCTGAGCGCGCACAGCGACGGGCCTGGCCTGGGTGCGCGCTTCACGCTCGACCTGCCCGTCGACACCGCGCAAGGCCAGCCATGATGACCCCGAACCGGCGCATCCGGTGCGGCACTGATGGCCCGCCGGAGTTCGTCGAAGCACCCGCGCCGACCGATGAAGCGCTGCAGGCAGCGGCTGGCCGCGCTGGTTCCAGACCCCGGTTGCACCTGATCCGCTTCCACGGCGTTCTGGCCCTCAACGCCAAGCTGCGCGCGCTCGTGGTGCCGCAAGAGTTGCCGCAAGAGCCCGAGCCGCCCGCGCAGGAAGCAAAGCCCGCCGAGTGCGAGGCGAACTGCGCGCATCACCGCCCTGCGCGGCCGAGCTGGGCCAAGCTGCTCGAGCGGGTGTTCGAGCTGGATCTGGAGCACTGCCCGAACTGCGGCGGCGAGCTGAAGATCATTGCGGCGATCCCTGGAAGGGCCGGTGATCGAGAAGATCCTCAAGCACCTGGGCTTACAGGCAAGAGCGCCACCCAGGGCGCCAGCCCGGGGGCAGGCGCTGCAGGCGGCCTGACCGCCCCAAGGCAACTTCGACGTCCAGTACGACATGTCGACCGCCAGCGTGCGGCTGCTCGTCACCGAGGCCGTGAGCGCGGTGCCCGAGCCGGGCACCTGGGTGCTGCTGCTTGCCGGTCTCGGAGCAGCGGGCTTCATCGCGCGGCGCCGCGTGGCGTGAGCCGGCGCTGCGGGTTGCGGTCGCCGGTCTAACCACCGCCGATCGCAGCCAGCTTGTCGCGCCAGAACGTTGCCGCAGGGGCAGGCCCGACACCGGCCGCCGCGTTCTCGGCCATGTGCTCGGGTCGCCGCGTGCCGGGGATGGTGCAGGTGACGGCAGGGTGGCTCAGCACGAACTTCAGCAGCACCTGCGCCCAGGTGCTGCAGCCGATGTCTGCCGCCCAGGCGGGCAGCGGCTTGCCGATCAGACTGCGCAGCAGGCCGCCGCCGCCGAAGGGCATGTTGACGATGACGGCGACGCCGCGATCGGCGGCCAGCGGCAGCAGGCGCTGCGCCGCTTCGCGGTCGTCGATCGAGTAGTTGATCTGCAGGAAGTCCAGCGGCTCCGCCCGCAGCACCGCCTCGACCTGCGGATACGCCGACGCGGTGTAGTGCGTGATGCCGATGTGGCGGACCAACCCCTGTGCCTTCCATTGCCGCAAGGTGGCGAGATGGACCTTCCAGTCGACGAGGTTGTGGATCTGCATGAGGTCGATCCGGTCGCTGCGCAGCAGCCGCATCGACTCCTGCATCTGTTGCACACCGGCGTCCCGGCCTTGGGTCCAGACCTTGGTCGCGACGAACGCCTTGTCGCGGCGCGCCTCGGTGGCGAGCAGTTCGCCGGCGACCGCCTCGGCGCGGCCGTACATCGGCGAGCTGTCGATCACCGAGCCGCCGGCGGCAAAGAGCGCATCGACGACGTCGAGCAACTGCGCCTGGCCCGCGCCGTCGGGTGCCTGGTCGAATCCGACGTAGGTGCCGCAGCCGATCACCGGCAGGGCTTCTTTCGTGGATGGAATCGGTCGTGTATTCATCTTCGCAGTCTCCGTCGGCCGGCCACGTGCAGCGAGCGGACCTGCCGCCAGGGCAACTGCCAGCAGCGAACGTCGCATGGGTGAGAAGGCCATCGCAATCTCCCGGGAGCCGCCTGAAGGCCCGATGGTGCCACCGCGCCACCGAACGGCAATCCTGCAGGCTTGACGAACGTCGACCGGAGCCGTAGCAGTTTGGAACAGAATCGTCGAGCCGCGCACCACCGAGGAGCCGCAATGCCACACCATGAACCGCACGCAAGACGTATCGCCGTTGCGATGCTTGCCGCCCTCGGCTGTATGACCGTTGCCGCAGCCGACTTGTCGGTTGACCAGGTCTCTGCCCTGTTGAAGGGCACGTCGGCCAGCCGGCCGGCTGACTTCAGCGGCAAGGATCTGTCCGATCTCGACCTGAGCGGGCTCGACTTCCGCCATGCCGACTTGCGGGGTGTCAGCTTCTTCGGAAGCAAGCTCGTACGCACCGACTTTCGCGGAGCGAGCCTGGTCGGCGCCAATCTGAACGGTTCGTGGTTGATGGGCACCGACTTCACCGGTGCTGACCTGACACGGGCGAGCTTGTTGTCCGTCGTGGTGCTGGGTGGCGAAGTCAAGAAGATGCCGATCTTCAGGAGCGCCAACATGACGGGCGTCAAGATGATTGCGGACCTGCCGGGTGCCGACCTTTCGGGTGCGGACTTCAGCCGATCCATGGTTGGCGTCAACATCAAGAACCAAGGCATGGGGCAGATGCGCACGGACATGTCCAACGCCAATCTCTCCGGTGCCACGCTTGCCGGCGCAGACTTCAACCGATCCCTGATGACCTTCTGCGACCTCAGGGGCAGCAACCTTCACGGAGCCAATTTCTTCCGCGTCAAACTCGGTGGCGCCGACCTGACCGGTGCAGACGTTACGGAAGCAGACTTCACCGAAGCTGATCTGACGGGAACGATCTTTCGTGGTGTGAAGGGGTTCGACAAGGCGAAGGGGCTGGACCGCGCCGAGAACGTCGACAAGATCGTTCGTTGATCCTAAAGTGGCATTCAGATCGAGATCGTCGTGAATGATCGCCCGCACCCAGCGCGAAACAATGAAGGTGCGGCTGCTGGTCGGCTACCTTGCAGGCAAATTCAAGGATCAGGAGGTCCTGAATGGGATGTGCCACTCATCGAGAAGGGGTGGGTTCGTGACGGTGCGTGAGGTCATCTGACGAACAGCCCAGGCTGGCGCGAGAACCACATCGCAATCCGAGCGATGGCTTCTTCAGTGAGCAGCGGTGTACCGTCTGCGCTTACTACCTGCGGACTCATGACGTCGTGGCTCCGGCGTCGATGAAGATAGTCCGTGATTGCCTTCTCCAGATAGGGCTGGTGTTGCCCCATCAATACGGGCGCAACCGTAGCAGCGGCGCCGGCCTCCACTGAACCATGACAAGCCAGGCAGCGTTTCACCTCTTCAGAAACGTCGATCTGCGTGGCTGTCCTCGGTTGCGAGGTCGCAGCCGGGGACGCGAAGTAGCTCGCGACCGAATCCTGCAGGACGCGGGGAACGCGCTCAAGTCGCGAACGACCCGTTCCGTAGGCTCGGCGGCTCGGACGGCCAGTTGATTTCACTGGCAGCTTGCATTGAAGTGGGATCACCGCGCGGCGCGGCGACGAGGCCGGCAAGGACCAACACGGGCTCTGCGCATGGCAGCTCGCAGGCCATATTTCGGTATTGCCGAATGCAGTCATCGGCGTGGACGCGCGGTGGAACGGCGCGCCCGGGCCGATCGACGTCAGGATCATCCGGACGCGCCGGACTCGATCGACAGCAAGGTAGGAGACGACGGCGTCGGTCTTGCCGGTCGAGACCAGGTGCTCGGCCGTCCGGTGCGATCACGGGCTGGCCTGGGCTGCGCAACTCGTCGACGAAGCAGACGCTCCTGCGCGTACCGCATGAGCAGCGGCCCCATGGGTTGGCCCCGCGCATGCGCCAGGTTCAACCGGTGTCAGCACCGAACCCCTTCGTCTTTGGCGTGTAGGCCCTGTTTCACTCCTCGGTCGAACGCAAGGTCCTGTTCAGCAAGGCCAGTTTGTCACGCAGCTCCCCACCGTCTGCCTGGCTGAGCTGGCAGGCGGCCACGAACTGGCTGCTGGCGCCTTCTGCCTTTGCCTGCAGGGCGCGGCCTTCGCGCGTCAGTTCGATGCTGAGGTTGCGCTCGTCGTCTGCGGCCCGGTTGCGGACGACGAATGAAGCCTCCTCGAGGCGCTTGACCAGCGGCGTCACCGAGCCGGGGTCCAGGCCCAGGCGCTCGGCGAGCCGCTTGATCGTGATGCCGTTTTCCTCCCACAGCACCAGCATCACCAGGTACTGCGGATAGGTCATGCCGAGCTTGGCGAGCAGCGGCTTGTAGCTTTGCAGCATCGCCAGCGAACTGGCGTAAAGGGCGAAGCACAGCTTGTCTTCCAGCGTCGGAAACCGGGGCGACTTCGTGTTCGGTGCGGGCTTGTCGGTGTGGGCGGGCATGGCGGGCTCAGGCGGAAACAGGGGCCGCGGGCAAAGGTTGGCGACCTTCGCGGGCGGCACCCCGTACAAGGGGCGAGCAGCTTACTGCGTCTTCTTCGCGATCGCGCGCGCCGCCTGCTCGATCACGGCGGCCACGGCCTGCGGCTGCGACACGTACACGGCATGGCTGCCGGCGACTTCCGACGTGATCGAGCCGGCGCGCTGGGACATTTGGCGCTGCGCGGGCGGCGGGATCATCCTGTCGTCCCGGGCGACCAGGTACCAGCTGGGCTTGACCTTCCACGAAGCCTCGGTGACGGTGCCGGCCAGCGCGTCCAGGCCCCAAGGCACCTGCGAGGCCGCCATGAAGGTCGCCTTCACAGGGCTCAAATCGGCTGCGAACGAGGCCGCGAACTTGGCCCGGTCGAGGAACAGAAAGCCATCCTGCGGGGGGAGGATCGGCGGTACCGGCGCGCCGGGCGGCGGGTTCGCGATCAGCGACGAGACCGATTCGCCTTTGTCGGGCGCGAAGGCGGCCACGTAGACCAGCCCCTTGACCTTGGGGTCGTTGCCGGCCTCGGTGATCACGACGCCGCCGTACGAGTGGCCCACCAGCAGCACGGGGCCTTTCTGCGTCGCAATGGCGCGCTTGGTCACGGCGACGTCGCCTTGCAGTGAGATGGTGGGGTTCTGCACGACGGTGACGGCATACCCGTCCTTCTCGAGGATGTTGTGCACGGCTTCCCAGCCGGAGCCGTCGACGAAACCGCCGTGGACCAGAACGATGCTGAGGGTGAGGGCGTTCATGATGAGATTCCTTTTCGTGGATCAAGTGAGGTGGGAGGAGGTCGCTTGCGCCGTCCATCAGGATCGATGTGGTTGCGGCGTGGACATAAGATTAGCGCACTAATCATAAGCGCGCAACGTAAATGAACAAGACCCTGCGCTTTGGTCAACCATTGGTTAGCGCGCTCATCAACTCTGCGCGGCGGGCCGACATGCGGGCACCTGTGAGGGTCCCCGCGGAAGTGGGGATCGAAGGAAGTCGTCGAATGCCCTAGGATGGCTTTCTATGCAGTCATCAACCCTGTTCTGGCCATCGGATCGCACGCCAAGAGGCTCTGGTCGTTCATGACCGATACCGTCGTACGGATCGAAATCCGCGGCCTGGTCCAGGGCGTCGGGTATCGCTGGTCGATGTCCGAGGAGGCCAAGCGACTGGGCATCCGTGGTTGGGTTCGCAACCGCCGCGACGGGTCGGTCGAGGCCACGCTTGCGGGCTCGCGGGAGGCCGTCGACCGGCTGATCGTCTGGGCACGAAGAGGTCCGGACTCGGCCGTGGTCGAAGCGGTCGACGTGTTCGAGAGCCAGGGTCTCTTCGAGAGGTTCGAGCAGCGACCAACGGCGTGACCGTGCACCCCTTGCGGTCGTACCTGCGGCTCAGCGGCCGAAGCTTTTCAGATAGTCCAGACGGCTATAGATAAAGGCAATAGATTCATTATTCAGGCAGAGATCACCCGGCTACATTGCCCCACAAGTAGCCGCCGAGATTCAGATGCCCCACGCGTTCGCCCTGCCTCCATCGTTAGCCTCGGTGCGCAACTACGTCGATGGCGAGTTCGTCGGCACCGGCAAGCAATTCGACAACATCTGCCCAGTCAACGGCAAGGTGATCGCGCGGGTCCACGAGGCCGACGCGGCCCTGGTGGACAGAGCAGTGATGGCAGCGCGCAAGGCCCTCGAAGGCCCATGGGGGCGGACCACTGCCGAGGAGCGCGCCGCAATGTTGTGCCGGGTCGCAGACATCATCGAACGCCGCTTCGACGACTTCGTGGCTGCCGAGGTGGCCGACACCGGTCGAACGGTGGAGCAAGCCAGGAAGCTGGACGTGCATCGGGGCATCGTCAACCTTCGGACCTTCGCAAAGCTTGGAGCCGTAGCGCACGGCGACTTCTTCGAATCGAAACTGGCCGACGGCCAGAACCTGATGAACTACACCGTGCGCAAGCCGCTCGGTGTCGTTGCCAGCATCTGCCCGTGGAACCTGCCCCTGCTGTCGATGACGTGGAAGGCCGCCCCGGCGCTGATTTGCGGCAACACGATGGTGGCAAAGCCGTCCGAAGAAACGCCGTCGCCCGCGACTTTGCTGGCAGAGGCCATCCACGAGGCCGGCGTACCACCCGGCGTCTTCAATCTGGTGCACGGCTTCGGCCCCGGATCGGCCGGCGAGGCGCTGACCCGGCACCCCGGCGTCGACGCAGTCACCTTCACGGGCGAAACGCGCACGGGCGCTGCCATCATGAAGGCCGTGGCCGACGGCGTGAAGGAGGTGTCGTTCGAGCTCGGTGGCAAGAACGCGGCGGTGGTGTTTGCAGACGCCGACTTCGATGCTGCCATTGCCGGCATCGTGCGCTCGAGCTTCTCGAATGCGGGCCAGGTCTGTCTTTGCTCCGAACGGGTCTATGTCGAGCGGCCGATCTTCGAGCGCTTCGTTGCCGCCCTGAAAGCCAAGACCGAGGCGCTGCGCATCGGCTGGCCCGACGAGCCCGGTGTCTTCATGGGGTCGCTGATCTCGCGCGAACACCGCGACAAGGTGCTGTCGTACTACAAGTTGGCGGTAGAGGAAGGCGCCACCGTGGTCGCGGGCGGTGGCGTGCCGACATTCGGCGATGAGCGCGACGACGGTGCCTTCGTTCAGCCGACGATCTGGACAGGCCTGTCCGACGGCGCGCGCTGCATGCGCGAAGAAGTCTTCGGGCCGGTGTGCCACGTGTCTCCCTTCGACAGCGAAGATGAGGTGATCCGCCGCGTCAACGACACCCAGTACGGGCTCGCGGGGTGTGTGTGGACGACCAACCTGTCGCGCGCGCACCGCGTGTCGCGTCAACTCCATGTCGGCATCGTCTGGGTCAACACCTGGTTCTCGCGCGACCTGCGCACCCCCTTTGGCGGCTCCAAGTTGTCGGGTATCGGCCGCGAAGGCGGGCGGTTCTCGCTCGACTTCTATTCGGAGACGACCAACATCTGCGTGTCGATCTGAGGCGACTGCAATGACACAAGAGAGAGGGCCCGTGGATCAAAGCGTGCAAGCGATTGCCGAACAGTTGTGGCAGGCGAGCGCGACCGGCCAGCCCGTGGCGCCGGTACGCCAGCAGATCGAGCAGGCGGCCAACGGCGGTGACGTGCTGGCGATCGCCTACCGGGTGCAGTTGCTGACAACCCAGCGACGCCTGGCAGCGGGTGGGCGATTGGTCGGTCGCAAGATCGGCCTCACTTCGAAAGCCGTGCAGAACCAGTTGGGCGTCGATTCGCCCGACTTCGGCGCGCTCTTCGCCGACATGGCGGTGGGTGACGGAGAAGAGATCGCCTGGTCACGCGTGACGCAGCCCAAGGCCGAGGCCGAGATCGCGCTGGTGCTGGAGCGCGATCTGACGCACGAGAAACACACGGCGGCCGATCTGATCTCGGCCACCGCCTATGCGCTGCCGGCGATCGAGGTGGTTGGCAGCCGCATCGCAAACTGGGACATCAGGCTGGCCGACACGGTCGCAGACAACGCGTCGTCGAGCTTGTTCGTACTCGGCACGCGCCCGGTCCCACTGACGCGGCTCGACCTCGCCGACTGCGGCATGGTGATGGCGTGCGGCGGCGAGCAGGTCTCGGTCGGCGCGGGCGCGGCCTGCCTCGGCAACCCGTTGAACGCCGCCGTCTGGTTGGCTGACGTGCTGGTGCGAATGGGCGCCCCGCTGCGCGCCGGGGACGTGCTGCTGACCGGTGCCCTCGGACCGATGGTGCCGGTGCAGGCAGGCAACGTCTTCACTGCCCAGATCGAAGGCCTGGGTTCGGTCAGCGCCGTGTTCGGGCGCTGATCGCGAAATGCTGATACGAAGAGGACCCTCGCCATGCACCGCATCCCTGTAGCCATCATCGGCTCCGGCAATATCGGCACCGACCTGATGATCAAGGTCATGCGCGACGCCAAGCACCTGAGCATGGGCGCGATGATCAACATGGTGACCTGCGGCGGGCAGGCCACGATCCCGATCGTGCGTGCCGTCTCGCGCGTGGCGCGTGTGGCCTGCGCCGAGATCGTGGCGTCGATCGCCAGCAAGTCGGCCGGGCCCGGCACGCGCGCCAACATCGACGAATTCACCGAGACCACGTCCCGAGCGATCGTCAGCGTCGGGGGCGCCGAGCGCGGCAAGGCCATCATCGTGCTCAACCCGGCCGAGCCGCCGCTGATGATGCACGACACGGTGTACTGCCTGGCCGATCTGGATGCCGATGCCGACGCGATTGCCGCATCGATCGATGCCGCCGACGACATCGTGCGCCCACTGCAACGGCGCCCCGTGCGCGTCGACCGCGAGACCCTGGCGATCGGCTACGCCGGCGTGTATTCGAGCTTCCTGCTGCACAGCGAGGCGGCGGCGCAGCGCTACGGTTTGTCGGCCTTCGACATCCTCGTCGAGCTGGGGCGGCGCCGCATGGTCGGCGGCCAGGAGGACATGATCGTCGACGTCGCGCTCGACATGCTCAAACAACGGGACGGTGAGGTGAAGCCGAAGTCCAACCCTGTGCGCGAGGCAGCATGAATATCATTCACGAAGCCGCGGCAATACTTGACACCGCGGCGCGCCGGCGGCAGGACGTCGAGCAGTTCATCAGCGGTCAGTTTTCGCTGGCGCAGGCCTACGAGATCCAGCGCGCATCGATCCAGCTTCGCATCGCACGCGGCGAGCGCCCCAAGGGCATCAAGCTCGGCTTCACCAGCCGCGCCAAGATGACCCAGATGGGCGTGGACAGCTTGATCTGGGGCTTGCTGACCGATGCGATGATCGAAGAGGACGGCGGTGTCGTCGATCTCGGCCGCTACATCCACCCCCGCGTCGAACCCGAGGTCTGCTTCCTGACGCGCCGCGTCATCGATGCACCGCTGACGGCACTGGAGGCGGCCGACTACCTCGAGGGTGTGGCGCCGGCGATGGAAATCATCGACTCGCGTTATCGCAATTTCAAGTTCACTCTCGAAGACGTGGTGGCCGACAACTGCTCGTCGGCTGGCCTGGTGGTCGGTGCGTGGTCGCGCAACTTCGACGGTCTTGCCAACGCCGGCGTGCGGGTGCAGTTCGACGGGCGCGATGTGCTTCTGGGCTCCACCGCCGCGATTCTCGGCCAGCCGCTTCGCTCGGTCGTGCAGGCCTCCCGGCTGCTGCATGGGGCGCAGATGAGTCTGCCTGCGGGGTCGCTGATCATGGCTGGCGCCGCCACCGCCGCCGAGGCACTGCGCCCGGGCCTGTTCGTGCAATGCCGCGTCGGCAGCGGACGAGGTGCTTTGGGGCAAGTCGCGTTTCGCACCGCAGATGCGCCGCTTGGAGCCGCGCAATGAACGCCGCTTCGCTGACCGCAGCCGGGCTCGTCGCCGGCAAGGCCACGCCACGCGGACGGTTTCCCCACGTCAAGCGCGCCGGCGACTTCGTGTTCGTCTCGGGCACCAGCTCCCGGCGCCCCGACAACACGCTGGTGGGCGTGCAGGTGGATGCGCTGGGGACGAGCCAGCTCGACATCCGCGCACAGACGCGCGCGGTGATCGAGAACATCCGCGACATCCTCGGCAGCGTCGGTGCGCAACTGTCGGACGCGGTCGACGCGCAAGTCTTTCTCGTCAACATGAACGACTTCGGCGGCTACAACGAAGTGTGGGCCGAGTTCTTCGACTACGACGGGCCGGCCCGCACCACCGTGGCGGTGCACCAGTTGCCGCACCCGCACTTGCTGATCGAGATCAAGGTCACGGCCTACAAACCCTTGCAGCCCGAGGAGCGCTGAGATGTCCAACCTGAAGTACGGAAGACCGCTGAACTTCCCGCGCTGGCTGAGCGACAACGCCGATCTGCTGAAGCCGCCGGTCAGCAACCAGCAGATCTGGCAGGACGCCGATTTCATGGTCACCGTCGTCGGCGGGCCCAACGCACGCAGCGATTTTCACGATGACCCGATGGAGGAATTCTTCTATCAGTTCAAGGGCAACGCCTATGTGCTGCTGTGGGACCGCGGCCGCTACGACCGCATCGACCTGAAGGAAGGCGACATGTTCCTGATGCCGCCGCACACGCTGCATTCGCCACAGCGGCCGGAGGCCGGCAGTCTGTGCCTGGTCGTCGAGCGCCAGCGGCCGCAGGGCGAAGCCGACGCATTTCAATGGAACTGCGCCCGATGCGGCACGCGGGTCCAGCGCTACGAGCTGCAGCTGCAAAACATCGTCGCGGATCTGCCGCCGGTGTTCAAAGGCTTCTACGCCACGACCGACGCCGAGCGCCGTTGCCCTCAATGCGGCGAGATTCATCCGGGGCGCGACTTCCAGAGCTGGCACCGCGTCTTCGCGGAGTCATTCGCGCATCCACAGGCGCTGCCATTGGCAGGCGGCGCCGGCGAAGGTTGAAGACGATGATCGACATGCATTCCCATTTCCTGCCGCCGATCAGCCGGGACGAAGCGCACGCGGTGGATGCCGAACGCGCCCCCTGGCTCAGCGCGGAACCGGGGGCCGAGAGCGGCCAGATCATGGTCGGCGAGCAGCCGTTCCGGCCGGTGTACCGCGCGTTATGGGATCCGGACTATCGGGTCCGCGAGCTCGACCAGAAAGGCGTCGATGTGCAGATCGTCTGCGCCACGCCGGTCATGTTCGGCTACGGGTGGGAGGCCACGAAGGCGGCCGATTGGGCGACGCAGATGAACGCAAAGGCGATCGCCTTCTGCGCCGGTCATCCACAGCGTCTGAAGCCGCTGGCTCAGGTGCCCCTGCAACACCTGAAGCTCGCCTGTGCCGAGGCCACGCGTGCCGTCAAAGCGGGCTGCATCGGGGTGCAGATTGGCAACCATGTCGGCGAGAGAGATCTGGACGATCCGGACCTGGTTGATTTCCTGATCCACTGCGCCGGCGAAAACATCCCGGTGCTCGTTCATCCGTGGGAAATGATGGGCGGCAAGCGCATGAAGAAGTGGATGCTGCCGTGGCTCGTCGCGATGCTGGCGGAGACGCAGCTCGGCATGCTCTCGCTGATTCTCTCCGGCGCGATGGAGCGCATTCCCGAGTCGCTGAAGATCTGCTTCGCGCATGGCGGCGGCAGTTTCGCGTACACGCTCGGCCGCGTCGACAACGCCTGGAAGCACCGCGACATCGTTCGCCGCGATTGCCCGCAGCTGCCGTCGGGCTATGCACGGCGCTTCTACACCGACAGCGCAGTGTTCGATCCCGGCGCCTTGCGGCTGCTGACCGACGTGATGGGCACCGACCGCGTGATGCTCGGTTCGGACTATCCGTTTCCGCTCGGGGAGGACCGCATCGGGGCGCTGGTGCGCTCGGCCGAATTCCTTTCCGCGGTCAATCGCCAGCGCATTGCCCGCGACAACGCACGCTCGTTCTTCGGTCTCGAGACCCACGCCATCGCCCGCCAGGGCGCTGTGCTGTAGCTGCTTCAACACACCCGAAAGACATTGAACATGATCATTTGCCTGCGTTCCGCAGCCGCCGCTTGTGCCCTCGCCGTCGTTGCGGCGGGCGCCCACGCCGAGGTCAAGATCGGCTTCCTCGGTACGACGTCCGGCCCTGCCGCCGCGCTGGGCCAGGACCAATACGACGCCTTCATGCTGGCGCTCGAACAGAAGGGCGGCAAGCTCGGCGGTGTGCCGGTGGAGATTGTCAAGGAGGACGATCAGCTCAAGCCCGACCTGGGCGTGCAGCTGGCGCAGAAGCTGGTGGAACGCGACAAGGTGTCGATCATCACCGGTGTGACATTCTCCAATGTGATGATGGCCGTGCACAAGCCGATCACGGGCGCCAACGTGTTGTTGATCGGGTCCAACGCGGGCCCGACGCCGATTGCCGGTGCCGCCTGTTCGCCCAACTTCTTTTCGACATCGTGGGAGAACGACGAGTTGCACGAGGCCGGCGGCCAGTTGGCGACGAACCTCGGCTACAAGAGCATGGTCGTGATGGCGCCGAACTACCAGGCCGGACGGGATGCCGTGAACGGCTTCAAGCGCGACTTCAAGGGCACGATCGTCGGCGAGGTCTACACCCAGATCAACCAGCCGGACTACTCGGCGGAGCTGGTTCAATTGCAGGCCGCCAAGCCGGATGCCGTCTACGTGTTCTATCCCGGCGGCATGGGCGTCAACTTCGTCAAGCAGTACCGTCAGGCGGGTCTGCTCGGCACGCTCCCGTTGGTCTCGGTGTCGACCATCGACGGCACCACCTTGCCCGCGCTCAAGGGGCTGGCGGTGGGCGCGATCACCAGCGCGCCGTACTCGCCTGATCTGGACAACGCTCAGAACAAGCAGTTCGTGGCTGCCTTCCAGAAGAAATACAACCGCCTGCCATCGCTGTACGCGGCGCAATCGTATGACGCGGCCAACCTGATCGATTCGGCGTTGCAAAAGGTCAACGGCAACGTGACCGACAAGGCGGCGCTGCGCGCGGCGCTCAAGTCCGCCGACTTCAAATCGGTGCGCGGGCCGTTCAAGTTCAAGGCCAATCAGTTTCCGCAGGCCGACTTCTATCGCGTCGACGTGGTGAAGGACGGCAGCGGTGCCGCCTTCGCCAGCAAAGAGAAGATCGAGATCAAGTTCCGCAGCGACGCATCCAGCCTGTGCAAGATCAATTGAGGTCGAGCGCCATTCGGATCTGCCGCGGCTACGGCCAGGCCGAGCTGGACGAGCAGTACGACGCACGCGGCACGGTACCGGACATTCATCCGATCCTGCGCCAATACGCCGATGGCAGTGCCGCGGCCCGCGCCGCGCTGCCCTGCGTGCTTGACGTGGCCTATGGCGCGCACGCCGACGAAACGCTGGACATCTTCCCGGCGCCGGCGCCGGGTGCGCCGGTCTTCGTGTTCGTCCACGGCGGTTACTGGCGCCTGCTCTCCAAGGACGATTCGAGCTTCATGGCGCCGGCGTTCACGCGTGCCGGCGCCACCGTGGTAGCCGTCAACTATTCGCTCGCGCCGGCAGTCACGCTCGACCACATCGTCGATCAGAACCGCCGTGCGCTGGCTTGGGTCCATCGTCACATCGACAAGCATCGTGGCGACCCCCGCCGCATTCATGTGTGCGGCAGTTCGGCGGGCGGACACCTTGTCGGCATGCTGCTGGCCGGCGGCTGGCATGCGGAATACGGCGTACCGGAAAGCGTGGTGGGCAGCGCGGCATCGTTGAGCGGCTTGTTCGATCTCGAGCCCATCGTGCACACGCATGTCAACGGCTGGATGCACCTGTCGCCTGAAGACGCGCTGCGCAACAGCCCGGTGGCGCATTTGCCTCGAACCGCTTGCCCGCTGATCGTGTCCTACGGCGAAAACGAGACGGCCGAATTCAAGCGCCAGTCCGATGACTATCTGCGTGCCTGGCGGGCCAGGGGCTTCGCCGGCACGCACGTGCCGATGCCGGGCACCAATCACTTCGACATCGTCCTGCAGCTGAACGACGCGGCCAGCCCGCTCACGCAGGCCGTTTTCCGCCAGATGGGCTTGATCAACGGTATGGGCGAGGACGTATGAGCGCGCGTGGCCGCTCCAGAGCGCTCATCCCGCAGCGCGCAGCGCGAAGGGTAGTCCAGTGACTCCGACGCTGTTCGTGGTCCAACTGCTGAACGGCCTTCAGCTTGGAATGATGCTGTTCCTGATGGCAGCCGGGCTGACGCTCGTGTTCGGCATCATGAACTTCATCAACCTGGCGCACGGCTGCCTGTACATGATGGGCGCGTACTTCGCAGCCCTGGCCTACGGCAAGACGGACTCGTTCTTCCTCTCGGTGGTGGCCGCCATCGTGGGAATGTTCGTGCTCGCGGTGCTTCTCGATCGACTGGCGCTCTCGAGGCTGTACCGGCGCGACCATCTCGATCAGGTGCTCGCAACGTTCGGCCTGATCCTGTTTGCCAATGCAGCGGTACGCCTGTTCTGGGGCAGCGCGCCGCTGTACATGGAGGTCCCGAACTGGCTCGCGCAGTCGGTGCAAGTGCTCGGCCTGAACTATCCGGCCTACCGAGTCGCGATCATCGTCACCGGTCTGCTGGTTGCATTCGGGCTGCATGTGCTCATCGACCGCACACGCGTCGGCATGCTGATCCGGGCCGGTGCCAGCAACCGCGACATGGTCGCGGCGCTGGGCGTCAACATCGGCTGGCTGACCACCTTCGTTTTCGCGCTCGGGGCGGCACTCGCCGGCCTGGCGGGCGCCATGGCCGGGCCGATCCTGTCGATCCAGCCCGGCATGGGCGAGCCGGTGCTGATCCTGACGCTGATCGTGATCGTCATCGGCGGCATCGGCTCGATCCGCGGTGCACTGTTCGGCGCGTTGATCGTCGGTGTTGTCGACACGCTCGGCCGCGCCGTGCTGCCAACACTGCTGTTCAAGCTCTTCGACCCCACCGTCGCCGGCGCCGCCGGTCCGGCGCTCGCATCGGTGGCTGTGTATGTGCTGATGGCCACCGTGCTCGCGCTCAAGCCCGAAGGCCTCTTCCCGGTCCAGCACGCATGAAAGTCGCCTCTACCGCTGCGGCGGGTTCCGGCTCCTCTTTGCCGGCCGCCGCGGAACGACCGCTGCTCACAACCGCGATCATCGCGCTGCTGGCGTCGATCCTGCTTGCCGTGCCTGCCTATGCGGCGATGGCAGACGACCCGTATGTGCTGACGCTTGCTTCGCGCATCCTGGTGTTCGCCCTTGCTGCGGTCGGCCTCAATATCGCGCTGGGCTATGGCGGCATGGTGAGCATGGGCCACTCGATGTACCTGGGGCTGGGCGCCTACATGGTGGTGCTCCTGCACGGCGTGGGCATCGACTCGGGCTGGCTGCAACTGCTTGCGATCGGTGTCGCCGTGGCGGCTGTGGCGGTGGCTGTCGGCTGGGTCGCGCTGCGCACGCAAGGCATCGCGTTCATCATGATCACGCTGGCCTTCGCGCAACTCTTCTACTACTTGTTCGTCAGTCTCAAGGCCTACGGCGGCGATGAGGGCATGAGGTTGGAGCAGTTGAGCTCGTTCGGTGCTCTGACCGGCAACCGGACCGCGCTCTACTACGCACTGCTGGCGTGCCTGGGCGTGGTGGCATACGCCACCCACCGGCTGGTCGGCTCGCGGTTCGGTCTGGTATTGCGGGCTTCGCGCATCAACGAGCGACGCGTGAAGGCCGTGGGTACCGCGCCGCTGCCCTACCGCCTGGCGGCGTACGTCTTGTCGGCGCTGGTCTGTGGGGTGGCGGGCTTCTTCCTCGTCAATCTCACCGGTTTCGTTTCACCGGCCTACCTGGAGTGGACGGTATCGGGAGAGTTGATCGTGATGGCCGTGCTGGGCGGCGTGGGCACGATCGTCGGCCCGATCCTCGGTGCGGCCGGCCTGCTGCTGGTGGAGGAGGGTCTCAAGGGCTTGACCGAGCATTGGCCGATGATCCTCGGGCCCCTGATCGTTCTGCTGGTGCTGGGACTGCGTCGTGGTCTGTGGAGCATGTTGCCCGTGCCGACTCATGACGGCGGTGACACGGCGACGAAGGCACGCGAATGAATCCCTTGTTGTCGGTTCGAGGGCTGGTCAAGCGCTACGGTGCGCTGCTGGTCACCGATGCGGTCGATCTGGACATTCCGTTCGGCGAGATCCACGCGATCATCGGCCCCAATGGCGCCGGCAAGACGACGCTGATCAACCAGATTCATGGTGAGGTGCGCAGCGATGCCGGCACCATCACGCTGGAAGGCAAGGACGTGACGCTGCGGCCGGTGAATGCGCGCGCGCAGGCCGGGCTCGGGCGCTCGTACCAGATCACGTCGGTGCTTCCCGAGTTCAGCGTGCTCGAAAACGTGCTGCTCGCAGCGCAAGCGGTGCGCGGCCACAACTTCCACATCTGGCGCGCCGTGACGGGCACCGCCGAACTGGTCGATGTTGCGCATCGTTCGCTCTCGCAGGTCGGGCTGCTGGGCGTACGCCGGCGCACCGCGGGCCTGTTGTCCTACGGGCAGCAGCGCCAACTCGAACTCGCGATGACGCTGGCGATCGAACCCAAGGTGCTGCTGCTCGACGAACCGATGGCAGGCCTCGGCCCGACCGAGACGCAGCAGATGACCGAGCTGCTGCAAGGGCTGCACCACCGCTACGCGATGCTGCTGGTCGAACACGACATGCATGCCGTGTTCACGCTCGCCGATCGGTTGAGCGTGCTGGTCTACGGCAAAGTCGTGTTCCGCGGCAGCCCGGCCGAAGTGCGTGAAAGCAGCATCGTGCGCGAGGCCTATCTGGGTGACGAGGAGATTCCGGCATGAGTACCGCTGCTGCGTCGATGGGCGGCCCCGCCGCGGGCGGGGCGGCCTCTTTGCTCGAGGTTGCGGGGCTCGATGCCGGCTACGGCGCAAGCCAGGTGCTGTTCGGAATGTCGTTCGCGGTTCAGGCGGGCCGCTGCTCGACCCTGCTCGGACGCAACGGCATGGGCAAGTCCACCACCATCAAGACCGTCATGGGCTTGATCAAGCCCATGCGCGGCGAGGTGCGCTGGAAAGGCAAGCCGGTGCAGGCGCAGCCGCCTTACGTGATGGCCCGCGCCGGCATCGGCCTGGTACCGGAGGGGCGCCAGATCTTCCCGAACCTGACCGTGCGCGAGAACCTGGTTGCCACCGCGATCCAGCGCAAGACCGCCACACCGTGGACGCTGCAGCGGGTCCACAAGCTGTTCCCGCGCCTGGCGGAGCGCAGCTCGAACTTCGGCAACCAGTTGTCGGGCGGAGAGCAGCAGATGCTGGCGATCGGCCGCGCGCTGATGACGAACCCGGCGTTGCTGATCCTCGACGAAGCGACCGAAGGGTTGTCGCCGCTGATCCGCCAGGAGATCTGGGCCGCGTTGGCTCGGGTCAAGTCCGAAGGTACTTCGATCCTGATCGTCGACAAGAACATCGCACCGCTGCTTGTTTTGGCAGATCGTCACCACATCATCGAAAAGGGGCGCGTGGTGTGGCAGGGCGACTCGCAGGCTTTGCGCAACGACCGCGCTGCATGGTCGCGCTACCTCGGCGCATGACGCTGAATGACAATCGATGTCGTGAACGCACGCACCTACAAGCACTCCCGCCTGTCCCTGGCGCGATCTCTGAAGCTGGCGCAGCTCGTCGCCTTCGAGAAGGTGGTCGAGACCGGCTCGATCCTTGCCGCGTCGCGCGAGCTGGCCATGACGCAGCCGGCGGTGAGCAAGTCGATACACGAACTCGAACGCCACCTCGATGCCTCGTTGTTCGTGCGCGGCAAGCGCGGCGTGGTGCTGACCGAGTTCGGCCAGGAGTTCGAGAGCCATGCGAAACCGATGCTCGCAGAACTGCGTCACATGGTCGACGGGCTCAACTCGTGGCAGACGGGCGCGGCAGGCCAGGTGATCGTGGGCACGCTGATCACGGCATCGACGACCCTGTTGCCGGAGGCCATTACCCGGCTGCGCGCGGGCGTTCCGGACGTCACCGTCGAAGTGAGGATCGGGTCGAACGCCACCCTGTTCTCGGCGCTTGCACGCGGCGAGGTGGACATCGTCGTCGGCTTGCTCCCCGCGCCGTCTACGCCGGTGCCGCGCGGAGACGCGCGTGCGCGGCTCGAACACGTGAAGCTCTACGACGAAACGCTCTGCGTCGTCATGGATCGCCGTCAGCTGATGGCACGCCGGCGCAAGCTGAGCCTGCGCGACCTGGCGGGCCTGGAGTGGATCCTCCCGACGCCAGACTCCGTCGCGTATACCGCGGCCCGTGCGCTGTTCGAGAAAGAGGGCGTGAAATTGCCTGCGCGGGTCGTGTACTCCGTTTCGGTACTGACCAACATAGGCCTGCTCACCCGGGGGCCGATGGTGGCTCTGATGCCGCGTTCGGGTGCGGAGCCGTTCCGTCGCGCGGGCGTCGTCTCGGTCCTGCCGTTGGGCGACATCGGCAGCTTTGGTACGGTCGGCTACACGGTGCGGGCCGATCGACCGGCGGGCCCGGTGTTGAAGCGCTTCGTCGCAGCGTTGCACGGAGCCGCCGGCCGCCACTGACTGCGCAGGCGGCGCCGGTGCGGACCGAACGCCATGGCGCCGCCGTCAGGGCACCAGGCGCCAGACCCGCCCCGGCGCGCCTTCGGTGACGAAGTAGATCAGGCCGTCCGGCCCCTGGCGCACGTCGCGAATGCGCAGTTTCAGGTCGCCGAGCAGACGTTCTTCGTCGGTGATGCGACGGCCATCGAGCGTCAGGCGGATCAGCTTCTGCTCGCGCAGCGTGCCCATCAGCAGGTTGCCCTTCCAGCCGGGATAGCGGTCGCTGGTGACGAAGGCCAGCCCGCTGGGAGCCACCGACGGTACCCAATGGCGCAGCGGCTGGTCGAACCCGGGCTTGGGCCCTTCCTCGCCGATGACGGTGCCGCTGCCGTAGTTGCGGCCGTAGGTGACCAGCGGCCAGCCGTAGTTGTGGCCGGCCTTGGCGATGTTGATCTCGTCGCCGCCTTGCGGCCCGTGCTCCGACTGCCACAGTTCACCGGTCGCAGGATGCAGCGCCGCGCCCTGGATGTTGCGGTGGCCAAGGCTCCATATCTCCGGCGCCGTGCCGTCGCGTTTGACGAACGGGTTGTCGGCCGGCGCCTTGCCTTCGCGGTCGATGCGGATGATCTTGCCCAGGTGGTTGGCCGGGTTCTGCGCCTGGTCGCGTTCGGAGAAGCGGTCGCCCAGGCCCACCAGCAGGCGGCCGGAGCGGTCGAACACGATGCGCGAGCCGCAATGCGCGCGGCTGGCGATCTTCGGTTTCTGGCTGAAGATGGTCTTCACGTCCTCCAGGCGGTCGCCCACCAGCCGCCCGCGCGCGACGGCGGTGCTGTTGCCGCGCTGCCCTTGCGGCGCCGGTTCCGCGAAGGTCCAGAAGATGAACGCGTTGCGCGCGAACTCCGGGTCCACCGCGACGTCGAGCAGGCCGCATTGGCCACCGACATCCACCGGCGGCAAACCCGTCAGTGGCGGCGCCAGCCGGCCGTCCGGGGTCGCTATGCGGATGCTGCCGGTGCGCTCGGTGACGAGCATGCGGCCGTCGGGCAGGAAGGCCAGGCTCCAGGGGTCGGACAGGCCTTGAACGACAACTTCGGGCTTGGGCTCGGCGGCCGCCGCGTCGGCTGCTCCGATGGCAAGCGCAACTGTGGCCGAGAGAAGGTGAACGAGAGGGCGTTGAACGAAAGGACGCATGCCGGCGATGCTGCCACAGGCGCGAAGGCATGAGACGGCTCGGGGCCAAACGTCGGGGTCATGGCAAGTCGCAATGGCAGCACTACCTCGACTGGGCCGTGGAGTCGTTCCGCATCACCGCCAACGGCGTGCAGGACGAGACCCAGATCCTCGCGCTCCGACATGGAACTGCTCGACGCCTTCGACCACCTTGGCTATCGGGGCAGGACCAAGCGGGTCCGGGCGCTGAGGGCTGATTCGCGAGCGCTGCAACCTTTGACGTGGTCGTTGACCAGGCCCATCGCCTGCATGAACGCGTAAACCGTTGTGGGGCCGACGAAGGTCCAGCCGCGCTTCTTCAGGTCCTTGGACAGTGCCACCGACTCGGCACTGGTCGTCATCGCTTTCAGCGCCGCCCAGGTCACGTGCCTTGGCCGCGTCTTCGCTGCGGGTTCGTGGCGCCAGGCGTAGGCGGCAAGCGAGCCGAACTCCCGGCGGAGCTCGAGCACGCGTTGGGCGTTGTTGATCGTCGATTCGATCTTGCCGCGATGCCGCACGATGCCGGCGTCGGCCAGCAATCGATCGATGTCGCTCTGGGTGTACCGAGCCACGCGCTCCGCGTCGAACTGATCGAAGGCACGGCGGAAGTTCTCGCGCTTGTTGAGGATCGTCAGCCAGCTCAGGCCCGACTGGAAACCTTCGAGACAGATTTTTTCGAACAGCCGTCGATCGTCGGTGACCGGGAACCCCCACTCATGGTCGTGGTAGTGCCGATAGCTCGGCGTGCCTTGGCACCAGGCACAGCGGGCCAGGCCATCGTCTTCGCTGCGGAACAAGCCTTGGGCCGGAGTCATGTCGCCAAACGGGTGCCGATCCTCAAAATGACGCGGGCGCTCCCACCAGAGGTGTGGAGCGCCCGCGGGCCTGGCTACAGAACCAACTACATCACGTAGGGCTCCGCCCCGGACCTAGAGAGATTAGACATATCACCTCCTTTCGTAGTGGCTACGACACCCAAGCGTACTCGTTTTTCCGCCCCAGCGGAAGGCACTGGCGCTCGTCGCGAACCTCGGCGGTGTTTGAAAACGTTTGATCCCGGCTTGAAGACGCTCCGCCGGTGGCCGGGCAGAGTGTGCCCCACGGGTCCACGCCGTACCGGGGCCCGCCGCTCGTCCACCAGCTTGAAGGAGTATCTGCATGTCACACGTCGCCCAGCATTCGACCGAGTCCGCCCGCTACGCCAAGTGCGTCGAAGTATCCAAGCGCGTGCGCTGGGACACCGACCGCGATGTCATCCGCGGCCGCGGCTTCGATTTCGGCAAGACCTTCCTGCCCGACGGCCTGTCCAAGGCGGAGCAGTTGCCCTTTCTCACGGCCGACGAAAAACGCCTGTTCTCGCAGGTGCAGGGCCGCACCTACGCGAACATGTTCGCGCTGGTCGAGCGCTTCATCGGTGCCAAGGTGCTGGAACTCAGCCGCGGCCACTGGCTCGGCGACCAGGTGGCGCTCGAAGCGCTGGTTCGCCTGACCGACGAGGAACTGAAGCACCAGGCCATGTTCCGCCGGCTGGAGACGATGATCGCGCCCGGCATGCCGGCGGGCTACGGCTTCCTGCCGCAGCCCAACGACGTGGCGCAGGCGGTGCTGGCGGCATCGAGCTGGGCCGTGCTGGCGCTGATCTGCGACATCGAGCTGTTTTCGCAGGCGCACTACCGCAGCAGCATCGAAGCGCAGACGGAGATCGATCCGCTGTGGAAGGACGTGTTCCTGTTCCACTGGAAGGAAGAGTCGCAGCACGCAATCGTCGACGAGATGGAATGGCTGCGCGAAGACGAGCGGCTCGACGCCGCGCAGCGCGATCGGGCGGTCGACGAGCTGATCGGCCTGGTCGGCGCGGTGGACGGCATCGCGCAGATGCAGGCCAAGGCCGACGCCGAGTACTTCGCCGCCGTGGCGGGCCGGGCCTTCGATGCCGCTCAGCAGCAAGCGATCCACGCCACGACGCTCGGCGCGTACCGCTGGCAGTACATCGTCAGCGGCGTGCAGGATCCGCGCTTCCTCGAACTGCTCGGCTCGATGATCAATGCCGAGCAAGGCGCACGCATCAATGCCGCGCTGGCGCCGATCGTCGGTGCTCTGCATTGAAGCCGAGCGCGGGCTGCAGGACAGGCTAGCTCGCGTCGTCGGCCGCGAAGGCCATCTCCGCGATCTGCTCGTCGCGTAGCAGCCGCCCTTCGGCCAGCAGCCGCTCGAAGCTCGCGTCGCCGAGCGCGGCACGGGCCAGTGCGTGGGTGCGCTCGCGGATGCCCACCTCCAAGGGGTGGCGGATGAGGTGGCGGGCCGCGAAGGCGGCCTCGGCATAGCCGGCCAGCCGTGCCGCCGTACGCAGGCGACCCTCCAGCGCCGCCAGCAGCGCCGGGCTGTCGGAGCACAAGGCATGGATGCCGAACTGAAACGCCACCGGCCAGACAGCCTGCAGCAGCGCGCGCGCCCGGCCGGTGTCGTCGATTGCCAGATACGCCAGGCTGAGGTTGACCCGCACCATCAGGCGGCTGTATTCGTCGCGGGTTCCAGCCAGCGTCTCGAGCGTGCGTTCGCCGAACTCGATGGCCGCCTGCAAGTGGCCGCACTGCAGTTCCGCATCGATCAAGGTCCCCATGAAGGGAGCGGTGTCCTGCCCCTCGGCCTCCAGGCAGCTCACCACCCGCCGTGTGAGCTGCAACTGCCGGGCCGCCCGCTCCGGCCCGCTGCGGACGGCATTCGCCAGCCGCATCGCCTGCAGGCCCCAGCCGAGCCGCTGCGGCGGCCAGCGCGGGTCCTCCAGGCGGGCCAGTTCGTCGAGCGCGCCGGCCACCGCATCGACCGAAGGGCACTCGACGACCGACGCCGCGCAAGTCCACTCGGCGAGCGCGCTGTACAGCGGCCACCGGTCGCTCGCTTCCCGATCCAGTTCGCGCGCCAGCGCGACGGCCTTCCCGGCCACCGCCAACGACTCCTGCTGTTGCCGGTGCATCATCGGACGCACCGCGACGGTCCAGGCGCGCAGCCGCAGCAGCGGCGCGACTTGCTCGGCCAACGCCTCGCAGAGATCGGCCAGAGCCATGCGTTCGGGATGTGCCGCCCTCGGCAGCGCCTGGTACAAGGTGGCGGCCAGGGTTACTGCCGTTGCCGGCTCCCCAGCGGCGCGGGCCCAGGCGATCGCATCGCGCGCGTTGTTCGCATCCCGCCGGATGCCGACCGCCCAGCGCAGGGCGCCGATGCTGCCGCTCCATCGCTCGTCCCATGCGGCATCGAAGTTCGCTGCCAGCGCCGCAGCGTGGCGCCGCCGCAGCGCCGCTTCTTCGCCGACGGCGCGAAGCTGCTCGATCGCAAACAGCCGCGGCGATTCGAGCAGCCGGTAGCGAGGCTCGCCGGATTCACTCGACGCTTGCTCGTCATCGGCCAGCAACACCGCCACCAGCGAGCGGTCGACCAAGGTTCCCAGCGCGTCGAGCACGGCCCACGCGTCGAGCGGCCCTTCTTCGTCGGCAACGACCTGCTGGATGAAGGCCAGCGACGCGCTGTCGGCCATCACGCCCAGGCGCCGGAAGACGGTTCGCTCGCGCTCGTCGAGCCAGCCGCAGCTCCACTCGAGTGCCGCGCGCAGCGTCTGCTGGCGCTCGGGCGCCGCGGCGTCGCGGTTGCGGGTGAGCACGTTGAGGCGGTCGCGCATCGAGGCCGCGAGCCGTTGAACGCCGAGCAGCGGCGCGCGCGCAGCCGCCAGCTCGATGGCCAGCGGCAACCCGTCGAGATGCCGGCACAGTTCGATGGCATCCGGCGCACCGGCGTCGCTCAAGACGAAGCGGGCATCGGCACCGCGCGCGCGCTCGGCGAACAGCGCCACCGCGCTGAAGGTCTGCGCCATCCCGGCCGGCAAAGGCCCGTGCGGAACGGCCAGCGGGCCGACGCGGTACACCTGTTCGGCAGCCAGCCGCAGCGGCGCCTGGCTGGTGACGAGCAGCCGCAGACCGGGCGCTGCCTCGAGCAGCGCGGCGGCCAGGTGCGCGACGTCGTCCAGCAGGTGCTCGGCGTTGTCCAGCGCCACCAGCATCTTCAACGAAGACACCGCCGCGCACAGCCCGGCCAGCGGCGCGCCGGCCCCCGGGCGCACGCCCAGCGCCTCGGCGACGCGCGGCGGCAGAGCGGCGGCATCGTGCACGCTGGCCAGTTCGACCCAGCAGACGCCCTGCGAATAGTCCGCGCCGCGCCGGCTCAACAGGTGCTGGGCCAGCAGCGACTTGCCCATGCCGCCGGCGCCGACCACGGTGACCAGACGGTATCGCTGCAGCAGGCCCGCCAGTGCGGCCAAGTCGTCCTCGCGGCCGAGCAGCGGCGTCAGGTGATGCGGCAGATGGCTTTGCACGGCCGCCGACGCTGCAGCTGTCGGGGCCACCAGCGGGGCAACCGGTGCAACGGGCGTGCGGCCGCCTTCTGCCGGCCGTGCGGTGAATCGATAGCCGCGCCCCGGCACGGTCGCGATCACCTGCGGGCCGAGCAGCTTGCGCAGGCTGCTGATCTGCGTCGCAATGTTGTGCTCTTCCACCACCACGCCGGGCCAGACGAGGTCGAGCAACTCGTGCTTGGTGACCAGTCGCTCGCGGCGCCGGGCCAGCGCCAGCAGCAGATCGAAGGCCCTCGCACCGACGGCAACGCTCTGCCCGCCGAGGCGCAGCGCGCGTTCGGTCGGGTGGATGTCGAAGTGGGCGAAGCGAAGCACTTCGTCTTCGATGGCAGGCGGCACGGCTTGTTCTTCCTCGATGCGGCGCCGGCCGGCAACCCGGACGCAGCAAATCATCCAGACTTTGACACGATTCGAGAACGCCTGACGTCGGCATCGGCATCGGCATCGGCATGAAGGCCATCAGCCGCTGCCGCTAGAGTCGAGGACGTCGAGTCCCTCTGACAGAGCCCCCAGGAGTGAACGCCATGAACGACATCCAAGCCGTGCTGGAACGCTGCGGCATCGCCGCGTCCGAATACACGGGCGGAACCTTGCGGGTCGCCTCGCCCGTCGATGGCGGGGAGATCGCCCGCCTGCACGAGACGGCGCTCGCCGACATGCCGGCGATCATCGCCCGCTCCAAGGCGGCCTTCCTCGCCTGGCGCCAGGTGCCGGCACCGGTCCGCGGCGAGCTGGTGCGTCTGTGGGGCGAAGAGCTGCGCGCGGCGAAGAAGGACATCGGCCGTGTCGTCTCGGTCGAGGTCGGCAAGATCGTCGAAGAAGGCCTCGGCGAAGTGCAGGAAGGCATCGACATCTGCGAGTACGCGCTCGGCCAGTCGCGCCAGCTCTTCGGCAAGACCATCGTTTCCGAGCGGCCCGGCCACCGGATCATGGAGCAGTACCACCCGCTGGGCCCGATCGGCGTGATCACCGCGTTCAATTTTCCGAGCGCGGTGTTCGCGTGGAATGCTGCCATCGCATTGGTCTGCGGCGACCCGGTCATCTTCAAGCCGTCCGAGAAGGCGCCGTTGTCCGGCCTGGCGACGTTCCGCGCGCTGGAGCGTGCGATCGAGCGCTTCGGCGACAAGGCGCCTGCCGGGCTCGCGCAGATCGTCATCGGCCCCGGCGCGCTGGGCGAGGCGCTGGTCGACAGCCCCGACATCGCGCTCGTTTCCGCGACGGGTTCGACGCGGATGGGCCGCGCGGTCGGCCCGAAGGTCGCGGCCCGGTTCGGGCGCCGCATTCTCGAACTCGGCGGCAACAACGGCATGATCGTCGCACCGAGCGCCGACCTGGACATGGCCTTGCGGGCGATTCTCTTCGGAGCGGTCGGCACCGCCGGCCAACGCTGCACGTCGCTTCGCCGGCTCATCGTTCACCGCTCGGTGAAGGACCGGCTGATCGCGCGCGTGCTTGCCGCCTACAGGAACCTGCCGATCGGCAACCCGCTCAGCGCGGGCACGCTGGTCGGCCCGCTGATCGACGAGGCCGCTTTCTCGATGATGCAGAAGTCGCTGGTGTCGGCTAAAGGGCAAGGCGGCAAGGTCCTGACCGGCGGCGAGCGTGTGCTGGCGGACCAGTTCCCGAACGCTTTCTACGTGAGCCCTGCGCTGGTCGAGATGCCGGCCCAGACCGACATCGTTCGGCACGAGACCTTCGCGCCGCTGCTCTATGTGCTGAGCTATGACGACTTCGACGCCGCCATCGCGGTGCACAACGACGTGCCGCAAGGGCTTTCTTCGTGCATCTTCTCCAACGACATGCGCGAAGTCGAACTGTTCCTCTCCACCGCCGGGTCCGACTGCGGCATGGCCAACGTCAACATCGGCCCCAGCGGCGCCGAGATCGGCGGTGCCTTCGGCGGCGAGAAGGAAACCGGCGGCGACCGCGAGAGCGGCTCGGACTCCTGGAAGCAGTACATGCGGCGCACCACCAACACGATCAACTTCTCCCGCGAACTGCCGCTGGCGCAAGGCATCGTGTTCGACGATCCCACGCCGCGATGAGCAGGGTCTCCAGGTCATGGACCTTGCGCCCGGTCGCTTTGGCAACCGCGGCGCGGTACGGCGGCATGTTGGTGCATTCCAATACGATGTCTTCGACGTCGGGGTGCTGGCCGACCAGGCGAAGCGCGGCATCGACGACGTTCTTCTCGGCTTCGAGCACGTCCAGCGTCGGCTCGTTGCCGATGATCTTCCGGTAGAACTCGGTCGAGGGCTCGATGCCTTCGATGGGTGTTCCGGCCGGGACGGCCGCCGCCGTCAGAATGCCGGCGCTCAGCGCCGATGCATCGAAGGTGACGATGCCCGGCCGCCTGAAGCCGGCGCACTGCAGCAGGCTCGACGTGAGCACCGGAACGCGGACCGCGTCCGACAGCTGCGATTGATAGGCGGCCAGGAAGCCGCAGCTCGTGGAGATCATGCAAGCGCCGTCTTCCACCAGGCTCACGGCCGCGTCGATGAACGGCGTCAGCAGCGCGGGATCGGCCTCCTGGACCACCCGCTTCGGCGAGGCCCCCGACACGGTCTTGAAGCGAGCCGGAATGCCTGCCCGTTCGAAGGTCAGCGGACTTCCGATATCGCCGGCCGGGCGGGGAAACCGGGTGTCGAGCATCACGATGCCCAGGAATGCGGCGCCTGTCCCGCCTGTCCCGCCTGTCCCGTTTGTCGGCATCGGTCCCGTCCCTTCGGCTCTCAGCCGGCCGCGGCCGGCCAGCGTACGTCGACCCACAGGCCGTGGCCGCCGCCCGCCGGGTCCGAAAGCAGGACCTCGGCGCCGTGGCGGGCGCAGATCTCCTTCACGATGGCCAGGCCGAGGCCGCTGCCGGGCGTGCTGGTGCCGCCCAGCCGCTGGAAGCGTTCGAAGGCCCGTGCGCGCTCGGCCGGCGCGATGCCGGGCCCGTCGTCGGCCACCCGCAGCACGGGGCGGCCGTCTTGCCGGTGCACGCTCACCGTGACGCGGCCGCCCGGCGGGGTGTAGGTCACCGCGTTGTGGACCAGGTTGGTGACGAGTTCGCGCAGCAGCACGCGCTCGCCGCGCAGGTGCAGCGGGCCGTCGCTCTCGAAGCCGAGGTCGATGCCCTTGGCCCGCGCCGCCGCGACCAGCTCGAAGGTCGCTTCGTGGGCCACCTCGGTCAGGTCGAGCTGCTGTTCGTCGAGCAGGCTGCCCGGCTCGCTGCGGGCCAGCGACAGCAACTGGCCGACCAGGCGCCCGGTGGCTTCGGTGGTGTCGTCCAGGCGGGCGACGATGCTGCGCATCGCTTCGACCTCGGTCTGCATCAGCGCCTGGCCGACCTGCGCGCGCAGCAGCGTCAGCGGCGTCTTCAGCTGGTGCGACGCGTTGGCGACGAAGCGGAGCTGGGCTTCGCCGAGCTGGCGCTGGCGTTCGGTGTGGGCGTTGATGGCATGGATCAACGGCGCCACTTCGCGTGGCACCGCGCGCGTGTCGATCGGGGTCAGGTCGTTCGAGCCGCGCCGGCGGACCTCGTCGCGCAGGCGCTTCAGCGGCGCCAGGCCCTTGCGAACGCCGAAGGCGATGAGGCCCGCCGCCAGCACGATCAGCAGCAGTTGCGCCGCGGCCGACTGCAGCACCAGCCGGCGCGTGAGCTGGTGGCGCGCCTCCAGCGTTTCGGCCACCTGCACCAGCAGGCGCCGGCGATCGGCGCCGTCGAGCACGACCTGCTGCACGGCGACGATGCGCACGTCCTGGCCGTGGTAGCTGGCGTCGTAGAACAGCGGCCCGCCGGCCACGTCGGCGGGCGGGGCGGGCAGGTCTTCGTAGCCGGTGATGTGGCGCTTGCGGTCGCGGTCGCCGTCCTGGTCGCCGTCTTGGTCAGACACGCGATAGAAGATGCGGTCGTGGGCATCGGTGCGCAGCATCTCGAGCGCGGCATACGGCAGCTCGGCCACCACCTGGGCGTCGTCGAGCTGCAGGCTTTCGCCGAGCACCAGGGCTGAGCCGAGCAAGGTGCGGTCATAGGCTTCGTGGGCCAGGGCCAGGCTGTGCAGGTAGCCGACCGCGAACCCGGCGGCCCACAGGGCCAGGGTCGGCAGCAGCACCCAGCGCAGCAGCAGGCTACGCAGGCGGACCATCACTGGCCTCGAGCACGTAGCCGAGCCCGCGCAAGGTGTGGA
>Ga0307513_10000924_pt1 | contig 42435 bp, 26 predicted proteins | sample 15_EM_MG_FD_202174 | JGI IMG/M metagenome (GOLD analysis project Ga0307513, IMG submission 202174) | Populus trichocarpa ectomycorrhiza microbial communities from riparian zone in the Pacific Northwest, United States - 15_EM | ecosystem: Host-associated > Plants > Roots > Unclassified | place...
CGAGCACCGTGATCGGCTTCGCCGTGATGTCGGCGCTGGTGCTGGCGCTGCTGTTCAGGCTGTAGTTGCCGGCGTCGCTGCCGCTGGCCGCGATGGCGCTGACGCTGACGCCTTTGCCGTTGCCGACATGCTTGTCGGCGAAGGCCGCGCTGCCGCTGAAGGCGATGCTGTCGCCGTCGACGACGCCGCTGCTGCTCAAAGCCACCGTCGCCACGGGTGTGCCGTCGTAGACCTTGTTGTTGCCGCTGGCGAGCACCGTGATCGGCTTCGCCGTGATGTCGGCGCTGGTGCTGGCGCTGCTGTTGAGGCTGTAGTTGCCGGCATCGCTGCCGCTGGCGCCGATGGCGCTGACGCTCACACCCTTGCCGCTGCCGGCGTTCTTGTCGGCGAAGGCGCCGTTGCCGCTGAAGGCCACGCTGTCGCCTTCGAGCACGCCGCTGCTGCCCAACGCCACCGTGGCGGCCAGCGTGCCGTCGTAGACCTTGTTGCTCGCGCTTGCAGCGACCGTGATCGGGCGTGCGCTGATCTCGGCCACGGTCGTCGCGCTGGCGTTGAAGCTGTAGTTGCCGGCATCGCTGCCGCTGGCGCCGATCGCGCTGACGCTCACACCCTTGCCGCTGCCGGCGTTCTTGTCGGCGAAAGCGGCATTGGCGCTGAAAGCGACGCTGTCGCCGTCGACGACACCGCTGCTGGCCAAGGCCACCGTTGTCGCGACGCTGCCGTCGTAGACCTTGCTGCCGCCGCTGGCCACCACCGTGATCGGCTTGGCCGTGATGCTGGCTGCCGTCGTCGCCGTCGTCGCGGCGAGGCCGTAGTTGCCGGCGTCGCTGCCGGAAACCACGATGCCGCTGACCGCGACCGCCTTCGCGCTGCCGGCGTTCTTGTCGGCGAAGACGCCGGTGCCGCTGAAAGCCACGCTGTCGCCGGCGATGACGCCACTGCTGGACACGTTCACCGCATCGGCCCGCGAGCCGTCGTAGACCTTGTTCGTGCCGCTGGCCGAGACGCTGATCGTCTTCGGCGTGATGCTCGCCGCGCCGCTGGCCGATGTCGGCAACGTGTAGTTGGCGAGCAAGGTGCCGCTGTTGGCACTGAGCTGGCTGCTCGCCAGGTTGGCCGTCACGCTGCTCGCTTCGGCGACGCTGCGGCTGTTGTAGGTGCCGGTGGTCTGCGTCACGCTGGCGCCTTCGCCGGCGACGAAACCGCCAAGGCTGAAATTCGCCAGAGCCAGCACCGCCGCGGTCGTGCGGTCGTAGGTCTTCGTGATCGCACCGGTCAGCGTGGCGCTCAACGACTTCGGTGTGATCTCGCCGCTGACGCCGCTGGGCTGGCCCAGCGTGTAGTTGCCGGCGTCGGCGCCGCCGATCGTGTAGCCGCTGACGGCAACGCTCTTGCCGCTGCCGGCGTTCTTGTTCGCGAAGGTGCCGCCGGCGCCGCCGGCGTTCAGCGTGACCGCATCGCCGGCCAGCGATGCGACAGCGGCCGTGCCGCCCAATACCGCCACGGTGCTGCCGTCGTAGACCTTGGTCTGCGCGGTGACGCCGCTGACCGCGACGCTCTTCGGATTCACGACCAGGCTCTGGGTGAACGGCGCGTACTGGTAGCCCAGGCTGTCGGCCAGGCTGCCGCTGACGGCCAGCGCATAGCTGCCGACCGGGCGCTTGCCGGCGCCGGACCAGGCAGCGGGGTCGGCCACCGTCATCGTCTGCACGCCGCTCAGGCTGGCGACCGTGTCGCCGCTGATGAAGCCGCTGTAGTTGGCGGCGCTCAAGGCCAGGCTCGGGTCGGCCGCGCCGTAGGTGATGGCGCCGACGCCGGCGCTGACGGTGATGACCGGCGCCACGCTGTAGAGGAACCAGTTGCCGCTGGCCGCATAGCTGGGCGTGCTGCCGGCGACATAAGCTTCGTTGTAGTGCTTCGAATAGCCGCTCATCGCCTCGGTGCTGGTGTCCGGATGGCTGGCGTAGACGAGGTAACGGCCGCCGCCCGTGGCGATGCCGGTGTCGAGGGCGTTGTTGTTGACGAAATTGCTCGTCGCCGCGAGCACGACGTTGCCGCCATCGGTCCGCAGGGCTCCGTTCAAGGTCAGCGAGCGCGCGGCGGCGGTGATGGCCGTCAACGCGGTGCTGCTGCCGACCCCGTTCAGCGTCAGGTCGGCGCCGGCGCCGCCGCCGTCGGCGGTGGTGTCGATGCTCAGCGCGAGCGCGCCGTTCAGGTCTTTCGTGCCCAGCTTCAGCTGGCCGGCGGCATTGCCGCCGCCGGTGCGGTCGGTGTCGATCGTCAAGGCCGAGCCGGCCAGCGCCAGGCTCGATGCCGCCGACAGGTCGATGTCGCCGCCGTTGCTGGTCAGCGCGCCGTTCACGGTCAGCGCGCCACCGGTGTAGGTTTGCGCGCCTTCGGTCGCGATGCCGTTCAGCGTGACGCTGCGGTTGCTCGCCGCCTTGACCGTCAGGCTGTCGATGTAGAAGCCGCCGGCGTTGCCGGTGGCCAATGCCACGCTGCCGCCGCTGTCGGTCGTCGCGCCCAAGGTCAGGCCGGCGTTGGCGGCGCTGGCCGAGACCTCGCCGGTCACCGTCACCGAGCCCGCGGTGCCGGTGCCCGAATAGCCGGTGCGGATCGCGACGCTGCGCGCCAGCCGCACGTCGCCGACGAGCGTGACGTTGCCGCGTTCGGTGCTCAGGTCGCCGTTCAGCGTGATGACGCCGCCGCTGTACGACTGCGTGTTCGCATAGCCGCTCAGTGTGCTGCTGACCGCCGGCAGCGCGATGCTGCCGGCCGTGCCGCCGCTGCCGCCGCGCGTATCGACGCGCACGGCGCTGCCGCCGAGCCCGCTGTGCTGGACGGTGCCCCACAGGTCGACGTTGCCGCCGTTCATGCCGGCCGCCGTGGTCGACGCGTCGAACACGTAGGCATAGCTCGACGAACTCTGCAGGTTCTGGCCGGCGAAGACGATGTTGCCGGCATGGCCGGTGTTGCCCTGCTCGGTGTCGATCGTGCCCGGGTAGCCGAAGTAGCTGTTGCCGGTCGACGAGAAGTCGCCGTTCAGCAGGTAGTTCTGGGCGTAGAGGTAGATGTAGCCGTCGTTCGTGCTGCCGACGCCCTTGCTGTTCAGCACCAGCCCGCCGAGGTAGGCGCCGCCGGCGTTGCCGCTGGCGCTGTAGAGGACGATCTGGCCGCCGTTGGTGGTCGACGAGCCGGCATCGACGGTCAGGATCTTGCCGCTGCTGGTGGCCGACATCGCGCCGGTCAGCGAGATCGAGCCTGCGCTGCCGGTGCTGGCGCTGTCGGTGCTGTCGTCGGCGTTGCTGTCGATCCGCACCGACTGCAGCAGCTTGATGTTCGACGCGCTGAGCGAGATCGCGCCGCCGTTGCTGAGCACGTCGCCGTTCAGCTCCAGCGTGCTTGCGCCGACCGTGTAGCCGCCGCTGCCGACCGAGCTGCCGTCGATGCGCACCTTGCGGCTGCCGGCTTGCAGGTTCCAGTCGCGGTTGTTGCCCGCCAGCGCGACCTTGCCGGCGTCGATGGCGATCACGCTGCCGTCGTCGGAGAAGTTCACGTCGTCGGGGCCGTTCAGGTCGATGGCGACGGTCTGCGCGGCGTGGCCGCCGTTCAGTCTGACGCTGATGCTCTTGAAGTGGTTCGCGGTCAGCTCATGGATGTCCACGTTGCCACCGTAGGTGTAGACGGTGAGGCTGTTGGTTGCGCTGCTGCCGCCCTTGGCGAACTGCATGTTGCTGATCGCGCCGCTCGTGGTGTAGCTGTAGAGCTCCACGTCCCCGGCCGTGATCTGCGGCGTGCCCGGGTTGTAGGCCAGCGCGGTGATGCCGCCGCTGCTGCCGCTGTTGACGATGCCACTGAAGCGGCCGCCGGCCAGGTCGACCGCGTTGTCGGCGAATCGCAGGCTGCCGGTCGATGTCATCAGTTGCACCGAGCGGCCGCTGCGCGACGTATCGATGCCGCTGGTGGCACCGAAGCTGCTGCCGTCGGAGGCGCCGCCGCTGAGGGTCTGCACCGTCACGCCGCCGGCGTCGGTGCTGTAGTCGATGTGGTCGCCATTGCCGAACAGCACCGAGTGTGTACCGGTGGCAGACGCGTTGCTGAAGCTCAGTGCCGAGTGGCCGGCGCCGAGCGACTTGACATAGGAAGAGCCGCCGGTGTTGTACAGCGTCAGCGAGCTGCCGCTGCCGACTTCCATCGGGGCCGCCGAGGTACCGATCTGCGCCGCGCGCAGCGAGACCGAGGCGCTGCTGATCTCGGCCACGCCATCGACCTGCGTGCTGCGCAAGGTGTCCGTCGCGTAGGCGTAGAAGGTCGCCGAATACGACGACATGCCGTAGTAGGTCGCGCCCGGGTACATGAAGTACGAAACCGCGGCGCCGGTGTCGACCGCGCCGTTGGCGAAGTTGATGTTCGGCGCCAGGATCGAAAGGCTGGTCGGGAACACCGACGGGTCCGTCCAGGTGCTGGACGGGCCGGTGCTGATGCCGGCCACGCCGCTGCTGCGCACGTCGCCGGCGGCGATGTTCAGCAAGCCGCTGCCGTCGGTGTGCAGCAGCACGTGGTTGTTGCCGCCGGCGTCGCCCATGATCTGCACGTTCTGCGTGCTGTTGGCCTGGCTGCCGATCGTGATGTCGACGGTCTGGAATACCTGGTTGCCGATCTGGTTGACGTACGAGTTGCCGATCGTGTTGCTCAAGCCGAGGCGCTTGCCGTAGCTCGGGAAGTTGGCGTACGCGCTGCGCAGGCCCGGGGCGCCGCTGACCTTGATCGGGTTGCCTGCGCTGCCGATCGTCGAGCCCGTCAACGAAACGTCGACGGCCGTCACGATGTCGGGCGTTGCCGGCAGGCTGTTCGTACTGGTGATGCCGTCGGCGCGCAGGCTGATCGTGTTGTACGACGAGTAGGTCGAGGTGCCGTTGTTGTAGTAGCGCGGCGAGGCTACGGTGTCGGCCTGCAGGCTGTTCGCCGCCAGGCTGATGTTGCCGGTGACGCCGACCGCGATGGCGCCGCTGCCGACCTTGACGAAGCTGCCGTCGGCGAAGCTCAGGTCCAGCCCGCGCGAGCTGGTGACGGCGCCTTGGGCATTGATGTTGCCGACCGAGAAGTTGCCGTTGCGCGTGCTCACCTGGCCGTTCGCGCCGAAGGACACACTGCCCGCGCTGCTGTTGTCGGCATCGGCCGTCAGCACGACGTTCAGGCGGCCGCCGCTGCTGGAGATCGGCGCATTGATGCTGATGTCGTTGGCCGCCAGCAAGGTCAGCGTATTGGCCGCCGAGCCGGTCTTCTCGATCGCCGCGTCGACGCTGATGTTGCCGGCCGACGAACCGCTGGCGCCGGTGCTGATCGTCACGCTGCTGCCGCCGTTGAGCGACGCGGCGACGCTGCTCGCCAGGATCACCGAATCGGCGGTCGGCGTGAAGCTCGCGCTGTAGGCGCTGCCGCTGGCGCCGCTGGCGGCGATCGAGACGTTGTAGGGGTCGAGCAGCCAGCGGCCGCCTTCGCCGTTGGCGGCACGGGTGTCGACCTTGCCGAACGCTAGCAAGCGGTCGTGGCTGGAGGTTTCGACGCGGCCGCCATCACCACCATTGCGCCCGCCGCGGGCGGCGATGTCGCCGTAGAAGCCGGTGTAGTCCTGCGACCAGAGCACGGCGGTGCCGCCGTTGCCCTTCTCGGTGGCGCTGACGTCGATGCTCGCGCCCGGCGCGACCAGCAGCGCCGACGCGTTGCCGACACCGGTGTCGCGGCCTTGCCAGCCGCCGCCGACGCGCACCGTGCCGCCGCCCTGGGCGCCGCTGGCATCGATCTTCGCGCCGCCGTCGACCAGCACGCGGTTCGCGCTGACCACCACGTCGCCGCCGCTGCTGCCTTGACCGCCCGAAACATCGAGCGTGCCACCGGCGTTGACTTGGCCGAGTTGCAGGTCGCCGAGCAGCTTGATGACGCCGCCTTCGTTCTGCACCGCGTGGGCTTCGATCAGGCCGCTGTTGTTGACGACCGCTTTCGAGACCTGGTCCAAGGCATCGGCGCTGAGATAAACGCGCCCGCCGTCGGCTTTGATCAGGCCCTTGTTGGCGGCCAGCGCATCGAGCGTGCCTCGTTGGACGGTGAAGCCGACGAGGCCGCCGCGGTCGACCTTCAGCGACACCTGGTCGGCCGCGGCCAGACGAACGTCGCCCTGGTTCGCCGCGATGCGGCCTTCGTTGACGACCTGCGCGCCGACCAGCACGACATAGCCGCCGTCGGCCGCCGTGATGCTGCCCTGGTTGACGACCGTGCCGCTGCCGTTGCCGCTGAAGCGGTAGTTGCCGGCCATGAAGTCGCCGGTCTTCAGCTCGCGCGTCGACGCCAGCACGCCGGCCGCCTGGACCTGCGCGCCGGGCGCGAACAGCACGCCGTTCGGGTTGACGATGAAGACCTGGCCGTTGGCGTGCAGCGAGCCGAAGATCTGCGTCGGGTCCTGCCCGATGACGCGGTTCAGCGCCACCGCGCTGGCCGAAGGCTGGACGAATTCGACGCTGGCACCGCTGCCGATGCTGAAACGCTGCCAATCGATCGCCGCGCGTGAGCTGTCTTGCCGGATCGTCGTCGTATTGCCGCTCTGGCTGATGCTCGCCTGGCCGGCGGTGACGCGGCCGCCGGATGGCAACGCGGGGTTGTCCGCCGCCTGCGCGGTGCCGAGCGTGAAGGCGCTTACGAGTGCCGCTGCGAGTACCGTGCCGCCGCGTTTGCCGCGCCGGCGTGTGCCTTCCGGCACGGGAACCCAGCTTTGTTGCGTTTCATTCCAGACGAGGGCATAGACACGGTTCAGGGCGGCGTGACGAGACATGGGGGTGCGGGTCGAAGGAGAGGAGGTGACCCAGCTCTTTCGGCGCGCGGGAGGGCGGTCTTGACGAGGGTTTCGCCGCATGGGGCCGCCTGTTACCAGACGGCGCCTGTCCGTATGTCACGGCCGGCTTCGCGCTGGTGTATCAGGGCGTTCGAGCGCCGGCTGCCTCGAGTGCTGGCCGCGCGCTCAGCTGTCCAACAACCGCACCTTGACGCCGCGCCCCTTGACCTTGCCCGCCGACAGCCGCTGCAGCACCTGCGGCGCGATCTCCGCCTGCACCGCGACGTAGGTCGAGAACTCGTTGACGTTGATCTTGCCGATCTGCGCACCGGCGAATCCCATGTCCTTGGTCAGCGCGCCCAGCACGTCGCCGGGGCGGATCTTCTCCTTGCGGCCGCCCATGATCTGCAAGGTCTGCATCGGCGGCCGCAGCCGTTCGCCGCCGGCGCTGCGCAAGTCGTTCAACGGCTTCCATTCGGTCGTGAAGCCGAGCGCCTGTTCGATCTGCCCGACCCGGCCCATCTCGTTCAGGCTGACCAGGCTGAACGCCCAGCCCTCTTCGTCGACGCGGCCGGTGCGGCCGATGCGGTGGGTGTGGGTGGCCGGGTCGGGCGTGACGTCGACGTTGATCACCGCTTCGAGCTGCACGATGTCGAGGCCGCGCGCGGCGATGTCGGTCGCCACCAGCACGCTGCAGCTGCGGTTGGCAAAGCGCACCAGCACCTGGTCGCGGTCGCGCTGGTCGAGGTCGCCGTGCAGTTCGAGCGCGGCGAAGCCCTGGCCGCGCAGCACCTCGACCAGATCGCGGCACTGCTGCTTGGTGTTGCAGAAGGCCAAGCTGCTGACCGGCCGGTAGTGGTCGAGCAGCAGCGAGACGGCGTGCAGCCGTTCGTCTTCGCGAACCTCGACGAAGAGCTGGCGGATCTTGCCCGCGGCATGCGTCGCCAGCAGCTTGACTTCTTTCGGCTGCCGCATGAAGGCCGCCGCGAGCTTGGTGATGCCTTCGGGGTAGGTCGCCGAAAAGAGCAGCGTCTGACGCTGCGCCGGGCACTGCCTGGCGACCGTCGCGATGTCGTCGAAGAAGCCCATGTCGAGCATGCGGTCGGCCTCGTCGAGCACCAGCGTGTTCAGCGCATCGAGCTTCAGGCTGCCGCGCTCCAGGTGGTCCATGATCCGCCCCGGCGTGCCGACCACGATGTGTGCGCCGTGCTCCAGGCTGGCGAGCTGCGGCCGCATCGTCGCGCCGCCGCACAGCGTGAGCACCTTGATGTGGTCTTCAGCGCGCGCCAGGCGTCGCACTTCCTGCGTCACCTGGTCGGCCAGTTCGCGCGTCGGGCACAGCACCAGCGATTGCACGGCAAAACGGCGCGGGTTCAGGTTGGCCAGCAAGGCCAGCGCGAAGGCCGCCGTCTTGCCGCTGCCGGTCTTGGCCTGGGCGATCAGGTCGTTGCCGGCCAGGGCCAGCGGCAGGCTGGCGGCCTGGATCGGCGTCATGCCGGTGTAGCCCAGGCGTTGCAGGTTTTCCAGCGTCGCGGGCGGCAAGGGCAGGCTGCTGAAGGGCGGGCCGGCCGGGGCCGGGGTCGGCACGGCGGCGGCCGTCGAATCGGGAGATAGGCTCATGGGCGATTATCGTGACCTTGCCGGTCCAAGGTTTCCGGCGATGACCGACAATCGAGCCCTTGACCTCGACCGACACCCTGAACCTCCCGATTCCGCGCCACGCCCAGCTCGTGCCGCCGAACATCGACAAGGACCGCTTCGCACGCATCCGCCAGGCCGCCTACAGCCTGCCGCAGGTCGTGAAGCCGGCCGACTACATCGCCGAAGGCAGCGCCGGCTTCGAGGAACACCTCGACAAGCTCGGCTTCGTGCTGCTGCAAAAGCCGGTCGCCGGCGCGCGGCCGAGCCGCTGGATCGCGCCCGAGCTGATGGACAGCGCGCTGGCCCACCTGGACGCCGTCGGCCAGGCCAAGCTGCGGCCCTTGCTGCTCGAACGCAGCGCCGCGCTGGACGTGCTCGGCATTTCGCGCCACGCCGGCTTGTGGTCGCGGCTGGTCAGCCAGGCGCTGACCTTGGCCGAGCCCGGCTGGCGGGTGCCGGTCGCCTTTCGCGTGCCGGTCGACGCGGCGCCGGTCTGGGCCTTCTACCGCAGCGGCGACAACGCTGCCCTGCTCGACGCACTCGGCCCGCCGCCGGCCTACCCGCACGCGGCCGAGCTGAGCGCACACCTCGACGCCTTGGTCGAGCGCAGCGCCTCGTACAAGCCGCGCCACCTCGATTCGCTGCTGCCGCGCCTGCAGTCCGAATGCTCGACGCCGCAGACGCTGCCCGAGCTGAAAGCCGCCTGCACGCGCGCGCAGGACCGCTGGGAAAGCCGGGTTACCGAACTCGACACGCTCGAAGGCCTGAACGACGAACTCGCGTTCCAGGGCTACCCCGACACCTTCGAAAAAGCCCGCCGCCTGCAGCGCAGCGTCACGCTGTATGTCGGCCCGCCGAACAGCGGCAAGACCCACGCCGCGTTCGAGCGGCTGGCGCAGGCGCACGACGGCGCCTACCTCGCGCCGCTGCGCCTGCTGGCGCTGGAAGGGCGCGACCGGCTGGTGGCGCGCGGCGTGCCGTGTTCGCTGCTGACCGGCGAAGAGAACGTACCGGCGGCCGGCGCACGCGTCGTCTCGAGCACGATCGAGATGGTCGGCACGAATACGCCGATCGACGTCGCCGTGATCGACGAAGCGCAGATGATCTTCGACCCGTCGCGCGGCTGGGCGTGGACCCAGGCGATCGTCGCGGTGCCGGCCAACGAGGTGATCATCATCTGCTCGGCGTATGCCGTGCCGGCGATCGAGAACCTGCTCGGCCTGTGCGGCGAGCGCTGCGAAGTCCGCCACTTCGACCGCAAGCAGCACGTCGAACTGCTCGGCCATCCGGTGCCGATATCGTCATTGAAGCTCGGCGACGCGGTGGTCGCGTTCAGCCGACGCGACGTGCTGACCTTGCGCGACAAGATAGCCGCCGGCGGCCACCCGGTGTCGGTGATCTACGGTGCGCTGCCGCCCGAAGTGCGGCGGCGCGAGGCCGAACGTTTTGCGCAAGGCGAATCGCACATCCTGGTTGCCACCGACGCGATCGGGATGGGGCTGAACCTGCCGATCCGGCGCGTGCTGTTCAGCACGATGAGCAAGTTCGACGGCCGCGCCGACCGGGCGCTGAACGAGTCCGAAGTCCACCAGATCGCCGGCCGCGCCGGCCGCTTCGGCATCCACGAAGAAGGCTTCGTCGGCGTCTTGAAGGAAGCCGAACCGACGGCGCTGCGGGCGCTGAAGGAACTGCTGCCGAAGACCCCGCGCGCGCCGCGCGATTTCAAGGCGCCGGTGGCGCCGAACGGCTGGCACGTCGACACGATCTCGTCGAGGCTGCACAAGAACAAGCTGCGCGACGTGCTCGGCGTCTTCGTCGAACAGCTCCGCCTCGACGACGCCCACTTCGCGGTCGCCGAACTCGAACAGATGCTCGAACTGGCCGGGCAGCTCGACCAGAGCGCGGCCCGGCTGACGTTGAAAGAACGCTTCATCTACGCCCAGGCGCCGGTCGACACGCGCACCGATTCGCAGCTGCAGGAGTTCCTCGACTGGAGCAGCAGCCACGCCCACACCGGCCGCGCCGGCAAGCCCTGGTTCCTGGACGACGTCGACGGCCACAGCCGGCTCGAACACATGGAGCAGGCGCTGCGTGCCTGCACCTTGTGGCTGTGGCTGGACCTGCGCTTCCCCGGCGCCTACGGCCACGTCGACGCGGTGGTCGAGCTGCGCGCGCAGCTCAACGACGGCATCGAACGGCAGCTGAAGGGCAAGCGGCCGCTGGCCCGCGCCCGCGTTCGGCGCTGAGCGCAGGCGGGCCTGTGTGACGCGCTCGACAGGCGCCCGGAAAGGTGCTCGTACCCAGATGTCGGATTCAGCTGCCCTCCAACCCGGCACGGCGTACAGGTGGATGCGCGCCGCGGCACGAAAGATCATTCCCCAGAGGCAGCGCCAGCAGCTGCGCCACATGCTCGATCCCCGCTCTCAGCGCGGTCCGCTGTTCGACGCGGAGCAGATTCCCCGTGTGGTCGACACGTACTTTCGGCACGGCTCTGCCGTCGGCACCCCCTGGGACGAATTCAGAGAGGCGCACTTGCGCTTGCCGAGCTGGTTTCGGCATGGCCTCGACCCGTTGGGTGCCCAGTTTGGCGAGCAGCAACTTCGACTCTGGCAGTTGATCGCGGGGGTCGACCGACCCTACGACCCGGCCGTCGACGAGAAGGAGCACGAACTGCATGGCGTTGATGCGGTCAGACGTCCGGGCTACTACATCAGACGCGACGATGACGCCATTCCCTCGGCTTCCGATCACATCATTGCAACGGGCATGCTGCTCAAGCACTGTGGCCTCAAGGCCGGCGACTGGGCCCTGGAATACGGCCCCGGCTTCGGTCAAGGCGCGCTGACCCTGGCCCGGATGGGCGTGAACGTGGATGTGGTGGACGTATCGGAGATCTTTTGCACGAGAGTGCAACAGCAGGCCGAGTTCTTTGAAGTCCCCCTTACCGCGTTCAACGGGCAGTTCGGCATGAGCCCGCGCCCGGGCCAGAAGTACAAGGTCATCTGGTTCTACGAAAGCTTTCATCACTGCCTGTCTTTTCAGGCGCTTTTGCCCGTCCTGCGCGACTTGCTGGCACAGGGTGGTCGCGTGATCCTGAGTGGCGAGCCCGTCATGGAGACAGAGAACAGCGCGGTCCCATACCCCTGGGGCGTTCGCCTCCACAGTGAGGTCGTCGCGATCGTTCGCCGACTGCACTGGCTGGAACTCGGCTTCTCCGAGGACTTCCTCTATCGAATCTTCGCCGAGGCCGGCTTCGCCGGCGAGCGGATCGACTGCGAGCCGTCGCTGTTCGGTCGACAGTACCACTTCACGCTGAAGTAGCCGCTCCAAGAGGATGTAGACGGACGCACCGTGTAAACCCGGAGCCGAAACCGTCAATCCGGTAACACATGCCCCGATGCCGGCGCCGCACACTGCTGCGGCCGAGCCGTGCCAGCGCGCCATGCACGTCACGCGTTCGGCATCAACCGAGGAGATCAAAATGACACGGACGAGAAGTGCGGATCGACGGCTTGCGGCCGCCCTGTGGCTGTTCGGCATGCCGCTGGCCGCTGTCGCGGCGCCGGCCGCGGGCGCCGGCCCGATGGCCGGCATCGAATGCGCGGCGCTGGCCGGCCAGACGATAGGCGGCGCCACGCTGGCCAGCGCGGTCGTGGTGCCGGCCAGCGCGACGCTGGCGGCTTATTGCAAGGTGAACGGCCTCATCGAGCCCAAGCTCAACTTCGAACTGCGCCTGCCGACGGCCTGGAACCACAAGCTGCACTACGGCGGCGGCGGCGGCTACAACGGCAGCATTCCGCCGGTCGTGGCACCCGCGCTGAATGCGGGTTATGCGCAAGTCGGCAGCGACTCGGGGCACCAGGGCGATGTCCTCGATGCGTCGTTCGCACTGAACGACCCGCAGGCGGCACAGCTCTTCGGCTCCTTGTCGGTGCCCACCGTGATGGGCGCGGCAACCGAGATCGTTCGTGCGCATTACGGCCGCAACGCGCGGCGCGCCTACTTCGAAGGCTGCTCCAACGGCGGCCGCGAAGGCTTGATGAACGTGCAGCGATTCCCGACCCTGTTCGACGGCGTCATATCGCGAGCGCCGGCCTACAACTGGGTCGGCCTGATGGGCGCCTTCAACCGCACCGCGAAGGCGCTGGCGGCGCCGGGCGGCGCGATCAACCCAGCAAAGACCAACACGCTGGCAGGCGCCGTGCTGGCGGCCTGCGACGCGCTCGACGGGGTTGCCGACGGGCTGGTGTCGAACCCGCAAGCCTGCCACTTCGACCCCGCCGGCTTGCGTTGTCCGGGCGGTGCCGACACCGGCGACAGCTGCCTGTCGGATGCCCAGTTGGCATCGGTCGCGTCGTGGACGGCGCCGGCTGCCTTCGACGGCGGCACCTACCACAACCCCGGCTGGCCGCTGACCGGCAACGAAAACGCCGACGGCGCCTGGAACGCCTGGCTCACGGTGCCGCCGTCGCTGCAGTTCCTGTTCTCCGACACGACGGTGAAGAACTACCTCGCGCGCGACCCGGCGTCCGATTCACTCGCCTACGACTTCAACAGCGACCCCGGCGCGCTGTTCAGCATGGCCGCGCTGAACGACGCGACCAACGCCAACCTGCACCCGTTCCTGGGCGCCGGCGGCAAGCTGATCCTCTGGCACGGCGGCAACGACTCGGCGCTGACGGTGAAGGCCACCGCCGAGTACTACGGCGACGTGGTCGCGGCGATGGGCGGGCAGGCGAACGCCGACAGCTTCGTGCGCTTCTACGTCGCCCCTGGCGTCAACCATTGCGCCGGCGGGCCGGGCGCCGACACCACCGACCTGCTGGGCGCACTCGACCGCTGGGTGACGATGGGCCACGCGCCGGGCACGCTGAAGGCATCGCGGTTGGACCCCGCCACCGGCGCCACGCTGATGGCGCGCCCGCTGTGCGTCTACCCGGCCTATCCGCGCTACCGAGGCCATGGCGACGTGAATGCGGCGCTCAGCTACGTCTGCACGGCACCTTGAGCCAGAGCCGGCCTTGAGCCCTGCGCGCGGCCGCCGTCCAGCGGGGACCGGCGGCCGCGCCAGTGCAGAATCGGTCGATGAAAATTCCCAAGCGCCTGCAGTCACTGGTCGACGAAGGCCTGATCGACACCGTCGTCCGCCAGCTGATGAGCGGCAAGGAAGCGATGGTCTACGTCGTGCGCTGCGGCGACGAGACCCGCTGTGCCAAGGTCTACAAGGAAGCCAACCAGCGCAGCTTCCGCCAGGCGGTGGACTACACCGAGAACCGCAAGGTCAAGAACACGCGGCAGGCGCGCGCGATGGCCAAGGGCACGCGCTTCGGCCGCCAGGCGCAGGAAGCGGCCTGGCAAAGCGCCGAGGTCGATGCGCTGTACCGGCTGGCGGCCGCCGGCGTCCGCGTGCCCAAGCCCTACAACTTTCACGATGGCGTGCTGTTGATGGAACTGGTGGCCGACGAACACGGCGACGCCGCGCCACGGCTGAACGACGTGAAGTTCACGCCCGAGCAGGCGCGCCTGCATCACGCGACCCTGCTGAAGGAAGTCGTGCGCATGCTCTGCGCCGGCGTCGTGCATGGCGACCTGTCGGAGTTCAACGTGCTGCTCGGCGCCGACGGGCCGGTGGTCATCGACCTGCCGCAAGCGGTCGACGCGGCCGGCAACAACCACGCCCAGCGCATGCTGCTGCGCGACGTGGGCAACCTGCGCGGCTTCTTCGGCGGCTTCGAGCCGGCCTTGCTGGCCACCGAATACGGCCCCGAGATCTGGGACCTGTACCAGCGCGGCATGCTGCACGTGGACACGCCGCTGAGCGGCCGCTACGAGCGCAAGGCCGGCACGGTGGACCTGCGCGGCGTGATGCGCGAGATCGACGATGCACGCGACGAGGAAGTGGCGCGCCGGCTGCGGCTGCAGACCGCTGGGTAGACGGCACGCGGCTTGCATCGCGGAAAGGCCAGCGAATACCTTTCGCCGGCCATTGCGGCCACCCGCCGTGCTACCCGCTGTACCCCCGATACCCCATCGGGCACAAAAACTTCGAGGATGAATCACTTGAACTGGAAACTTTCATCTCTGGCCGCGGCTGGCTGCGCCTTCATCGGCGCGGCCCAACCGGCTCTCGCGGTCGAGGAAACCACGGTCACTTTCGACCACGGCAAACAGGGCTGGCAGGGTCCGCAAGGCTCGGGCGGCTTCAGCTGGATATCGCGCCGGATGGGCAATCAGCGCCCAGCCTACCGCACCGTGTTCGAAGACTTCGGCATCACCTTTCGCAACGACAGCAGCGCGTTCACCGGCGACTACACGGCTGTGCCGGCGCTCGAACTGGGGCTGGACGTGAAGACCAACGCGTTGTCCTTCTTCGGCAGCGACGTCACGCGCCAGCTCGCGGTGGAACTGCGCGACTACGACGGCGCGCCCGATGGCATGCCGTACGTCAGCGTCTGGTATGTGCTCGGCACGCTCGATGCCGCCAAGACCGGCTGGGAAACCTTGTCGGTGAAGATCACTGACACGACGGCCGCCGCGTTGCCCACCGGCTGGGGCGGCTACGGCGCCGAAGACCCGGTGACCTACGAGCCGATCCTGCCCGCCGGCCGCACCTTCGCCAGCGTGCTGGCGGGCGTCGACGAGATCGCCTTCACGACGCTGGTGCCGGGCTACTTCTTCGGCGCTGCCGACTTCGACGTGGTGGTCGACAACCTCTTCGTGCGCCCGCTCGCCGCGGTGCCCGAGCCGGCCTCGGCGGCATTGCTGGCGCTGGGCCTGGCGGGCCTGGCCTGGCGCGCCCGGAAGACGGGCACGCCAGCGCTGCGCGGCTGACGCGGCGTCAAGCCGGCGCCGGTTCGCGCCGCGCCGGTTCGCCGCGCGCGGCGGCCGCCGCGGCCGGCACTTCAACCCGCACTTCAACCGGCACCGCAGCCGGCAACTCCAGCGCCGCCGGCCGCGGCAGGCAGCACTTGTGCTGGATCAGGTCGCTGCGCGCGAACAGCTCGGCGACCCAGTCGACGAAGACGCGCAGCTTCGCGCTCAGGTGCCGGTTCGGCGGGTAGACGACGAACAGCGGAATCGTCTCCGCGAACCAGTCCAGCAGCACCGGCACCAAGGCGCCGCTGGCGAAGTGCGGCGCGGCCATGAAGGTGGCGGTCTGCACGATGCCCAGGCCCGCCAGCCCGGCGGCGAGGGAAGCCGTCGAATCGTTGACCGACAGGACATGGTGGCCGTTGATCTCGGAACTCTCGCCGTTCTTCGTGAACGTGAACGGGTACGGCCGCCCGGTGCGGTGCGAGAAGTAGTTGACCACCCGATGGTCGCCGTCTTCGAGCTCGCTCGGATGCTTCGGCAAGCCGTAGCGCTTCAGGTACGCCGGGCTTGCGCAGAGGATCGTGTGGAACTCGCCGATCCGCCGCGCGACGAGTGACTGGTCGGTGATCTCGCCGCCGCGCAGCACGCAGTCGACGTTCTCGCCGATCAGGTCGACCGGCCGGTCGCTGACGCCGAGGTCGATCTGGATGTCGGGGTAGCGCGCGTGGAAGTCGGGCAGCGCCGGGATCAGCAGCAGTTGCCCGACCGACGCGCCGACATCGATTCGCAGCCGCCCGCGCGGGCTGGCCTTGGCGTGGGTCATGCTCGATTCGAGTTCGTCCATCTCGCCGAGCAGGCGCAACGCGCGGTCGAAGTACGCCGCGCCGTCGGCCGTCACCGTGACCCGCCGCGTCGTGCGGTTCAACAGCTTCGTCTGCAGATGCGCTTCCAGCGTCTGGATCAGGCGCGTGATCGTCGCCTTCGGCATCGTCAATGAATCGGCGGCCTTGGTGAACGTGCCCGCCTCGACGACGCGCACGAAGGCTTGCATGGCGGCGAATCTGTCCATCGGTAGACCTCTCTCCCGGAAAACTATTGCAGCTGCGATTGAACCGCGATATCGGGCGCGGATTGTTGTTCGGGCTGGAACACGTTGGCAGCGATGCGGCTATTTGTTGGCAGCGCGATCCAGCCTATCTTCTGCTGCATTGCAACATGCTTGGCGCCATCCCGGTGGCGTGTGGAACATGCCCCCTCGCCCGATCAGGTCGTTGTCGCCCGGCTGGACCGATGAGACCGTCGCCATCGACGGCCGTCAAGCGCTGACGCTGCGACTGTATGGCGACAACGCCGGCGCGCTGGTGCTGCACTTCCATGCCGGCGCCTTCGTCGGTGGCTCGCTCGACGGCGGCGCGGCGGTGGCGCAGATGATCGCCGAGGCCGGCGCCACCGTCGCGTCGCTCGACTACCCATTGGCGCCGCAGCATCCGTTCCCGGAGGCGATCGAAGCCGGCTATGCCGCGCTGGCGTGGCTCGACTGCCAGCGCCAGCGCCGCCGCCTGGCCGGCCCGGCAGCCGCCCGCGCGCCGCTGTTCGTCGCCGGCGAGGAAGCCGGCGGCAACCTCGCGGCGGCCGTCGCGATGATCGCCCGCGACCGCGGCGGGCCGAAGCTCGCCGGGCAGATCCTGCTGTCGCCGATGCTCGACGTCTGCGTTGCCACGGCATCGCAGCGGCTGGCGCGCTCAGGGCCGGTCGGCTGCCCTTGCGCCGATGGCTGGCGCGCCTACCTCGCGCGGGCGTCCGATGCGACCCACCCCTATGCGGCGCCGGCTTCGGCGCTGCGCCTGGCCGGCCTGCCGCCGACCTTGCTGATCACCGCGCAGGACGACCCGCTGCGCGACGAGACACAGGCCTTTGCCGAGCGCCTGCGCGCGGCCGGCGTCCCGGCTGAAGCCCGCGTACTGCCGATCACCACCGGCTGGCCGCGCAGCTATCTGCAGGCCGACAGCACGCCCTGGGCGGCGGCACTGCACGAGCGGCTGCAACCCTTTCTTCAATCGCCAACCATCCTCGGGAGTTCCACATGAAGACCATTCCGCTGCGCACCCGCCCCCGCCTGATCGCCGCCGCCACGGTTCTGGCCGCACTCGCCGGTGGGTCGGCGCTGCTGTTCGGCCTGCACGGCGGGCCGGCCGCGGCCAATGTGCCGCCCGCCGCGCCGCCGGCGATGCCGGTCTCGGTGGCGACGGTCGTCGCCAGCGACGTCGCCGCGTGGGACGAATTCTCCGGGCGCCTCGAAGCGGTAGAGAAGGTGGAGCTTCGTTCGCGCGCCGCCGGCATCGTGCAGTCGGTGCACTTCCGTGAAGGCGCCCTGGTCCACAAGGGCGACCTGCTGTTCACGATCGACCCGGCGCCGTACGCCGCCGATGTCGAACGCGCCGAAGCCCAGGTCGTCGCCGCGCGCTCGCGGGTCTTGCACGCCGGCAGCGAACACCAGCGCTCAGTCCGGCTGTGGGAAGAGCGCGCGATCGCCCAGCGTGAACTCGACGAGCGCACGAACACGCTTCGCGAAGCCGATGCCAACCTGCGTGCCGCGTTGGCCGCGCTGCAGTCGGCGCAGCTCAACCTCGGCTACACACAAGTGCGGGCGCCGATCGCCGGCCGCATCGGCCGCATCGAGATCACCGCCGGCAACCTGGTCGCCGCCGGCCCCGGCGCACCGGTGCTGACGAGCTTGGTCTCGGTCAGCCCGATCTACGCCAGCTTCGACGCCGACGAGCAGGTTGTCGTTCGCGCGCTGAAGGCGCTGCCGGGCGGCGCCGCCACACGCTCGCAGCTCGAACGCATTCCCGTCCAGATGGGCACCGCGGCGAGCACCGACCTGCCGTTCAGCGGCCGCCTGCAACTCGTCGACAACCAGGTCGACGCGAAGAGCGGAACGATCCGCGCCCGTGCCGTCTTCGACAACGCCGACGGCAGCCTGATCCCGGGCCAGTTCGCCCGCCTGCGGATGGGCAGCTCGAAGACCGCGAGCGCGCTGCTGATCAACGAGCGCGCGGTCGGCACCGACCAGAACAAGAAGTTCGTGATGGTCGTCGGCGCCGACAACAAGGCCTTGTGGCGCGAGGTGACCTTGGGCGCATCGGTGAACGGCTTGCGGGTTGCGACCAGCGGGCTGCAGGCGGGCGAACGCATCGTCGTCAACGGGCTGCAGCGGGTTCGGCCCGGCGCGGCCGTGCTGCCGCAACCGGTGGCGATGGACGCCAAGCCCGAAGTCCAGGCCCAGCGTGACGCGGCCAAGCGTTCATAACGACGTTCCCAAAAGAGCAAGACGATGAACCTCTCCAAATTCTTCATCGACCGGCCGATCTTCGCCGGCGTGTTGTCGCTGCTGATCTTCCTCGGCGGCCTGATCGCCGTTCGCGGGCTGCCGATCTCGGAGTACCCGGACGTCATCCCGCCGTCGATCGTCGTCCGCGCCAACTACCCCGGCGCGAATCCGAAGGTCATCGCCGTGACCGTCACCTTCCGCCTCGGCACCGACCCCGACAAGGCGCAGCAGCTCGTGCAGAACCGCGTCGCGCGCGCCGAAGCGCGGCTGCCCGAAGAAGTGCGGCGGCTGGGGCTGACCACCGTGAAGAGCTCGGTCGACCTGACCCTGGTCGTGCACCTGTTGTCGCCGAACGGCCGCTACGACATGACCTACCTGCGCAACTACGCGGTGCTCAACGTCAAGGACCGGCTGGCACGCGTCGAAGGCGTCGGCGACGTTCAGTTGTTCGGCTCCGGCGACTATTCGATGCGCGTCTGGCTCGACCCGCAGAAGGTCGCCAACCGCGGCCTGTCGGCCAGCGACGTGGTGAGCGCGATCCGCGAGCAGAACGTGCAGGCCGCCGCCGGCGTGGTCGGCGCGTCGCCGGGCTTGCAGGGCATCGACGTGCAGCTCTCGGTCAATGCACAGGGCCGCTTGCAGAACGAAGAAGAGTTCGGCGAGATCATCGTCAAGACCGGCGCCGATGGCGCGGTAACAAGGCTGCGCGACATCGCACGCATCGAGCTCGGCGCGACCGACTATTCGCTGCGTTCGCTGCTCGACAACAAGGACGCGGTCGCGGTGCCGATCTTCGCCGCGCCCGGCTCGAACGCGATCGCCATTTCCGACGGCGTTCGCGCGACGATGGCCGACATCGCGAAGGCGATGCCCGAAGGCGTCAGCTACGAGATCGTCTACGACCCGACGCAGTTCGTCCGCGCGTCGATCGAATCGGTCGTCCACACCCTTCTTGAAGCGATCGCGCTGGTGGTGCTGGTCGTGATCCTGTTCCTGCAGACCTGGCGGGCTTCGATCATCCCGCTGCTGGCCGTGCCGGTGGCGGTGGTCGGCACCTTCGCGGTGATGCGCGTGTTCGGCTTCTCGATCAATGCCTTGAGCCTGTTCGGCCTGGTGCTGGCGATCGGCATCGTCGTCGACGACGCGATCGTCGTCGTCGAGAACGTCGAGCGCAACATCGAAGCCGGTTTGAGCCCACGCGACGCGACCTACCGCGCGATGCGCGAAGTCTCCGGGCCGATCATCGCGATCGCCCTGGTGCTGGTCGCGGTGTTCGTGCCGCTGGCCTTCATCAGCGGCTTGAGCGGCCAGTTCTACAAGCAGTTCGCGCTGACGATCGCGATCTCGACGGTGATCTCGGCGATCAACTCGCTCACACTCTCGCCGGCGCTCGCCGCGCTGCTGCTGAAGAGCCACGACGCGCCGAAGGACTGGCTGACACGTGCGATGGACCGCGTGTTCGGCGGCTTCTTCCGCGGCTTCAACATGCTCTTCCGGCGCGGCTCGAACGGCTACAGCCGCGGCGTGAAAACCGCCATCTCGCGCAAGGCGCTGATGCTCGGCGTGTACCTCGCGCTCGCCGCGGCGACCGTCGGCATCTTCAAGCTGGTGCCGAGCGGCTTCGTGCCGGCGCAGGACAAGCAGTACCTGATCGGCTTCGCCCAGTTGCCCGACGGGGCCACGCTCGACCGCACCGAAGAAGTCACGCGGCGGATGGACGACATCGTGATGAAGCAGGCCGGTGTCGACCACGCGGTAACGTTCCCGGGGCTGTCGATCAACGGCTTCACGAACAGCTCGAACTCGGGGATCGTGTTCGTCACGCTGAAGGACTTCGACCAGCGCAAGGGCGAGGCCCTGAGCGCCGGTGCGATCGCGATGCAGCTGAACCAGCAGTTCGGCCAGATCCAGGACGCCTTCATCGCGATCTTCCCGCCGCCGCCGGTGCAGGGGCTGGGCACCACCGGCGGCTTCAAGCTGATGCTCGAAGACCGCGCGTCGCTCGGCTACGCCGCGCTCGACGGTGCGCTGAAAGCCTTCATGGCCAAGGCCTACCAGGCGCCCGAACTCGCCGGCTTGTTCTCGAGCTACCAGGTCAACGTGCCGCAGCTCTTCGCCGACATCGACCGCACGAAGGCGCGCCAGCTCGGGGTGCCGATCACGGACGTGTTCGACACGATGCAGATCTACCTCGGCAGCCTGTACGCGAACGACTTCAACAAGTTCGGCCGCACGTATTCGGTTCGCGTGCAGGCCGACGCGGCCTACCGCGCGCGCGCCGAGGACATCGGCGCCTTGAAGGTGCGCTCGAATTCGGGCGAGATGGTGCCGCTGTCGGCGCTGATGAAAGTCACGCCGACCTTCGGGCCGGAACGCGCGATGCGCTACAACGGCTTTCTCGCCGCCGACATCAACGGCGGCGCGGCGCCCGGGTATTCAAGTGGCCAGGCGCAGGATGCCGTCAAGCGCATCGCCGCCGAGACGCTGCCGCCCGGCATCAGCTACGAGTGGACCGACCTCACGTACCAGGAGATCCTGGCCGGCAATTCGGCATCGCTGATCTTCCCGATCTCGATCCTGCTCGTCTTCCTGGTGCTGGCCGCGCTGTACGAAAGCCTGACCTTGCCGGTGGCGATCATCCTGATCGTACCGATGGGGCTGCTGGCGGCGATGACCGGCGTCTGGCTCAGCAAGGGCGACAACAACGTCTTCACGCAGATCGGCTTGATGGTGCTGGTGGGCCTGAGTGCGAAGAACGCGATATTGATCGTCGAGTTCGCGCGTGAGCTGGAATTCGCCGGGCGGACGCCCGTGCAGGCGGCGATAGAGGCGGCACGGCTGCGCCTGCGGCCGATCCTGATGACGTCGCTGGCTTTCGTGATGGGCGTGCTGCCGCTGGTGCTGTCGACCGGCGCCGGCGCCGAGATGCGCAGGGCAATGGGCATCGCGGTATTCGCCGGGATGATCGGCGTCACCGCCTTCGGCTTGTTCCTGACGCCGGTGTTCTATGTCGCATTGCGCCGACTGGCCGGCAACCGCGTGCTGAAACGGCATGGCGAGGTGCCGCACATCGAAGCCATCGGCTCGGTCACGCATTCGGCAATGCCGCAGTCCGATTGAAGTCCAATTCGAACAAGGTGATGACATGAAGATTCCCCACGCGCTTGCGCCATTGGTTGTTGCGCTGCTGCTCGCCGGCTGCGCCACGCCGGCGGCGATAGCCCCGCAGGACTTGCCCACGGTGCCGGCCGCTTTCAAGGAAGGCGACGGCCGCTGGACCCAGGTGACGCCGGCCGAAGCGCAGCCGCGCGGCGACTGGTGGAAGGCCTTCGCCGACCCGGTGCTCGACGACCTGGTCGCGCGCGCCGAGCGCAACAACAACAGCATCCAGATCGCCGCGGCCCGGCTGGCGCAGGCGCGCGCGCTGGTGCGTTCGACGAACGCCGACCGGCTGCCGCAAGTCGGCCTGGGCGCCGGCGCGTTGCGCGAAGCGCAACCGCTGGCCCGCGGCGCGACCGATACCGTGTTGAACGCCGGTGCCAGCCTGTCGTACGAGGTCGACCTGTTCGGCCGCCTCGCGAAAGCCAGCGATGCCGCGGCGCTGGACGCCCGTTCGCGCGAGGCCTTGCTGCAGAGCACACGACTGCTCGTCGATGCCGAGGTTGCGCGCAGCTACTTCGTGCTGCGCGGGCTCGACGCCGAGCTGGCGCTGGTGCGCGATACCGTCGTCGCCTACCGCGACACCTTGCGCCTGACCGAGCGCCGCTTCCAGGCCGGCGACATCGCCGAGCTCGATGTCGCGCGCGTCCGCAGCGAAGTTGCGGCGACCGAATCGGAAGCACTCGCAATCGAGCGCCAGCGCGCGCAGCTCGAGCATGCGTTGGCGGTGCTGGCCGGCGAGCCGGCTTCGGCATTCCGCATCGAACCGGCGGGACCCGATGGTTGGAAAGCCTCGCCGCCGGTAGTGCCGGCCGGGGTGCCGAGCACGGTGCTCGCGCGCCGGCCCGACGTATCGGCGGCGCAGAGCGGCTTGCAGGCCGCGCAGGCGCGGGTCGGCGTCGCGCAGGCGGCCTGGTTCCCGCGCCTGTCGCTCACCGCCACCGGCGGCCAGGCATCGCCCGAGCTGTCGGACCTCTTCAAGTGGTCGGCGCGCGCCTGGAGCGTCGGCGCCTTGCTGTCGCTGCCGATCTTCGACGGCGGCCGCCGCGAAGCCGGTGTCGCCAACGCGAAGGGCGAACTCGACGCCGCGCTGGCGAGCTACCGCGAGCAGGTGCTGGTGGCCTTCAAGGACGTCGAAGACGAGCTGTCGGCGCTGCGCTTGCTCAGCGAGCAGGAGCAGGCGCAAACGCGCGCGGTCGGCTCGGCCACGCGGGTGACCACCTTGTCGGAAACGCGCTACCGCAACGGCCTGGTCAGCCAGCTCGAAGTGCTCGACGCGCAGCGCAGCGAGCTGCGCAACCGGCGCCAGGCCTTGCAGGTGCGGGCGGCGCTGTACCAGTCGACGGTCGGGCTGATCCGCGCGCTCGGCGGTGGGTGGGGCAGCCCGGCGTGAGAGCTAGGACGCAGGTTTACCCTGCGTCCGGCCTGGCGTGAGAAACGGGTCGGTCAACAGCCCTTTCTCGCTTCTCGAGGATGCGCGCAGCTGCTGCAAATAGGGGCTGGCAACATAGACCCGGCCACGCTTTTCCCCTTGAGGAATAAGGTATCCATTCTCGACCAGCAATCGAAGGTCTTTACCCGCCACTTCCTCGGACACGTCGATGTGTTTTCTGTAGCCCGAATTGCGCACTCGCCACCCGAACGCCGCGTCCGACAATGCGAACATCAGGCGATCGTTCAGCTTCTTCGCTTTCAGTTCTTGTTCGAACACCTCCCATAGACGCTCCATCTCATTGGTTCGGCGAAGGAGAGTTTCCGCTTGTCGGTAGTGAGCCGTGAGACAGAACCTGATCCAGGGCAAAGCGTCCCGCTCCGGGTGCCAAGCACCTTGACCGACTTCAGCCAGCACCGCGTAATAGCCCACGGTATTTCTGCCCAGGTACTCTTCGATGCTCGAGAACGTAGGGTCCAGTACGCCTTCTCGCGCCAGCACCATGGACTGAAGCGCGCGCGACATCCGGCCGTTGCCGTCCGAGTAGGGGTGAATCATCACGAGATTCAGGTGCGCCAGGGCCGCGCGCACCATCACCGGCAACGAGTTTTCTTCATTCAGCGAAGCAATCATCTCGCCAATCAGCCCGGGGACGAGCGAAACGTCCGGCCCCTCGTATACGGTTTGGCCGGAAGCTTCATTTCGGACCCAGATTGCCCCCCTCCTGAAGCGCCCCGGGTTCGCCTTGCCGTCGAATCCAACCATGATGTAGTGCAACGCATTGAGCGTCCCTTGGTTGTGGGCGTAGTGCGGGTCGTCAGCCAGCCGCAGGATGTAGGTCATGGCTTCTCGATAGCCAACGACAGCCGCCCAGGCCTCTGTCTTCTCGTCCAGCGGCTCGTCCTTGTCGACCGCGGCGACGGCATCGTCTTCTGTGACGTGGTAGCCCTCGATGCTGTTGGAGCCTTGAATCGCGCGCGCGAAGGTATTGCGCCGCAGAACCCCCCGCCATCGCCGCCGCTCGTCGCTGGTGGCATAGCGAAGCTGACTCCGTAGCGTATCGATGCGAGATACGACTTCAACGCAGTCGTCTGGAAGCACCGCAAGGCGAAAGATCATACGGATATAAAGTTAGCAACCAACTTCAATACGTATATTATCCGTACAGAATCGAGTTGTCAACCAGATATCCCGACGAGCATGCCTGATCACCGATGACCGGGCCGCGTATTGACCGGCAGACACAACAACGCGGTGATCAACGCCAGCGTCACGTGAATGCCGTACAGCGCGTTGAAGTCACCGCGCTGGACGGCACCATGGCCGAGCAGCAGCACGGTGATCGCGACTCCCATCACCGCGCCGATCTGCCGCGTCGCCTGGTTCACCGCGCTGCCGACCGCGTAGTGCTGCGCCGGCAGCCGGCTGACCGCGGCACCGGCCAGCGATGGCAGCACCATCCCGACCGCGGCGCCTGTCATCAGCAGGCCGGGCAGCCACTGCGTGGCATACGCCGGCTCGGTGCCAGGCACGAGCATGAACCACAGCCCGGCCGCGGCATACAACACCGAGCCGCCGACCAGGAACGGCCGGTGCCCGTAGCGCCCGGCCAGGCGCCCGGTGATGACGGCCACCGGCACGACGGTCAGCGGCCCCGGCGTGATGGCCAGGCCGGCGCGCGCCAGGCTGTAGTGCCACAGCCCGGTCATGTAGAAGAAGAAGGCGAAGAACATCATCGCGAACGCGGTGCCGAAGGCCAGGGTCGCCCCGTTCACCGCGCTGTAGGTGCGGTGGCGGAACAGCGCCAGGTCGACCAGCGGCGCCGTCACCGTGCGCGCCCAGACGATGAAGGCGACGAAGGCGATCAACCCGGTCGCAGCCGCGGCCCCCAACTCGCCGCGCGACCAGGCCGGCGATTCGGCTTCGACGATCGCCAGCGCGAGCGCGCCGACGGCGACGATCAACAGCGCCATGCCGACGACATCGACTCGGCCCCGCGGCGCAGCGCGTGCCGATTCGCGCAGCACCGACGCGCCGCGCCAGAGCGAGATCGCGCCGATCGGCAGGTTGATGAAAAACGCCCAGCGCCAGCCGACCGATTCGATGACGAACGAGCCCAGGCTCGGCCCGACCGCCGCCGCGAAGCCGCCGACGGCGCCCCACAGGCTGACCGCCACCGCGCGCTTGCTCTGCGGAAAGGCTTCGAGCACCAAGGACAGCGAAGCCGGCGTCAGCAGCGCCGCGCCGGCCGCCTGCAGCACACGCGCCGCGATCAGCCAGCCGACGCTGCCGGCCAGCCCGCAAGCGGCTGACGCGGCCAGGAACAAGGTGACGCCGAGCATGAAGATGCGCTTGCGGCCATGCGCGTCGGCCAGGCCGCCGGCGGGGATCAGCATCGCCGCATAGACCACCGTGTAGGCGTTGAGCACCCACGACAGGTCGGCCGCGCTGGCCGCGGGGAAGGCGTCGCGCAGCGCGGCGAAGGCAACAAACAGCATCGTGCTGTCCAAGGAGACCAGGAACACCGCGACGCTGGCGACCCGGAACACCGGCCACGGCGTGGCTCGGGCCGGTTGGTCGGCTGCGGCGGGCAAGGCGGTTGCGGGTGGCATGCTGATCTCCGATCGAGGCTGCGGGCTGGGCTTCAGGCGCGCTGCGGCAAGTAGCTGGCGGCGTCAGCTGCCAGGCCTTGCTTGACGTGCTGCGTGCGCTCGTCGGCCAGCACCTCGTCGCGGCCGGCAGCCAACGCGTCGAGCGCGCGGCCGACGATGGCTTCGGGGCTCGATTTCGGCATCTCCATGCCCCGCGTCAAATCGGTGTCGACGAAGGCCATGTGCAGCCCCAGCACCTGCGTGTTCTGCTCTTTCAGTTCGTGGCGCAACCCGTTCGTCAGCGACCACGCGGCGGCCTTGCTCGCGCTGTAGCCGGCCAGCACCGACAGGTTGACCCACGATGCGATCGACAGCACGTTGAGCAGCGCGCCGCCGCCGTTGGCCTTCAGGATCGGCGCGAAAGCCTGGCTCATTCGCAGCATCCCGTAGAAGTTGGTCTCCATCAGCGCGCGCGTGTCAGTCTCGCTATCGGGTGCCAGAAAGCCGCCGGTGCGGCCGATGCCGGCGTTGTTGATCAGCAAGGTCACGTCGGTGCAGTGGGCAGCGGCAGCGGCGATGTCTTGGGGTTTGGTCACGTCGAGTCGAATCGGCTCGACGCCAGCCAGCGTGACGCTGGCCGGGTCGCGCGCGCCGGCGTAGACCTTGCGCGCACCGCGGGCCAGCAACTCGCGGGCAAAAGCCAAGCCGATGCCGCGGTTGGCGCCGGTGATCAGGACGATGGCATTGTCGATGTTCATGGAGAGATCCTTCAACGGGTAAGTGGCTGAAATATGCTTGCCGTCATATGACGGCTTTGAGAGAAGCGCGCAAATCCAGCCGGCAGGTGCGCGCCACGGTTCAGTGTTGGGCGTCTTTGACCTCGGAGCCGTCGTACTGCGCGATCAAGGCTTGCCGGCTGGCCGCTAGCAGCGCCCGGTGATCTCCTTGCGGCCGGGCTTGCTGCTCATCGAAGGCGTCGTTGAACAATATGACGGTCATCATATACCGGATCACGGCGATCCGCACGAGCGGCCCGCATCCGGTTGCGTCGGACCGGGCGCCGGACCGGCGTCAGACCCTGACGTAGCGGTGGGTGAAGCGGTCCGACTCGCCGATGGCCAGGTACTTGGCGCGGTCGACATCGCCGCCGCGCAGGGTTGGCGGCAGCGCCCAGACACCGTTCGCATGGTCCTTGGTGTCGCGCGGGTTGGCATTGATCTCGCTGCGGGCGGCGAGCTCGAAGCCGGCCGCCTTCGCGCGCTCGATCAACAGCGCCTCGGTCACGTAGCCGCTGGACTTGATGCGTTCGACCGACGTGCCCGGCGCCGCGCGGTGCTCTTCGACGCCGAGCACGCCGCCGGGCTTCAGCACCTGGTGGAAGGCGCGCAGGCTGGCGTCCAGGTGGCCGGCTTCGATCCAGTTGTGCACATTGCGAAAGGTCAGCACCAGGTCGGCGCCGCCGGGGATCGTGATGTCGCCGAACGATGAGCCGCTCTGAACCCGTGTCGGCAGCGTGCCGAGCACGACCCGGTCGTAGAGCTCCGGGTTCCTCGCCAGCTTGGCCTCGAACGCCGCGCGCGAGCGGCGCCGGCCTTCGTCGGCGTCGTCGCGAGCGTAGTGCGCCGCGTAGAGGCGGCCGCGTTCGCGCAGATACGGCGCCAGGATCTCCGTGTACCAGCCGCCGCCGGGCGCGAGCTCGACCACCGCCAGCTCGGGCCGCAGGCCGAAGAAGCGCAGCGTCTCGTACGGATGGCGCGCCGCATCGCGCTCGCGGTTGGCGGCGCTGCGCTGCGGGCCGTCGATGGCGGCTTGCAGCGCTGCGTCGGCGGTGTTCTGCGCGCGCGTCGGCAGCCACGCGCCGGCAAGGGCGGCAACAAGCAGGCGGCGTTCGACATTCATGGCTCGCTCCTTCAGCCGGGCTTGCGAAAGCCGTTCTCGACCCAGGCGCCGGCGCTCGCCGTGTTCAGCCTGAAGCCCGGCGCAACACGTACCTGGGCGAGCTGAACGCCGTCGGCACCGGCTGCCGCCAGCAGCGCATGCGGATCGTCCTCGTCGGCAACGATGTCGAGCGTGACGCTGATCCGCCCCGACGGCAGCGAGACGACGACGCTCTTGTGGTGCAGCGCGTGCAGTTGCTGCTCGTGCCGGCGCAGCACCTCGGAGGCGGTCTTGACCAGCGTGTTGAACGCGTTGGTGTCCAGCGGCTTCGGGTTGCGCTTGTCGCGCCCCATCGTCCACGGCCCGACCAGTGCCGGCTCGGGCTCGCCCTGCTTGATCATCTCGACCGCCCAGCCTTCGTCGTCGTTGTTCTTCACGACGCGGGCGGTCCAGCCGTTGTCGCGCCACAGGCGCGGTTCGTGGATCGGGTCGGCCTCGGCCGGGAGATTCATGGCATCGCTTGTCATATCGGTAATCATCTCAGAGCCCACCCGTCGGCGTTCAGAACAACACCGTCACCCGCACCGTGCTGCCCGAACTCTCGACGCTGACATTCGACGACGCCCCGCGCGCCAGGCGGATCATGTTCGGGTTGCTGCTCAGGATCTCGGCCACGAAGCCGCGCACGCCGCGGCCTGCCGCGTGCGCGGCCATCGCCTTCTGCATGGCGGTGCCGAGGCCGCAGCCCTGCCAGTCGGGGTGGACCATGAAGGCCGTCTCGGCCAGGTTGGTCGACGGGTCGATGAAGTAGCACGACTGGGCCACGATCTGCGGGTTCTCGCGGGTTCCTGTCGCGGCGACGAAGGCCACTTCGTTCTCGAAGTTCAGGTTGCAAAGGCGCTGCACATCCTCGTCCGACAGGCCCCGCACCTTGCGAAAGAAACGCGTGTAGACGTCGCGCTCCGACAGTTGATGAAACAGTTGCCGGATCGACTCGGCGTCGTTGGCCGCGGCCGGGCGCAGCAGCACCGAGCGCTGGTCCTTCAGCGCCACCGGGCGCTCTTCTTCGACCGGATAGGCGCGCATGTTCTTCAGGTTCTGCCCGGCCGGCACGTAGCCGAGCGACTGCGCTTGTTCGAACAGCGCCGCGCGAAACTTCGGGTGCGCGACTTCGATCAACGCCACCGCGCGCTCGCGGATCGATTTGCCGAACAGGTAGGCGATGCCGTACTCGGTGATGACGTAGTGCACGTCGGTCCGCGCGACCGCCACGCCCTCGGCCGGGTGCAGCACGGCACGGATGCGCGAAGCCTGGCCGTCGTCGTCGGTCGACGCCAGGCAGATGATCGGCTTGCCGCCGGCCGAGCGCGCGGCACCGCGCAGGAACTCGCCCTGCGCCGCGAGGCCGCTGTAGAACTCGCCGCCGAACTGGTCGACGCAGGCCTGGCCGGTCAGGTCGACGGCGAAGGCCTGCGTCACCGAGACCATCCTGTGCTGCGCGGCGATCACGTTCGCATCGCAGACCGCCTCGATCGGCTGGAAGCAGAACAGCGGGTTGCGGTCGATCAGGTCGTACAGGCGCCTGGAGCCCATCGCGAAGCTGGTCACGATCTTGTGCGGCTGCACGCTCTTGCGCCGGCCGGTCAGGATGCCCTTCTCCAACAGCGGAATGATCGCGTCGGTGATCACGTCGGAATGGATGCCGAGATCCTGCCGGTCGGCCAGGTATTTGAGCGCTTCGTTGGTGACGCGGCCGAGGCCGATCTGCAAGGTCGAGCCGTCTTCGATGATGCCGCCGATGTAGCGGGCGATCTGCTCGACCACCCGCTCCTGCGCCGCCGGGTGCCGGTATTCGATGACCGGCACATCCACCGGCACCAGGTGGTGGATGCGGCTCACGTGCAAGGTGGAGTCGCCCATCGAGCGCGGCATCGCGGCGAGCACCTCGGCGATGACGACCCGCGCCTTGGCTACAGCCGCCGGGATCACGTCGACCGAGACGCCCAGGCTCACGTAGCCGAACTCGTCGGGCAGCGAAACCTGGATCAGCGCCACGTCGATGGGGATGCGCCCGATGGCGATCATGTCCGGCACGCGGGCGATCGAGATCGGCACGTATTCGGCCAGCCCCTGCTTGACGGCGGCGCGGATATCGGCGCCGACGAAGAAGCTGCGGTGGCGGTAGCGCGTGATGGCCAGGCCTTGCGCGTCGTGCGGCACGGCGTGGTCGGTCAGGAAGTGCACCAACTCGACGTCGGCCGGCGGCAGCGGCAGCGCCTCCAGCGCCGCGACCAGCGCGCGCGGCGTCGCGCAGGCGGTGCCGACGAAGACATGGTCGCCGCTGCGAACCTGCGCCACCGCAGCCTGCGCGCTGCAGACCTTCGCGGCGAACGCGCGCAGCAGCGGGTGGATGCCGGCCAACGCGTCGGGCGCGGCCGCCGGGGCCGCAGCGAAGCGCTCGCGCAAGCCGTGCGCCAGGCGGGCGATCAGCCCGGGCTTGCCGGCCGTGCCGGATTCGTTGTCGCTCACGGCGCACCCGGCGCAAAGGCCTTCATGCGTTCGGCCGGCACGCCGTTCAGCACCTCGACGCCATGCGCAAAACCCTGCTCGACGATGCTGTCGAAACGCTCCCACTGCAGCATGCCCACCCGCTGCAGCGGCGGGTTGAAGTACAGATCGGTCAGCGCCTTCGCCTGCCGCTGGCGCGAGGTGCTGTAGAGCACGGTCACGTTCATCAGATAGGCCATCAGCGACGGGAAACGGTAGCGGCGCAGCCGGCGCGGCCGCAGCCGGTCGCGCAGCAGCGCCCAGCCGCCGGGTACTTCGTCGTTGTCGATGCGGCGCGGCGTGCCCGAACTCAGATCGACACCGATGACGAGGCCGACGCCGCGCTGGCCACGCATCACGTCGACCGGAAAGTTGTTGAAGGTGCCGCCGTCGCACAGCAGGTCGCCGTCGTGCAGCACCGGCGGCAGCGCGCCGGGAATCGCGATGCTGGCGCGCATGGCTCTCTCCAGCTTGCCGTGGCGCACCACGTGCTCGCTGGCTTGCGAGTAGTTGCTGGCGACGCAGTAGTAGTTCTTCCACAGGTCTTCGACGTCGGGGTCGCAGCCGAAGGTGTCGTGGATGGCGCTGGCGAGCACGCGGCGCAGCCGGCGGCCGCTGATTAGCGACAGCAGTGGAATCAGGTTGAAGTCGCCGGTCGGGTTGACGCTGAACGAGCGGCGGGCGATCGCCATCACGTCGGCGAGCGGCCGGTCCGAGGCCACGAAGCCGGCCATGACCGAGCCGATGCTGGTGCCGCCGACGCAATCGATTTCGATGCCGCGCTCCTGCAGCGCGCGGTACAGCCCGAGGTGGGCGCAGCCGCGCGCACCGCCGCCGGCAAGCACCAGGCCGACCGCCGTGCGGCTTTGCAGGCGCGCCAGCCGTGCCATGTCGCGCTCCAGCGCGGGCCGGATGTGGACGTGGTCGGTGACCGGCCGCCGCGCCAGCCACCGGCGGGTGCCGGTCGGGCATTGCAGCTCGGCCGGGTGCAGCAGGACCAGGATCTCCGCGGCTTCCGAGCGGCCGCGCCGCTGGGCCAGGAACTGCACTTCGGTCTCGTGCAGCACCGGCGGCTGCGCGGCGTCGGCGAGCAGCAGGATCTCGTCGCAGCGGCGGCTGCAGCGCCGCGTCCACTCGCTGGGGTGCTCGTCGGCGACCAGCAGCACGAAGTCGTGGGCGGCCTCGATAGAGTCCAGCCGCAGCGCGATGCGGCGGTTGGCATCGGCGTCCGAGGCCGCGCTCTGCGCCAGGCCCGGCTGCTGCAGATCGCGCTCGATGCTGGCAGCATCGACGATGCAGGCGCGGCCGATGCGCTGCAACTGGCGGCCCAGCCGCTCGGCGAATTCGGCGCCGCCGACGCCGGCGCTGATCGGCAGCAGGCCGATCGTCACCGGCCGCGTGAGTTCGGGCCGCAGATGCGATGTGCGCAGCCTCTGGATGATCTGCCGCGTCAGCGCGATCGACACCTGGGCGCTGCTGGCCAGCAGGCTGGTGAACTCAGGCTTGCCCAGCCGCACCAGCACCGTGTCGCGAATCGCCACCACGGTGGCCGAGCGCGGCTCATCGGTGTACAGGCTCATCTCGCCGATGATCTGGCCGCGAGCCATCTCGCGCACCCTGTGTTCGACGCCGTTGTCATCCCTGATGTACACCCGCAGCCGGCCGCTGATCGACAGGTACATCGAATCGCCCGGGTCGCCCTGCGACATCAGCGTTTCGCCGGCGGCCACTTCGACCCAGCTCAGGTGCCGGCACAGCAGTTCCATCGCCGGCGCGTCGATCTCGCCGAGCAGTGCCGTCAGGTGCTGGGCGAGCAGTTCGCCCTGGGGAAACGCGGCAGCGTCGGCGGGCGTCAAGGCGACGCCCAGGGACGGCGCGCGGGGCCGGCTGGGCGCTTCAGGCCTTCGTCCAGATCGCGGATGGTGAGCGTGGCCATGGGAGAACTCTTGAAGCGGCGGCCATTCTAGGCATTGCTCATCGCTGTCGGACCTACAGCTTGTGCGCCCCTGCCAACTTGGCCAGCGCCTTGTCGAAGGTGGCCAGCGGCAGGTGGCCGGCCTTGCGGGCGATCTCCAGCACCAGGCCATCCGAAAAGCCCAGGGCCGGCCTGGCGCGGAAATGCCTCAGGGCGGCGGCTACCACATCGGCATCCTGCAGCACCAGACTCTCGTGCACCAGCAACAGCTCCAGCGCGGCGATCAGTTGCCGGGCCGTGCGCCCGTACACCGCGTCAAGCACCCAGACCGCCTCGGCCAGCACCAGGTGCGACACCCAGGCTCCCTTGGCGATGGCAGCGTCGGCGGCCGCAGCCTGCCTGGCGTCGTCGCGCGACAGCAGCCGCACCAGCACGTTCGTGTCAACCGCCAGCATGACGCCGCAGCATGCGCTGGCGGATGCCTTGCTTCAGCTCGGCCAGCGTCCTGGCCGGCTCGGCGGCCGGCGGCGCGCCTGCGAACAGGGCCGCATGCACTTCGGCGGTGCTGTGGCGCCGGGCGCGTTCGACGACGATGCGGTCCCCCTCCTGCGTCCACTCGAGCACCGAACCCGGCGTCAGGTTCAAGAAGCTGCGCACGGCCGCGGGCACCGACACCTGCCCTTGGGAGGTGAGCTTGGTCTGGATCTTGTGCATCGCCGGATCGTAACATCCTTACCGGGGTAAATTGCCGCCGCCCGCGCCTCGGCCCGGGCTTGCAGCGTGCGCCGGCGCGCAAGCGCCATACGGGGAACCCCGATGGCGCATTTCCGAAAAATTGACCGCGGTCAAGCCGATTGATCGGGCCTCCGTCGCAGCATTGCATGGTGGGGTCTCGGCTGCATTCCGACACCCAAAGTGCACTCAGACACATCGGAGACGACATGATCCAGAACCTCATCCCCCCTGCCCTGTCCCGCATGGCAAAGGCCGTCGTGGCGGCCGCGCTCGCCTTGCCGCTGGCGCTGCCGGCGTTCGCGTGGGAGCCGAGCAAGCCGGTCGAATTCATCGTCCCGGCCGGCACCGGCGGCGGCGCCGACCAGATGGCGCGGCTGATCCAGGGCATCGTCATCAAGCACAAGCTGATGAAGGAGCCGCTGATCGTCGTCAACAAGGCCGGCGGCGCCGGCGCGGAAGGCTTCCTGTCGGTGAAGGACGCCAAGGGCGACCCGCACAAGATCATCATCACGCTGTCGAACCTGTTCACCACGCCGCTGGCCACCGGCGTGCCGTTCAACTGGAAGGACATGACGCCGGTCGCGATGATGGCGCTCGACCAGTTCGTGCTGTGGACCAACGCCGACGAGCCCTACAAGAACGCCCGGGACTACATCGCGGCGGTGAAAGCGGCAGGCCCGAACAAGTTCAAGATGGCCGGTACCGGCTCCAAGCAGGAAGACCAGATCATCACCGTCGCGCTGGAAAAGGCGACCGGCACCAAGTTCATCTACGTGCCGTTCAAGGGCGGCGGCGAAGTCGCGGTGCAGCTCGTCGGCGGCCACGTGAATTCGACCGTCAACAACCCGATCGAAGCGGTCGCCCAGTGGCGCGCCGGCAAGCTGCGCGCGCTGTGCGTGTTCGACGACGAGCGCATGCCGTTCAAGAACAAGGTCACCGACACCCAGTCGTGGAACGACATCCCGACCTGCAAGGAAGCCGGCGTGCCGACCGACTACACGATGCTGCGCGGCATCTTCGCAGCACCCGGCTTGACGCCCGACCAGCTCGCCTTCTACGTCGAGCTGCTGAAGAAGGTGCGTGCCACGCCGGACTGGACCGAGTACCTGGAGAAGGGTGCCTTCAATCCGACGTTCATGACCGGCGAAACGTTCACCAAGTGGCTCACCGGCGCCGAGGCCGCCCACCGCACGCTGATGAGCGAAGCCGGCTTCCTGGCAGCCAAGCAGTAGTCGAACCCGACCTCACCCGCGATCGCGAGATTGCGAGGCCGCGAGCGCCCCGCCGGGTGCGCCGCGCGAGCACGGGCGAGGGCTTCACCCAACATCAACAGGGGGCTCCATGGAGCAACAGAATCAATCGGGCGGCGCGCGCAAAGGCGCTCCGAGCAACCGGGTCGAAGCGGTCGTCGCGCTGGTCCTGCTGGCGATCGGCATCACCACCCTCGTCGAGAGCCGCCGCCTCGGCGCCGGCTGGACGAGCGACGGCCCCGGCGCCGGCTACTTCCCGTTCTACATCGGGCTGATCATCACCGTCTCGGCTTTGGGCATCCTGTTCCAGGCCGTTCTCGGCAAGAACCGCAACACCGCCATCTTCGTCGACTCGGTGCAGTTGAAGCGGGTCCTGTCGGTGCTGCTGCCGGCCACGGTGTACGTGCTGGCGATCGGCTTCTTCGGCTTGTACGTCGCGTCGGCGGTCTACATCGCGGCGTTCATGGTCGTGCTCGGCAAGTACTCGTGGCTCAAGAGCGTGGTCGCCGCATTGGCCATCAACGGCCTCTTCTTCCTGATGTTCGAGGTCTGGTTCAAGGTACCCCTGTTCAAGGGTTCGCTGGACCCGCTGCAATTTCTCGGCTACTGAGTCTCACGGAGCAGAAGCGACATGGACGAAATCAGCGCCCTGATGCAGGGTTTTTCGGTGATCCTCACGCCGATGAACATCGGCCTGATGTTCGTCGGCATCATCCTCGGCGTGCTGATCGGCGTGCTGCCGGGCCTGGGCGGCGCCAACGGCGTCGCGATCCTGCTGCCGCTGACCTTCACGATGTCGCCGACCTCGGCGATCATCATGCTGAGCTGCATCTACTGGGGCGCGCTGTTCGGCGGCGCGATCACGTCGATCCTGTTCAACATTCCGGGCGAGCCCTGGTCGGTGGCGACCACCTTCGACGGCTACCCGATGGCCCAGAAAGGCCAGGCCGGCGCGGCGCTGACGACCGCCTTCACGTCGTCGTTCGTCGGCGCGCTGGTCGCGGTGGTGATGATCACCTTCCTGGCGCCACTGGTCGCCAAGTTCGCGCTCAAATTCGGCTCGCCCGAATTCTTCGCGGTCTACCTGCTCACCTTCTGCAGCTTCGTCGGCATGGGCAAGGGCTCGCCGTTCAAGATCCTGGCGGCGATGGCGCTCGGCTTCGCGCTGGCCAGCGTCGGCATGGACACCGTCACCGGCCAGTTGCGGATGACCTTCGGCCAGCCCGAGCTGATGCGCGGCTTCGACTTCCTGATCGCGGTGATCGGCCTGTTCGGCATCGGCGAGATCCTGTTGTCGATGGAAGAAGGCCTGCAGTTCTCGGGCAAGAGCGCGAAGATCGACCCGAAGGTCGTGCTGCAGACGTGGAAGCAGCTGCCGCAGTACTGGGTGACCTCGCTGCGCAGTTCGGTCATCGGCATCTGGATGGGCATCACCCCCGGCGGTGCGACGCCGGCCTCGTTCATGAGCTACGGCCTGGCGAAGAAGTTGTCGCGCAACGGGCCGAAGTTCGGCAGCGGCGAGATGGAAGGCGTGATCGCCCCCGAGACCGCCGCCCACGCCGCCGGCACCAGCGCGCTGCTGCCGATGCTGGCGCTCGGCATCCCCGGTTCGCCGACCGCCGCCGTGCTGCTCGGCGGGCTGCTGATCTGGGGCCTGCAGCCGGGGCCGCTGCTGTTCGTCGAACAGAAGGACTTCGTCTGGGGCCTGATCGCCAGCATGTACCTGGGCAACGTGGTCGGCCTGATCGTCGTCCTCAGCACGGTGCCGCTGTTCGCGTCGATCCTGCGGATTCCATTCTCGATCATCGCGCCGGTGATCATCGTCATCTGCGCGATCGGTGCCTACACGGTGCACAACGCGATGCTCGACATCTGGCTCATGCTCGGCTTCGGCGTCGTCGGCTACATCTTCAAGAAGCTCGACTTCCCGCTCGCGCCGCTGGTGCTGGCCTTGGTGCTGGGCGACAAGGCCGAAGACTCGTTCCGGCAGGCGATGCTCGTCTCGCAAGGCGATGTCGGCATCATGTGGGCCAACCCGCTGGTCGGCACCATCACGACCTTGGCACTGACCCTGCTGTTCTGGCCGCTGATCTCGAAGGCGCTGGCGTGGATCAAGCCGCCGAAGGCAGATCCGTTCGCGGCCGAGCGGCCGGTCGACTGAATTGCCGCCGATGCTCAGCCGGTTCGGCGAGCCCGCCCGACCCCGATCACCAGCAGCAGCCCGCCAGCCAGCAGCAGCACCACCGGTGGCTCCGGAACCGCAACGACGCTCAGGCGCAACACATCGGTGCTGCCGCCGACATCGTGCAGCAGCGCCAGGTCCCAGCCGAGCCCGGACGCCAGATGCGGAAGGGCCAGGCCGGCGAATGTACCGGCGATGTCGTCCGCCGAGATCAGATCGAAGAACGCACCTGCGCGCGGCGCGTAGCCCCCGAGCAGGTCGACATGCAGGACGCCATTCAGCGACAACGTGCCGGCCACGTCGAGCGCGTCGTACGCCGTGCCGCGCGCCGCGCCCGCCAGCTCGATGTAGGTCGTTGCGAGCGCGCCGAGCACCGCGTCGCCGCCCAGGCCGAGCAGCCCGACGCCGTGGCCGGGATGCAGACTGCCTTCGAAGTCGACCGTACCGGCGCCGGCGTACGGGCCGGCGCCGCTCGCCGCGCCGAGGATCACGGTGCCGGCGCCCGCCGCGGTGAGGATCTGCGCGCCGTCATGGGCGACATCGTCGTGGAACGTCGCCGTCGTGCCGGCGGCAACGACGATGCTGCCGCCGTCGACCAACACGACCTTGCCCCGGATATCGGCCGCGCCATCGCTGAAGGACATCAGGCCCTGGTTCGTCCAGCCGCTGTTGGCGATGAACGTCCCGTGGCCGGAGACGACGCCGCTTGCGGCATTCGTCAAGTCGTGCGCGAAACTCAGCACGCCGTCACTGTTGCGGATCTCGCCGGCGTTGCTGCTGCCTCTGCCGCCGACCGCGAGCATCCCGCCGCCGCTCAGCTGCAGAACGCTACCCGAGGCGCCGGCGCTATCGATGGCCAGATTGCCGGCGATGTTCCAGCGCGAGCCGGTCCCGGACACCGTCACCATGCTGTGCATGCCGTTCCCGGCGAAGGCGCCGACCTGGCCCGAGGCGCTCGAAACGACGCCGCCGCCTTCGATCGTCAGCGTGCCCTTGCCGTACGAGCCGACGGTGAGCGTGCCGGCGTTGTTCCATTGCGAGCCGGCTCCACTGACCGTGGCCGTGCCGATCGAAGTGATGAAGTCGCCGACGTAGCCGGCCGCGTTGGAGACGACACCGCCGCTGCCGATGTACAGCGTGCCGTTGCCCCGGTAGCCGACGAAGAGGTCGGCGGACGACTGCCACTGCGAGCCGGCCCCGGTCACCGTCGCCGTTGCGACGGACAGGGAGTTGTTCGCCAGCCGACCTTCGGCGTTGGAGACGACGCCGCCGGCCTCGACGTTCAGCGCCCCCTGGCCGTTGTAGCCCACGGTCAGGCCGCCCGCGTTGATCCACTTCGAGCCCGTGCCGTTCACCGTGGCAGTGCCGGTAGAGCCGCTGTCGTAGCCCAGGCGTCCAACGGCATTCGAGACCGTGCCGCCATCGCGAACATCCAATGAGCCGCTGCCGAAATCGCCGACGTACAAGTCGCCGGTGTTCAGCCATTGCGAGCCGGCTCCGCGCACCGTTGCCGCGCCGGTGGCGCCGGCGTTGCGTCCGATGCGAGCCTCGGTGTTGGAAACCAGGCCCTGGCTGTCGATGACCAGCGTCCCCGCTCCGGAGTCGCCGATGTAGAGGGCGCCGGAGTTGGTCCAACGCGAGCCGGCCCCGCTGACGCTGACCGTTCCGCGGGACCCGCTCAAGTTGCCGAGATCGCCTTCGGAGCTGGTGACGGCCGCACCAGCCTCGATGTTCAGTACCCCGGTGCCTTGGGAGCCGACGGCCAGGGTCGAGCCCAGTTCCCAGCGCGAGCCCGCCCCGGTCACCGTCACACTGCCGACGTGCGAAGGTTTGAGCCCGATCTGGCTCGCGCCGCTCCAGACGTAGCCACCGTTCTCGACGCTCAGCGTCGAGCCGCCGTAACCGCCGATCGAGAGGCCACTCGACGTGAGCCACTGCGAGCCGGCGCCGCTCACCGCGGCGGCGGCGCCGGAGCCCGTGCCGTTGGTGATCGTTGCGCGGTCGTCGGTGACGATGCTGCCGTTGATGACGTTGAGCGTCCCCGCGACGTTGAAAAGATCGGCGACGCTGACGCTTCCGCGGGATCCGGCCGCGCCTTGGTCCACCGTCAGCAACGCGCCGCTGCCGATGCTGGCATGGCCTTGACTGCCGACGGCCAGATTCAGGCCCTGCCAGTACACCGCAGTGCCTACTCCGCTGACCTGAAATGCGAAGTCATTCGGCATGTTCAAGGCCAACGCGTATACCGAAGCCGTGGTGTTGCGGAAGGTGTAGCTGCCCGCCTCCACGCTGAGCTTCCTGATCTGGCGGTTGCCGGTGGCGTCGCCCCACACCACCGCACCCAGGGTGTTCAAGCCGAAGCGCGCAACGTCGTCGGGTCCCGGCGGCCCTGACGGCGTCCATGCGCCGCTCAGTTCCCAGAAGCTCTGGCTGGCGTTCCAATCCAGCGTTGCGGCCCGACCCGCGAGCGGGAAGGTCTGGGCCAGGACGATCGCCAGCGTGGTTTTCGCGAGCAGCGCAGTGGGGCGAATCGAGGTCGAGCAGCGTTTCACGGTGGAGCCTTTGTTGGATGCCTTCGACAGAGAAGACGGATTGCGCGCGCCGCTGCGACAGCGCCGGCACCAATTCGCGAAGAAAAGTGGGGGCCGTCGGTGAAAATGACGCGACCAACTCCGAGGCCCCATGCGCAGCGTCACCGAACTCCTGGCCTCGTCGACCGGTGGTGATGCCAGCGCCGCCGGTGAGCTGTATGCGCGGCTGTACCCCGAGATCAAGCGCGTGGCCCGGGCTCGCCTCGCGCAGTCGGGCGGGCTGGTGGGGCTCAACACGACGGCGCTGGTCCACGAGGGCTTCTTGCGCATGGCCGAGGTCGAAGGGCTGCAAGGGCCGTCGCGCGGCCAGTTCTTCGCCTACGTGGGCCGCGTCCTGCGCTCGGTGGTGATCGACTTCGTGCGCGCCGAGTCGGCCACCAAACGCGGCGGCAGTGCGCCCTTCATGCTGACCTTGTCCGCCGCCGCCGACGAGCCGGCGGTGCTGACGCAGGCCACCGACCTGATCGCGCTCGACCGCGCGCTGCGGCAGATCCAGCTGCTGGACAACGCGCTCTACGAATTGCTCGAGATGCTGGTCTTCGCCGGCACCAGCATCAACGAGGTGGCAATGCTGCGCGGCGTCTCGCGGCGCACCGTCGAGCGCGACGTGATCAAGGCCCGCGCCCTGCTCACCGAGCTGCTCGGCGACCCGCCGGCCACCGTGTACTGAGCCGATGGACCGCGCGCACTGGCAAGCCGTATCGGCCGCGCTCGACGAAGTGCTGGCGCTGCCGGCCGCCGAACACGAACCCTGGCTGGCGCAGTTGCACGCCCGCGATGCCGCACTCGCCGCGGCCGTGGCACGCATGCTGGCCCACGCCGGGCTGGCTGCCGACAGCGCGCCCGAGACGGGCCCAGCCGAGTCGTCGCGGCCGGCCGCCTTCGAACGCCTGCTGCAAGAGGCGCTGCAGCGCGACGCTGCGGGCAGCGCCGATGAGCCCGATCTGGCCGGGCAGCGCATGGGCGCCTGGCTGCTGCAGGCGAAGATCGGCGAAGGTGGCATGGGCCAGGTCTGGCTGGCCCAGCGGGACGACGGGCTGTACGAGGCCACGGCCGCGATCAAGCTGCTGCGCGGCGACCTGCAGCGCGCCCACCTGACGGCCCGCTTCGCCCGCGAACGCGCCGCGCTGGCACGGCTGAACCACCCGGGCATCGCCAAGCTGCTGGACGCCGGCGTGGCCGGCGAACAGGCCTTCCTGGTGCTGGAGTACGTGGCCGGGCGCTCCTTCAGCGAGCACGTGGCCATCGCCTGCCCGACGGTGGCGTCGCGCGTCCGGTTGCTGGTCCGCATCGCGCAGGCGGTGGAGCATGCGCATGCGCAGCTCATCGTCCACCGCGACCTGAAACCATCGAACGTGATGGTCACCGAAGACGGCGAACCGAAGCTGCTCGACTTCGGCATTGCCGGGCTGCTCGACGAGACCGAAGACCCGGGCCAGCTGACCCGCCAGACCGGCCGCGGCCTGACCCTGGCCTACGCCGCGCCAGAGCAGATCACCGGCGCGCCGATCGGCGTCGCGGCCGATGTCTTCTCGCTCGGCGTGATGCTGTTCGAGATGCTCGCCGGCAAATTGCCATTCACCGCCGCCGCGCCGGCGTCGCGGGCAGCCATCGAACACGCGCTGCTGCATTCCGAGCCGCTCCGGCTGAGCCAGGCCGGCACCGGCGGCGACGGCTGCCCCGAGGACTTCGCGCGCGTGCGCGGCGACCTCGAGGCGATCGTCGCCAAGGCATTGCGCAAGAACCCGGCCGAACGCCACGGCAGCGTCGGCGCGCTGATCGCCGACCTGCGCTGCTGGCTCGAACACCGGCCCGTCAGCGCCCGCGGCGAAGACTGGCGCCACCGGTGCCACCTGTGGCTGCGGCGCAATGCGCTGGCGGCGGGCCTGTCGGCCAGCGTCGCCGTCGTCGTGCTCGCCGGCCTGGTGGCGAGCACCTGGCAGTGGCGGCGTGCCGAAGCGGCCGCGCGCCAGTCGGACCAGGTCACCGGCTACCTCACCGAACTGCTGGCCAGCGCCAACCCCGACGCCCACCGAGGACAGTCGCCGAACGTGCTGCAACTGCTGGAGAAGAGCCGCAACGAGCTGGCGCAGAAATTCGCCACCGATCCCGACACCCAGGTCCGCCTGCTCGGCGTGCTGGCCGGCACCTACAACGACCTGAACCGCTACGACCTGGCAGCGCCGCTGGCGCAGCAGTGGATCGCGCTGGCCGCATCGCGCTATGGCGAGGACGATGCACGCACCATCAATGCCCGGCTCAAGCTCGGCGAGATCTACACGCCCACCGGGCCGTGGGACAAGGTCATTGCGCAACTCGAGCCCTTGCGCCCGCGCGTGGCACGGCTGTACGGCGAAGCATCCAACACGATGCGCGGCCTGCTCCAGTGCCTGGCGGTCGCCTACATGCGAACCGGCCGCCTCGACGAGGCCGAGCAGGCCTTGAAGCAGGCCGGCAGCATCACCGACCAGCTGTACCCGGCGGGGGACTTCCAGCATGCCTTCCACCACAACTACGTTTCGATCCTGTACGCCGCGCGCGGGCGTTTGAGCGACGCACTCGCCGAATTGCGCGCGACCGAGCCGTACCAGCACGAGCCGCCGCCGGACATGCTGCGCTTCGCGCTGATCCTGCGCCGCAACACGATGGAGATGCGCGTCCGCCTGGCCGACTACGAGCAGACCGAAGAGCGTGTCGAGGCACTGCGGCTGGAGTCCGACCGCCTGCTGGGCCCGGGCAATGCGCTGCGCGCCAACTTGCGCCCGATCCTCGTGCGCTACCACATGGACCGCGGCGAGTTCGGGCGCGCACTGGCCGAGCTCGATGCGTCGGTGGACGCAGGCCCGGGCGGCGCACTGCCGGCGACCCAGGTCGGCGCGCGTGCGGCGCGCTTGTTGAGCCGCTGCCTGGCGCAGGCCGCGCCCGCCGACGAGCTGCGCACCGAAGCGCTCACGGTGCGGGCCGACATCGACGCCGCGCGGCAGAGCCTGGGCTCGAAGCGCGCCGATGCGTGGCTGGCGGTTGCCCGCGCGGCGCTGCTGCTGGACAACGATGCGCTGGCCGCCGACACCTTGCGGCAACTCCGCGACGACCCCGATCTGAAGCTGGCGCAGGACGAATCGCTGGCCAGCCGCGTCGACCAGCTCGAAGGCGAACGGCTGCGCGCTCGGGGCGACCTGGCCGGCAGCCGAACGCTGCTGGCCCGGCGGACGGCGCTGCTGGCGCGCAGCCCCGACATCGCGATACCGGCCAACTGGTCGGCCCGCCTGGACCTTGCCTACAGCCTGGTGCTGCTGCGCGACCCGGCCGCCGCCCCAGCATTGGCGGAGGCAGCCCGCGCGCGGCCGGCGCAGATGCCGGCCGGGACCCCGCTCGACGCCGTGGACCGCTACCTGCAGGCGCTGTGGTTGGACGGCAGTGGCCAGACGGCGGCGGTGCGGACTGCGCGGCTCGCCGTCGAGCGCGCCTATGGGCGAGAGCCGGGCCGCGAGCCGGCGCTGCCGCTTCGGCTGGCCGGCATCTTCTGAGCGCCTATCGGGGCGGT
>Ga0307513_10000925_pt1 | contig 42383 bp, 44 predicted proteins | sample 15_EM_MG_FD_202174 | JGI IMG/M metagenome (GOLD analysis project Ga0307513, IMG submission 202174) | Populus trichocarpa ectomycorrhiza microbial communities from riparian zone in the Pacific Northwest, United States - 15_EM | ecosystem: Host-associated > Plants > Roots > Unclassified | place...
CATGTTTACATTACGAGTTGAGTATCAAAGACTCACGGTTCGGTACGGGTTTCCACTTCACATCTGACGTTGAGTATGAGCTGCATCATCTCATCTTGTCGACGAGAGATGGAAGTCAATTGGGCCCGGAGGTCCATAATCACACTCATGAGAGTCTGGTTCGTGACCTCCTCTTGGGAGGCAGCAGCAGAAGGAGAGACGGAAGGGGGAGGAGACATTCTGAGAAGTGGGTTAGGGGGAATAAGGAGGTTTGTTGGAAACTGAGAGTGAAGCTGGGAGGGGGAGGCGGTTGTTGAGGCCAGAAATACAGAAAAATCGAGCCTATTTATACCAAAATCATTCAGGGAGGGGAGAACCATGGCGGGCACAACAAGCGTCAAAGCAAGAGGAATCAAAGCGTAGCACGTCCAAGCCACGGATCGCTTTGATCAGTTGCATGGCCAATACGACGTCCAGCAACAAACGGAGGCGGGGGCCATGCTGACAATGTCGCAGCAAATCTGGAACAAGAGAATTGTCCCTCTCTTGTTCCGGATTTGCTGCAACATTGTCAACATGGCCCCCGCCTCCGTTTGGAGTGTAAACAAACCGCCGGAGTCACTTCCCGATGAAGTCCCTCAAACCATGGCCACCCGTGCCACCCCGCCACGCACTGGCTGGTCACGCCACAGTCAGTTTGTTGGGTTCGCCATTGTCCGGGAGAGAATCAGACGACGTCGAGGATAGGATCTGAAGAACAAAGTCAGGCCACCAATGACGCAGCCATTGCGAGTAAGAAAAGCTGACTCAAAAAAAAAAAAAGGCAGGCCACCATGTTCGGAAAATCAAAGTCAAAGATCGTGCGACACACGCGCGCCTCGTTCGCCCACGAACTTATATAGTGATCGCCACCCGGTTACCAACTCCCTCCACCCCCTACGATGACTTCCTCGACCGCTGCCGAAAAAAAGTCGGAACTAAACCCACGCACGACCTCCTACGAGTTCTGTGGTCCCATTGGAGCGGCGTTCGTCACGATTTTTGTTCCATTGACAGCCTACTCGCTCTACTTCGGATGTTCTCAACAAAACGGATGTCCACCCCCTTTAACTTCCATCAAGAATCCTGAAATCCTCGATATCCTCCAGAAACCCGAGTTCTGGAAGAGCCTATGGGACACCGAAGCGACGTTGATGTACTTTGGTTGGTACGCTTTCTGCGTTGTTGCTTGGTTGGTGCTTCCTGGGGATTGGATCGAGGGGACCCTCATGCGTAATGGGAAGAAAATGAAGTACAAGATCAATGGTACGTGTTTCTACACCGTATACTTTCGCAAGTCGCGTCTAATCTCGTCGTTTTCAGCCTTCTCTACTTTCCTCCTAACCATGGGCGTGACTGCGGGTGTCCTCCTTCGTTTCGGCCCCGAATCTCTCACCTTTATCTACGACAAATGGATCGGTTTCGTCACCGCATCCTTTCTCATGTCCGTCATTCAATCTATCTACTGCTACGCCTCTTCGTTCTTTGGCGACAAGCTACTTGCGTTGGGAGGAAACAGTGGCAACTTCATTTATGACGTGGGTCGCCATATGGGTCCAACCGTGATATCCCCATTAACCCATGTGATAGTTCTACATCGGCCGTGAATTGAACCCATCGATCGGCTCCCTCGACCTCAAGTCGTTCAATGAACTCCGACCGGGTTTGATCCTTTGGGCACTCATCGATATCAGTATGGCTTGCGAGCAGTACGTTCGACGCGGTGGTTCTTTGACAGATTCTATGATTCTCGTCCTTGGGTTCCATCTGTGGTATGTCGCGGATGCGGTTTACAACGAGGTATGCACTTTTGAATCTTTTAATTTGCGTGAGAAGAGCTGACGCGTGGAATAGCCTGCCATCTTCACGATCATGGACATCACGACTGATGGGTTTGGCTACATGCTTGCCGCTGGAGATCTTTTCTGGGTTCCTTTCACTTATTCCCTCCAGGCACGATACCTCGCCTTTGAGCACATCGAACTCGGAGATGTTGGAACCGGAATTGTTGTTGTGGTCGCCCTCACCGGCTATTGGATCTTCAGAAGCGCGAATGGGGAGAAGAACGACTTTAGGAATGGACGAAACCCTAAAAGTAGGTTTTTTCGACGGGATCGCCTGAATTGGGCTGACTCTCTCGCCATAGATCTCACTTATATGAGCACGAAGCGGGGTACCAAGCTTCTCACCTCTGGCTGGTGGGGGAGGTCACGGCACCCCAACTACTTGTTCGTGTTTCCACCTCTGACCTTCGGCATTTGTTGACGTCACTTTTAGCGGTGATTGGTTGATGGCTGTGTCATGGTCACTCGCAACTGGCTTCAACACCCCAATCACATATTTCTACCCCGTCTACTTCTTCGTGCTGCTTGTTCATAGGCAACTCCGTGATGATGAGATGTGTGAAATCAAGTAAGCACGTTTCACCTTTATTACGTTCTGTTTGCTAACCACCACGGTCAGGTACGGCGAGGACTGGAAAACGTACAAAAAACTTGTGCCATACCGCATCATCCCATATGTTTATTGATCTTGAATCGGTCTGCTTGCTGCTTCCTATATACTGCCCCTAGCTAGTTACTTTGGAATACGACATTTAAAGTATGCGCCTGCAGGTTTCCTCGGTCAACCGCCGTTTGCATCCGTCCCCGGTGTAGGTGTGTGATCATGGAGTGTTCCGATCAGGGCCTACACTATTCCCAACATGATCGATTTCGGTCACCCAACAAGACTACGGCCACTTCTCTTCCCCCACCCCGACCACGATGTCCCTCGCCCTCGCCCCCATCGTTGAGCTCTACCGTTGGGGTTTGCAGCCAGCCGCCCCATTCTCCTGGTTTGGCCTCCAGATCAACACAATAGAGGTCGCTGCCGCCGTTCGATTGTGCCTCCTCCTTCGACAGGCCCGAGAGCTTATCGCAAAGGCCTACAAAGCTCATGCTGCCCAAGTCACTGCGAATACTTCAGAGAAAGAGGAGGCTATGGCTGTTGCTCTTGGCAAGTTTGAGGAGAAATCGTTGGTGAGGGACTTGGCCGCTACACTCATTGTCGTCCACGCAGGTGACACCATAGGTGGGTTCAATATTAAGGCGCCCATGTTGTGTGTACATGTCGAACTGACATGATCCTCGTCTAGCGCCTTTGCTTGGTTTGCCACCGTCTTTCTTGGTTTCGGGCGTGTACCCTGTCACGTACGGATTGATTCAGACGGCGATTGAATGGGTCCCAACGGTCCCGGACTTGTCTCTCCAGTTCGAACTCCCTCTGTCATTCTTAGATGCGTTGAGCAGGACTTTGTTGCTTGTTCATATCGTCCCTGGGATGGTTTTAGACAGCCCGTACCCAGATGTTGCCGATTCTCCCTGGGCACTTCTCATGACCTCTTTGGTACGTTCACTCACCATCCCCAAAACGGAGTTTCGCTTTGCTGAGGCGTAATTATACTAGTTCGCCGCGAACGCCGGCTTCTTTGTCCTCAATCTGACAAACTTCCTCCATCCCACGCCACTGTCGTTGACCACCCCTTCGGAGCTTTTACCATACGGATGGACGGCGGTCGATTTGTGGTGTGCACCTTTGGTGACGGGCCTTTATTCCCTCCTTACCCACGCCCAACCCTTCTGGGGAACTGCTCACGCTGCCGTTTTTGGTTGGCTCGGCTCTGGAGACGAGAAACTCGCCCCGGTAGATCACGAAGTCGCTAGAGCTGCGTGCGCGGTGGTTTTGATGGCCCTCTTCTCCGCGAGGGCCGTCGGGAACTACGGTGGGATGAAACGTTAAAACGGCACCGGTGAGGGGCGGCAAAGGGGTTTTGTGACAAGGGTCGCTGTGCGTTCTCAAGCGTATTTAGATTCTCACGACCTATTCTTTCTTGGTATTTAATTTGGCTATTTGTTGAATGTACCTCACGACACCCAATGAACGCGATTGTGGATTTCTGGAGGTTTCGTGGGGGACGGAAAAACCGTTTGGTGTTTGATCGGTTTCGGTGGCGCACCGATCACTCGCTTGCCCTTGCGCACCATGTCCCGCCCGAACGAGGATAGGAACCAAGAGGCTACTGTCTACCTTGTCTGTATTTCACCCTACCATCCACCATAAAACCGCTTTTGACAGGGATTCTGCAGGGTAATCTCGACGAAAGGTGCTCAGATGCGTTGGTTTGGGAGCTAATGCTCCAAGCCGGACCAGTCGGTACGTCACACACTTGCAACCTCACAGCCCAAAGAGTCAACGAACTGCGTTTTGACTTATCGTATTTGCATTCCTGTCCAGTGAACGTCCATTTACCGAAAGACAGGATCTCGATGACCCACCAGGGCTATGGGTTCTGTGAGTTTTTGACTGAGGAAGACGCGGAGTACGCTTGTAAAATCATGAACCAGATAAAGCTGTGGGGGAAACCTATCAGGGTTAACAAGGTGAGCATCCTATCATCTGGATAAAACCTGTGAAAGTGTGTTATTCTGACGAGCGTTGACTCTGTGTCACCCTTTTACTTCCACGCTGCGCCCTGTCAACGTCCATCCCTATTCTCATTACTGTGGATGCAACCATTTACTGCGAGTAGGCGTCTTCGGATAAAAAACAACTGGATGTTGGTGCGAATCTGTTCATCGGAAACCTGGATGAGAGCGTGGACGAGAGGCTGTTGTATGACACGTTCAGTGCCTTTGGGATGATGGCTACGACAGCAAAGGTACGCGTTACACCCCAGAACCTCCCGAATAATCACATTCCTGATTACGTGTCAGATTGCTCGAGATCCTGGCACAGGTCTTTCAAAAGGATACGGGTTCGTCGCATACACGGATTTCGAGTCCGCGGACGCGGCCATCGAATCCATGAACGGACAATTCCTCATGAACAAAGCCATCACGGTCCAATTCGCGTTCAAAAAAGACGGAAAGGGCGAACGACACGGAACCAACGCCGAGAGGTTACTCGCCGCTCAAGCGCGCAAGAACAACGCGTTACCCGTCAGCGCACGGCCACCCCCAGCTCCGACGGCTGCTTTTGGTGCGACCCGACCTCAGATGCCGTTCCAAGGACCCTATCAAGGACAATTTGCGGGTGTTTTGGCTGCTCCTCCTCCACCACCTCCAGGCTTTGGTCCCCCTCAGGGTATGATGCCACCTACAATGGGCATGCCTCCTACGATGGGAATGCCACCTCCGTCTATGGGTATGTACGGTGCTCCGCCGCCTGGGTATATGCCTCCCCCACCACAAGGGTTTGGTGGACCGGGAATCCCGACGATGCCGGTCAACCAGATGATGCCTCCCCCTCCCCCTCCTGTCATGCAATAGTATAACATTTAAAATTGTATGGTGTTCCCCAGTATTTTCTGTCTATTTTCCTGGGATAATATCTTTCCCGTTATCGACTGCGATCTTGCTATGAATACCGATTCTGAACAATTGTTGGGGTTTGTAAGCGGGTGAATGGCCACGAGCAGCACTTGTCAGCAACGCCCTGTGGGGTACAAACTGCGCCACCGTAGTCTATCTTTGAAAACGCCAAGGGCACGGGGACGACAAAGCGAGGATCGAGGTGGCTGGGGAGCAATTGGGGAAGTGGATAAAAGGCGAGCGCGGACAGATGACCTCCTCCCCAATTTAGGCACACAGACCCAGTGACCCAGTCGCTAGCCTCGCGTCTCTCAAGGCTGGTTATTCATCATCAAATCGTGTCACGAATGCAGCAAGTCTTCTCACCTGCGGGAGAGGCTATACAATCAGCAACCTCGGAACCGACAGCCACAGCGCGCTATAATCCATCAAAGGTGAGTCGAGCCGAAGTACCCGAAGGTGTGAGCGGTCAATAGCGCTTTTCTGTTCGCCCCATCCGCACGGAGCCAATCCAAAGAGTCTGAACCACTCACTGCTTCCGGTATCCCCCTGATGGGTGACTGCCAGACCTTACTATTTTTGACTGTCTACCCATTGCGCAGGATTACCCCATTCACGGAGAGGATTCTATAATTGCCATACGGGGCCAACGACGTGTCAGCTCTGTCAGGTTTGAACTGCCGCAACCTCGGCGTGTGGCGGTACGTCCCGCGGACATACTGCGTCGTCTGCCGCTCCAGGACGACTTAAATGGCCCAGACGGTCGGAAGAAAAGCTCTTTGCTTTCTACCACCAACCACCCCCTCTGGAGAACTCGAATCAGCTCTCCCAACACAGAAATCCCAGTGGAAGGCACACACACTATCTTATCATCACGAGGAAGGGGGACGGGCGCCTCCCACCCTCCCACGCGATCTTTTTCATCGTCCGCTGAAGCGAGGATGACGAACGTGTCTGGGTTCACGGATACGTTCGAACCGTCATCCCCTCCGTTGTCCCCGTCGAACTTTGCGATGGCGCTAACAAAACCGGCCAGCCTCTTCATCTCCTCGCTCAGGAAGAAGTACGGTCACGCGAGGAACATGACGTTCGGGCAACCAAGGAGCGTGGTTGAGGACGGAACGAAGGGTATCGAGGAGTGCGTGAAGGCGTTTGAAGAGAAGTACCACTTAAATATGGTGGGGATGAAGAGGGACATCGGGACGTTCTACGAGCTCAGGTTGGAGGAGTTTAAGATTGGACGTTTGGTGATGATGTCCGCGTGGGAGGATTTGGAGAGGAAGAAGAAGCTGGAGAAGGCAAGAGAGGCCTTCGGAGGGGACAGCTCCCGCCAGTGGGCGTTCACCGCTTTAGGGGAGATGGCCCTGCAGGACGTCGTGGAGCCAGGCGATGGAAGGTCAACCCTAGGAGAGCTGTACGCGTTTCTCGAAGCAGAAGGTTTCGTGCAGCAGGTCTCCGTGGATCAAGCAAGGGCAGGATCGAACGCCGCTCTCCAGACCGACACGGTGGTCGGCGGAGCGGTCGAGGTAGCTCTTCGAGCATGCGCAGACGACGAGATCGCAGCTTCGAGAGAGAGGGTCAAGGAAGCCCTAGGGGTCATTCGCCAGATCGCAGTGGACGAGATGGTCGCGGCCCGAGAATTCCAGGCCGCGGCACAGCTATTGTTTGTTTGCGCTGACTTGGAGGTCGGTGTGGGAGGATATAAGGAAAACTCCCAACAGGTTCTGACCACCCGATACTATGCTGGAGTTCTGCAGCACATGCAGGTCGACGCTTAAACTTGGATTCTTTTCTTCTTAATTTTCCCCTTCGTTCTTGATTCATACCGGACTTTTCAAACAGACATTTCAATGGCAACAGACACCATTCATAGAGTACTGTAGGATATTAATAGTCGGCGTCATACGTTCAGACATATTGTACATTAGTCACTTACCCACTACGCATGCCTTTAAGTTCCCATGCGATATGATAATAATTATGGCGTTTATAGGCGTCTCCAGTGTCGCCTCCAAGCCGCGGTCGGGGTTGCGGAACAGAAGACTGACCTGCTGGCTTGAGGTTTGCATTTTCGATGTAGTCCACGGGGCGGCCGCCGCTCACCACCGCACGCGTCAAAGAAAACGTTGAAGGGGTCGTGGTGGAAACATGCGAACCGGCCCGGGACCTTCCACAACTTCCCGTTACATTCCCACCCATGGTCAGCTGTGATACCCTTCGGCAGCTTTTTCGATTCCCTCTTCGAGGTGAGTCCGTTGTCTGTCGGAAAACCCAGAAGCGGATTTGCCAAGTCCTTCGACGGGTGATTCTAACCGATGACCCTAGCTCGTACGTACATCACGCCTGTGCTAGCGCCCCAGACCGCGCTGAGAGTCGGATGAACCTCCCGAAGCCGTATGTTTCACAGGTCCCGAATCTTTCGTATAACTCCGCTGTCGCTACTGACCTCGACGGACGAGACGAAAGCGCTAGCAGGTGTGTAATCTCGTCCCTCCTTCAACGTCAACGGGACGCCCCAGTTGACGCGTACTACCCGTTATTTCCGAAGGCAATCCTTCCGAAACCCTTCTAGAAATTTGCCGCACAGTCTCAAACCCTGTCGCAATATGAGTGTCCGCCTGCATACCAAGTAGCTCTATGGTCACAGTTGGAGACGTCCTATTTACCCTCGGGCATTGAGATAACACCAGGAGGTATTCGGTTACTGGGTAATGGGGGCACATTTTTTATGTCATGAAGACCCAACACAACGGGGTGATAGTGACTCGTTATCGTGTCTCGTGTGTGGATGGATAAGTGATTCTAATGGTAAATTAAGTACAGACGTGACTGATTGGAACTAAGGCGACTATGTACACCACTCAAACAGGACCAGGGGCGGTCACTGTGCTCGTCGTTGCAAACAATCAAGGTTTATCGTCTCGATATCTGTCGGCGGCATCCTACCTGCTGCGAACCGGATGGTCTCTTGAGAGTCGTACCCGGAGCTTGTAAACATCGAGGGACGAGTGTACAATTCCCACCCTTCACCAGCAGCTGCCGCTTTTCGAATGGAGAGCATTAATCTGGATATCATAATTGGGACATATCTGGTAATAGTGCAAGGGGATGAGACTCTGTTTCCACGGTGCGTGGGGGGACTTACGCGTGTATCCCTCTAGAGTACGTCGATCAACCATCGACCAAGGTAAGAGCGTAGAGAGTGAATATGTATCCACCAACCAGAAAAATCGCGCTTACATTGCTGGAATTAGTTGAACTAACGGCTGCAAACCAACAAATAGGTCAAAGATCCGACGGAGGGAATCGCAGCAGACCGCGATCAAAACAAGATCACTCACTCGAGCCAAGATGAGCGTAAAAGTGTATATGATGTGAGAGGTGAAGATCACCATGAAGTATAACGTGCCGTCCATTAGAAGGGTATACCAGATACTTGATATTCCTTTTCTCGCCCCCCTCATCCCACCTTGCTTCGCGGCGTAGCAGACAGTCACAATAAATGTTATAACATCTGAAATGAATACAACAAAAATGTCAGTTGGAAACCTCTGATCAACACAGGATGAACTGGCGGTAAAATGGATGTGTACCGAAAGGAAGAGAGAGCACCGTGTTCGTAACTTCCACTGTCCTGTGCCGCGAAATTACACACCAAGGGATCCTCAGGTTGGGGATCTCTTGGGAAGACATCGAGGCTGGATCCAACAAAAGAGGGAAGAGTACGTAAGCCATCATGGATCATGGATCAGAATATAGAATGTAAATCCTGGCCTTCAGAAGGCACGGGCGGCACGTCAAACTACCCGAAGAGGGGACCAAACCTACTTGGATTGGTTGCCACGAGAAAGGTGTGGTATATCCCGAGCCCAAGCTGAACGGCTGATATGAGAGCGAGGCAAGATACTACATATTTATTCTTGAAGGTTATGGCATAAACTCTGGGTGTATAACTTCGTCAGCACCTGAGTTTGTACACTGTGGGGATCGGGATTGGACGTCCGGACCGTCGTACGAACCTCACAGCCAGAATGATTTGAGCTACACACGCGCAGAAAACGAAAGCCAGGACGTGGATGAATGCTGTCCGATCACATCTGCAGCACGATGAAAACACAAGGGAATCAAGAGCTAGGTTTCCGCTTACACTTCTTGCGTATACCCCGACCAGGTTCCTTCTGAAGTGAACCAGTGGATGGTCAGTCATCCGAGCACTTCCTCGAGCATCTCATGATGCGGCTCACGAAGTATTGTCCAAGCCCTATACGTGATAGGAAAGTATCTATTCTGATGAGATGTGAGTCGACAAATCGCCTTCCGTTGAGCTGGATGAGAGAAAACATACCACAAGGAATAGATAGCACACTAGGATTCGGCTCAGGTTAACATCGAGAAGGGTTCGTTAAGATAGCTGACGCACCATATGTCTTCCTTCCCCTCCATGCGTATCTGACCTGCAAGTTCCATAGTTAAACCACAATGTACCTTGGCCTGTGTTGTAAGACATAAAAATACCTCATCTGAGAACGTCAAGAGGTAGTCGTAGATATACAATGCCGTTAGGGCGATCGTGTAATACTGGTCATGGGTCACCGATACGAGGGAGATCGTCAGGGCCCAAGCTCTGGATTGGCGGCCTCGATAACACATACGTTCAATGAATACCTGGGTACACGCGGGGGGAGGGACGCATCAATATTCGAGTTTTGAGGAAGATGGAAAACGGCGTACCCATCGCGGAGCCTTGCGATGAACTCCTCTGTTGAAGTCATGCTGACCGGATAGGCCAGATGCTCGAGGGCGGGACCGGGAGCGAGGAGAGGACAAGGCCGAGAAACAAATGTAAAGCCTAAAAATGGGCGGGATGAGGATGAGCGCTAGAGTTAGCCATCTCTTTCGGTCAACGCAACTCCCAAGCGACGTCGGCTGTCCAGTGTGAGACGTCGGGATGACCGGATCGACCGCGAGTTGGGTTCCCAGACGGAATGTCATCCCCCGAACTTTGTTTTCTCCAGATGTTTTGTACTCTCCGCGGGGAGGTCAGATCAACTTGCCCGTCCCTACACCAGTCAACCTCTCCTCCGCCTAAATTTTCTCGTTTCAGAATTGAATGCGCCTGTCCGTGTTACGGCCCGTTCTGGCCCACAGAACGCCGAACGCTACGTAAGCTGTGAGCAACGTCGCATGGCTTATTTGCGCTGGGAAATGCCACGCATGAGAGGGGAGCTTAACTCGGCATTTAATTATGACAGGTGATGACATGTCAAGCTCGTTTTTTGAAAATCACAAAGGGTTTTCCGTTTACATGCGGGGTCCGGCACTTCGGCAGACATCGATCTGAACTCCGCTCGGAGTTCTCCGGAACTACTCTCGGAGGAGGGATTGATTATGGAACTAGTTTTCCCCCTTCACAACCACCGTAGCAGACGCGCCGCAACCACATGGTCCTTTCCAAGAACCAGGATACGCTGGGAGGGGGGCGAAATTCACGAGGTGATCGGGAGTGTTTTCAGCTGGGCGGACGCATGCCGAAGTGTCTGACCCACACGTAAACGGAAAATCGTGTGATTTTCAAAGAACATGTTATCGACATGTAAACAGGTAAAATCAATCTTCCCACTGGGAGGAAGGTCAGTACTGGTTATCAACGAATTATAAAATGTTCAGCAGCATCAGCGATGGTTTTTTGTACTGCGCACGGCCCTATTCAGGACCTTGGGCTATCGTGGATCTTTCGACCTTTCGACCTTATCGAGGATCACCAGTTTTCCACGATGTAACCGGCAATTTCGGAGTCTGAGAACGGGCAGCCTTGGGCAACGGATAGCCCTACGAATTCAACTGGTTCCCTCCCAATCGCTTAAGGTCTTGGCAGAGGGTCCTGGCTCAGAGGTCTGGTCGGGTGCGATCTCTCAACTCACTGACAATCACCAATGCATTTCGAAATTCGGGCTCCAGAATCATCCTTCCGCCTTCGGCCCTAGGTCGTTCTACTGGGCGTCGGATCCCAATACTTACATGATGAATTGACATCATGGCCCGTTTCATCATAAACCGGGTGCGAATCCGGTGGGTACGCAGTTGGACATGAAGCAATGTTACATCTTGTCATCCGACAAGTAAGTATCCCTACCGAAGTCGTTGGAGGTGAAATTGAACTCGATCTCGTGGGCGGTCTGGTGACGGGTGGTCTGCTTTCCCTTCGCGTCTGATGAGGATGAAGAGGTTGAATTGCTTGCTCTACCCGTACGTCCAGCAGATATCTGTCAAATTATCCTGTTCGGCGTTTTGAATGGCGGGTGGTAAGTGACTATTACAAGATAGAAGGCTCAATCTCTCAACAGTGCAGCGGAGTCGGGGACTCTGTCGTTACGGTCGGTTCATCTTTTCAGACCTCCGCACTTCCGCCGGCTGTTTCCGCCATGGACAGCCACGGTGCGGGTGGCGTGGGGCGCATAGCTCGGACGTGCTGCTCAACCGTGGTCGTGGCTATCACGCGGAAAACCCGGCCTGATCATGGCTTCCCACCGGAAAACGCCGGAGAGGCCAGGAGAGAGGGATGAACCTATAGTGCCTCGTGGACCAATCAATTCAGAACCGGGTCGAACAACGTCTCGGGAACTGGGGACAGAGGAAATGTGTGAGTGTGTGTTTCCTAGGTGGGGACGGCTGTGCCGACTGGCCCGTCCGTACTCCCGAGTAGGCACACTGGCTGGCCCCGCCCTGGGTGGAAGATCTTGTCACAGGCGGATCTAATGTGGATCCAAGCATCCCAGAAGGGCGTTTGTCTGTCCGCGTGCATGTATGCCACGGTGAGCGCTTAAGCTTATCAGAGTTCGCGATAATGATTTTCGCTGGGTGATTCGATCAATCGTCCTTCAGCCTCGGGAGTTCTACCACCAGACTGCCCCAATTCTAAGCTGACCGACCTCCTCCCGTCCCTTCAGGAGATTCTAACCGCTCGGAGCCAGCTGCACGACTGTCATGGCCAGACTCCGGGGTCTCCGGTATGGCCGTGTATTCCACTGCACCATGGCCGCTGGGTTTGATGGGAATGGCCCCCAAGGAATCACATAAAATGGCGTGTTCTCCCCCTTTTTATCCAATCCCCCCCGCTTCGACCCCCATTCTCCCTTCGCCTTTCAAGAGTCCAACGATGCCACGCGATCTCAAGAAGCGGCAGAAAACAGCTTCAGTTGATACACGCGTTCCTCGTCCGGCTAACTGCTTTATGATATTTCGCGCAGACTGGCTCAGGAAATCTATCGCCAGCTCTACCCCAGAGAGCCGCCGTCACCAGAAACAGAAAGATATATCCTTGGCGGCTGCTGCTGCCTGGAAAAATCTGTCACCAACCCTCAAACAGCTTTACAAAATCCAGGCAGATATCGTCAAAGACGAACATAACAAGAAGTATCCCGGGTGGGTTTACCAACCCAAAGTCGGGAAGAAGAAGAATAGGGTTGCAGACAACGCGCCTCAAGACGACCCCCCCACGAACCGTGTCGCTCGTAGTCGCGCAACCGCACCATACCAGAATCCCTCCGTCGACGCCAAGGGGAAGCGGAAGACGGCCACCCCTCTCACCCAAACTACTGTACCGACGGAGTTGGTTTGGGATGGTGCTTGGTTTTCAGGAAACTCGTTGATGAGGGACCCCTTCTATTCTACGCCACTCTACCCCCTTGCATCGGTAAGTTTGTTCTCTGGAACTCGCGACGCGAAGGCCACTCATATCATTGGTCAGTCGTCTATGGCTGCTCCGCGTATGCTACCACCCTATCCTCAATTCTTCTTGACCCCACCCCAAATGCATGGGTTTGGGATGGGACCGCGCTTCCCCCCCATGCCATTTATATACCACCCACCCCAAGGCCCTGGGAACGGTGGGGTCAATAACCCGGAACGACGTGGGCACAACGCGTTTATTCCGATGAGCAACACACCCAGCCTCTCAGACTTCCACTCATTGCCCCAGATGGCTACCCCGGCCGAGCCGGCCGGTTCTGGCCCACGGATCGTCCAGTCAGCCTCGGCTGGGGGTTCACTTCCCACTGTTAGTTCTTCCACGGGCGAGGTTCTTACACCGGACTCGGGAGCAGAACCGCCCACCACGGCCTTGGTGGAAAGCCCTGACCTCACCTACAACAAGCTCTTGGAGAGCTACTGTAACAATAATGGTTGGGAGATTAATCCGGTACCTAACCCAGATTTTTATCCCTTCTCAGTGACGGGGTTGTAATGAACTCTCGTCTCTGTTATTGGTCCGGCCCCATCTTCGTCCTGTGTCACCGCTACTTCTGTACTATCTTTATCTGTGTATATATTTGCCCCGTTACAATTTCGGATTCTTCAAAACCAAGTCTGTTATACTGTGGATTAGTTTTTGTATTTACTTAGTATCCTTAGAGCTTGCGAATTTCACGACTGCGTTTGCGTTCGACATTGACCTCGCCCTGCTTGTGTTTGTGTTTGTTTGTTGGTTCTTTGGCTTTGGTGACACGGTCACGAAGCTCAACTGTGGAATTCATTACCGCCTCTCGATTGGCAACTCACATCTGCCACCCACAACAACCTCGAACAGTGCTGTTGGTATCCGCCGCCCCTGATGAGCACCGAGTGGACTGCAGATTCGAACGTTGCGTTATCGCTGTCGCTAGGTAAATGTCCACTGCCGTCGATGCTGTCAAACGCGCTAAACGCGTCCCACAATAGTGAGATCCCAGAAGGACAAGGAATCACTCGCTGAAACAGAATCATACGAGAACTTCTCACCGATATTCACATACCCTGTATGGTTCTCCCAACAGACCCACAGGAATACCAGCTTACCCCGCGTTGCAGATCTATGGCGAAGACGAGAAGATCTATGGGTACAAAAACTTAACGATAGACGTGCGTCTGCGGTGCCACCCCGTACCGCATTCCCCATAATATTGACTCACCGGTCTTATCCAGTTAAGGTTCGCGTCTGGTTCGTTACACCAATACCTAAATGTTCGTTACGCGTCGAAACTCCCATCTTCCTCAACTGTGGACAACGTGGAAGCCACTCTGTCAGAATTCATACCACCAGGTGTGGCCTGCTCCTTATATCCTCCGGCTTCCACTCTCTGAAACATCCTACAGGCTACGAGACTGATGAGAAGACGTTCCTGGATATCGTGGAACGAGATGCAACGGAATTCAAGCCTATAGGCAACAAAATTTCCTCATATCAACGCATTTCGCCCTCAGCCCAGGGAAAGGGCAAGGGTGTTGCTTCCATAGCCGATTTAGACCCAGAAAGCGAGGATGTCATCGAATATGAAGTATATCATGTCAGTACTTGCATCCCTCTGGGGCCGGTCAGTCTACTGATATTGGCAACTCGATTAGTCATCATGGGACACTCCAGGATTTAGGGAATACCACCGAAGAATGCAGCTATTCATCCTCCTTTATATTGAGGCCGGTTCATACATCGTAGAGGATGAATCAGCTTGGGAGTTTGCGATACTGTGGGTCCCACCTTTTTCGCTTCCTCTCGGCCCACCCTTACCACCGTCCCCAGATTCGAGAAACGGAAACGAAGGGGGGTACCTGGGGTGGTGACGTACAACTTTGTGGGATACTCTTCGCTATATCCGTTCTACTGTTTCCCCGAAAAGATCAGGCTGAGACTCAGGTAAACTCATGCACACGCAAATGGAATGAACCACACTGGTGACATACCTCACACAGCCAATTCGTAATCCTACCACCGTACCAACGGCAAGGCCACGGTTGTATGTCCCCCACCAAACCATGCAATTTCATTCCAACAATCTAACCCATTCCCAGCCGCCTTGTATAATGTCATATATCAACGCGTGTTTTCACAAGAGCACGTCTCGGAATTATCCATCGAAGACCCCGCAGAAGCGTTCGAGGACCTCCGAGATCGTAACGACCTCAAGATGCTCCTTAATCTCAAACAGTTCATGGAAGAAGGTTTTGGGACCAACGAGTCATCGACAGGTGGCAGAGTGGGACCCATTCGCCGAACCAAGTCTACGTCTGGTGCCGGGAAGATGGGTCCGCCTGTGAATAAGGCATGGGCGGAGAAGTGGAGAGTGCACTTGAAGATTTCTGGGGTATGATACCGAGATTTATGGGGGTTTTCAGTATCTGACATTGCTGATGCTGTAGCGCCAATTCCACCGGCTGGTAGAAATGCTACAATTGCTCAACCTAGATCCTTTGGACGCCAAGGGTTTTAAAGCATTCAGGGTCCAAGTCAAGGAACGGCTCTACCGTTTCAACTATGTGAGTTGCCCTTCTGGTTATACATCCCGTTTCGTGACCTCAGATTTTTGCACAGGAAATGCTTGTGCAGTTGGAGAAGCAAGAACGTCTCGAAAAGCTCGAAGAGACCTTCCAAAACGTGATCGAAGGCTACCGCGGGATTCTAGCAATGATCCACTGATTAGATATTTCTAATAATGTCTACAGCATATGCGATGATAGTCTGCTAGTGATAATGGGAATACAATGAAACTAATATACAATCCAGGGGGGGATAATATAGATGCCAAGAGTGAGGGAGATTTAGAGGAGTCCCGAACAACGAACCAAAAAGAATAGATCTGCCCCGAAGAAGCAAGAAGTGGAGGGGGGATGGTAAGGACGGGGAAGGTGGGAACAGCGAGTGGTGGGGATGTCAATCAAGGCAGGCTAGGTTTTCTTTTTAAGATTTGAGATGCGTTCCACCTGAGGACGCCGATAGTATTCCCGAACCCGGCCAAACACCGATTCCCACGACACATAAAGGCCGAGACTCTGGTGAACGAAAGTCTAGGAACTGGTTCCGGAAGTGTGGTGCTGTTCTGAGCGGAGAATGCAGCTTTAAACCTGCTAAAATCGGTGAGGAAATCGTCTTGATCGTCCTGCTTCAGCGAAGCCAAAGGCGAAGCTTGCGTCTTCCCAACCAACGGATCGAACGTCCAAAGCTCCCACCTCTCCATGGACGCGGGACTCAACCCCGACGTGGAACCAGGTTTCAACTGTACGCCCCATTTGTCTGAAGGTCTCCCGGCTCTCAACGGTCTCCTCCTCAACCCAATGACTTTCTCATCTACGACGTCCCACTTCCCCCTTTCGAAGTTGGTCGCTGCAACCCTAACCGCGACGAGGTTCTCCCACACGTGGGACCGACCGGCCACGAGAGAGGTATGCATCCGTGGGTGCCCGTCTGAAGGCGATCTCTCGGCGTCTTCGTGTTCAAAGGACGGGATCGGTAAAACCACCAGCTCTACTGCCTTCCTCAACGAGTCCTTATCCTTCTCGCTGACCCTCCTTGAATGAATCCCGTGCCCAGAGACTGGGAATGTCGGAAGGACTGCTGAACCGGATGACCCGCTGAGCGAAGGATTTCGCGATCTAATTTGTTGTGGGGACGAAGTTCCGGAAGATGCCGCGCTGCTCTGTCTCGACCGTTTCTTCTTTAGCGGCGAAAAGTCAGCCCCGACGTTCGGCGCTCGCTGAGGCTGGTTTTGGGGACACGAACACTTCCTCGTCGAACCCTCCATCAGATAAGCTCGGTACACAATGACTGTTTGGCCGACCGAGAACGAGAGCAGGAAACTGTCGAAAATCATTTCCCCACAGAATTGACATGTCTTGGGTTTCACAGGTGACAATCGGAGACCATTTGTTTCACCGAATAGATCGTCCAGAATGATGATGCACTCCCCCGTTTCTCCATCCCAAACAGAGATGACTCCCGCCCGTGTGGCCGTAGCGACGATACTACGCGTTTGTCCGCCGATCAGGAGGTCCGTGGCGTGGACTTGGAAGACGTGATCCGAAGGGTTCCCAGCAGCAACGCAAAAGTCTAGAGTGGGATAGAAGTCTTGAAAGGCAGCGCACAGTTCCAAGGTGCCGTCTTCCATGAAAAACGCAACAGCGGGTTTCGCGTTCGCAGAGGGTGGGATAATGCTACACTTGGACGTCAGCATGGGTCGGGAAGGAGTTATCTCTCTGGAACACCCAGTTCCGTCTGTCCACCGCTCCACTGCAACCCCATTCTCGTAGGTTGCCAACAGCCGCGGCGGTTCCCCTGAAGATCCAATGGTGGAGAATCGTAGACCAGTCACGGGGGAGGAATTCCTTTCGGTAGATAACTGGGGTACTGGAATGATGCCAGACTTGCCAAGGCTCCATGCAAGAACCATCCCTCCACCCGTTCCAATAGCGCACATCGACCCATCCCCAGAGAGAGTGAGGGCGGTAATCGTAGCTTGGTTGGACGACGTACTGGAAGTTCGCATGAGGAGGTCAGTCGCGTCGGTAGTGATGTAGGACTGGCGTTCATCGCCCCGCATGTTCCAAATGACGAATTCGTTCTGGGTCCCAACCGCTGCAATGTGTCGACCATCGTCGCTGGTGGAGATGAATTCGATGTCTGTGGGGAAGGCGCGGGGAAGGGTCGTAAACGAGATGTTCTCGTTGATGGGGGGTTCGGTGTTGGCGTGTTCAGGGGTGCCTTCGTTGGGTCGATCGTGCCGAGCATCCAGGAGTTGTACGCCCCGCAAGAGGTATAGTAGCAGTCCATACAATAGTCCAACCGTTGCGAGGATGGGCCCAAAAAATATCTTCAATAACCGTATCACTCGGCGAATGGTCCGGACTGGGAATCGGGGGCGTTGGTACGTCCTTGGGTCTGTCGACTGGGTCATGTCGGGGCGTAACATCAAAATCGTGGGTGCTTCTATCCGGAGATGTACCAGAGGATCGTCGTTGGGGTTGAGTAGCCTCCAGATATTGGACGCAGGCGAGTGGGCCGGAATTGGTTCGGCGCCATGCTTCCCCCTTGAAAGTGCACCTCGTGAGAGAGGACTCTTTGTATCGGACACACCAGCGCGTTGAGTCGAGTAGTAGAGGATACCGGTGATGGCCAGAAGCTAGATATACATCAGAATTGCTGGATCGAATATAATCCGTCTAACATACCAATAGTAAGGTGAAATTCTTGTTCACCCGTCCCTTCAGGTTCTGGGCAGCGGCGGTTTTTGATGGTTCCTGAGATTCTGAGCCGTTCTTGGTAACATCAGGGGCCTGCTGGAGAAGTTCGCCGAGCTGCGAAAAATAAGCACAACGTTTACCCCGGGAAACACAAGCGGTGGGCAATACCTCGAGCCGTTGCAGGTCAATCGACAGGACCGTGACAAAAAAGGTATGTGCTAAGAACCAATGTGCCACGAGGACTACCACAGCGAAGGCACAGAATTGCCTGATTGCGCCGCCGGAAATGCCAGCGATGATACCCAAGATAGAGTTACAGGCGCAGCACTTCAAGGTATTGGATGTTCCAGCCCGACTTAAACCTTCTGCTACACGGTCCTTAACGGGCAGGGTGATAGGTGTGGAATATATGGCATCGACCTGCAAGTCCGGTGAGCGGTGCAAATCGTGCGCACAGATACCCCAGACATACCAAGGCAAACATGTTCTCTATCCCTACAAATGTGATAAGTATGGGAAATAATTCCCTGAAACTATGTCAATACACTGGAAGATTAATCAGACGGGGAATGGACAGACCATGGGATCATAGTAATCTTGAAACCAGCGAGGGCGCAAACACTCAAACTTGTAATGGTACTGACCAAAATCTCGATCACACCAGTAAAGGCGACACCAAGTCTGGAGTGCAACTTGTTGACCTTCCGAGACATTCGATACGCATAGATCAGGAGAGCGAAGTACGTAAGCCATGTGAAGGTATACAGGGCTGACGAACGAGTGTCTTTAGATCCCTTGTACTGTTCGAAGCTCAATAAAGAGGGAGACTGGATTTCGGAGGGAATGGTTACCTCAAGTGCTAGGAGCGTTGGCTCCTTGGTCATCACAGCCAAGTCCCCGGTTCTCCCGACCACTTGTTGGACGGCCTTAACCCAGGCCGAATGGCCGCCAGAGCCGAGACAAGAAGTTTCGTGAAACACGTAGGTCAAAGCAAGGAACATGGCAAAGTCCAGGTTCGAATTGTCACCGAGTTCCCGACCAGCGAGTACCATTTGTGGGGTGACCGGGATACCCTGGATCGATACGTTCGAGGTTCGTTGGAGAGTATCCAACATATCTTCATCTGAAAGTAACATGCCCTGGTCATAATCCCAAAAAGCCACCGGGCTCAAGACGAAACACGAGCCATCATCTCGACGTAAGCAGGCCATGTCAGCGGTTGAGAGTGTGCGACCGATTTGCCGTTCCAGCTGTAGCGTGGACAACAAGATTTGATTATTGAGCGCGCCTGTGTCTTCAGGAAGCGCGCTGTGAATCAACAGGCGTTCAACGCGAAGAATCCCCTCTGTCCCACAACGGGCTCGGGCAACGGAGTCTTCACGGATATGGAGGGTGTCGTACCCGCACCATGGATCATGCAGGTCGTGATAAGAGTGATAGCTTGATAGACCTTCGCCAGCAACGGATTCGAGGATTCGAGAGGAAATTTGAGCAAGGAACTGTGGTTGGGATGAGGAGTATATCGCAAGCGCCGGGTAGAAGAGTGAAGTTATGACAACCGCAGAGACAAGAATGAGCCTGATTTGATGAGTCGCACAGTGACTAGAAGGTAGGTGGCTTTGAGACGCTGTGTTTCGAGTGAAAGAACGGAATTACATACAGGCCAAACCGGTGGAAGAATTTGTAGCCTATCACTCGTACTCGGGAATCATGTCCGAAGAAAACCATTCGCTATACCAATGCGTTATACAAGAAAGGTTCAATCGTCGGTACCTCCGCAGATACTTTGATATTGGGTGGAAAGAAATTGATGTGTCGTCCACTTGTCCGTTATTGCGTAGTTCGCCGGGATCCAGGTGTCAAGGACGAACACTGGTGTCTGCGTCGCCGTCGCCGTTCGGCGCAACGAACCTGAGATGGGGGAGTGGATTCTGGAGCTCAACACGAGCAAGAGCGAATGCCTACGTGTTGTCAGGACAAGTCCCGACCACTGGTCTTGGAAGAAGCTGATGTGGGTGATCGGTCGGTTCCGGTCAGTTCCCGGCCCGTCCTCCAGATCCTTCTTCCCCCGTGCAGCCCAAACCCCTCCCCCCACATGCAACGCGTCTTATACACTGCTTCGTCGCGGACAGTGGTCAGGAATGTCCAGGTTACAGCTGGAAGACGAGGTGGGCGAACTAAGACCGCCAGCATGTCAACTGTTGCTCATCCGAAGAGTCAGATTTCCGTTCCAGCGCTGCATGGTGTGCAGTGACCAACCTCGCCATGCCTGCTATGTCGCCAACTATGACCGAGGGAGGTATTGCTCAGTGGAAGAAGCAGGAGGGAGAGGCATTCATTGCCGGGGATGTTTTACTCGAAATAGTGCGTCATGGGTATCGGAACTCTCGGAACGGCACTCACACGTTCCGTTCAGGAAACAGACAAGGCTACGATAGATGTTGAAGCTCAGGAAGACGGTATCCTTGGAAAAATCTTGGTACAGACGTTCCATCGCGGTGGTCTATACCCATTGACTTACCCGACACCCGTATTCAGGCTCAGGATGGCACTAAGAATGTGCCCGTCGGCAGAGTCATTGCCCTGCTCGCCGAAGAGGGGGACGATATTTCCAATCTCCAACCCCCGGCCGAGGAGGCGAGACCAGAACCAACCCAGCAATCCGCCCCATCGGAACCTGCAACCCCGAAGTCTGAGCCAGCCCCAGCCCCTTCCACATCCACTCCTCCACATTCACACAAACACTTCGAGCACTCTCGACCATTGTTCCCGTCCGTTCTCCGATTGCTCCAGGAGCACAACGTTGACTCGGTCGACAAAATCAAGGGAACCGGTATCCGTGGAATGCTCACCAAAGGAGATATTCTTGCACACTTGGGCCTTGCCTCCGGTCCCACTGGTACCTTCAAAGAGAAGCACGGTTTAGATGAGCATAAAGCAAAACCAGCGCAGAAGTCGGAGAAGGTTGAGCCGCCGTTGGATGGACCTGCAATCCGACGGCTTATCGTTTCAAATATGCTTGCTGCCTCCACTCACGCTCGCTCTGGCCCAGGTAACACCCCTCTCTACGGCTCATTGCGAACACGAAGGCTGATTAATACATTATAGTCATAGATGGTATCCCAGACTTTGATTTGATCATTGCCGATTATCTTCCACCCGACCCACAGCCCCCGGCCAAAAAGGACTCGTTTATCCCTCCAAAGCCGTCGCAGCCTGATTACTTCGAAGGTTTGCTGTGAGGTGCTACTGGGCAGGAAAGAAGACGTGTTATACATAGAGCCCGTAATACGCATCTTGGGCAAATGCAATATTTTCCGGAGATTACTTACGTATCTGTTGTCGACCCGAACTGCATAAAACTTAAATCTCGTCAAGGGGTAAACACTGTAGAGAACTTCAGGACTGGACGATGGGTGGGAATGCACGACTGACGCTAAACTGGGTGAAAGCCTCCGAGTGTCCTCCCCTTGTCCCGGGAGAAGGCATCAGAAGCTGGAGGCAGAGGAGCCCCCCGTTATCGATACGCAGGGATGTTTTGGTCGAGTTTTGTAGTGCCCGGATCGTATGAGATATATGCAACAATTTGTAGCTCGAAGGACATCAGGGGATGCCCGGCTCGGCGGGGAGTACTCACCTAAAGGTTACAGGTTCTTCGCATTCAAAAGTCTCAAGGACTTCTCGGTCATTTGGATAGTCCATCTAGAGCACAATATACCGTGTTTCGTTGATGGCCCGAGTAACAAGAGCTGACCTCACAACTGCCAAAAGGACCTGCAGCATGTATCCGCAAGATAGGCTTGCTTGGTGCCCTCGGCGCGTGCGTCCGCGGCGGAGGCGGGGGATTGCTGATTATTGTAATCTTCTCATAGGAAGAGGTTTCCAACTCCGATAGGGCGTCGCTCAGCCAAGAGGACTGGGTGAGGCGCTCGATGAGTTCCATCAGTGGGTAGAACTTGCAGGGTGACTTACCTTAAGGATGATCTTCAACACACTAAAACCTCGTTCAGAAATGAGACAGAGGGCAGAACACGAGTCACTCACACTGCATCATTGTCGAATGGTAGTTCTAGTTGTGGTTCGGGCTCGTAGGTGGTAATTTGACAGGTCGCTGTTGGACCAGCTGCATCCTCTGCACTGCCTGACACGTCATAACACTTCCCTGAAAACAAATGCCGAACCTACATGTGAAGGGTGAGAGGATACCCAGTCCCGTCATAGCTCATCCTCATCGCGGTACCTTTTCCAGATGACGGAAAATACGCATCCAACGGGCCAGTTCGGTCGCCATCATAATTCATACCACCATCCTCAGCATTCTGCTTCCACTTCTTCGTCTTAGAAGTGGTTGATACGCTGGATGTCCCAAAAATATTCAAACACTCTATCAGAGTGTTCAGAGGGACCTCGAATGCCGCGTTATTCACTCCCCGCTGCTGAGAATCAGATTGTGGTTGGGACTGCAGTTGCGAGGGCCCAGGGTGATATGCATATTCTTCGAACATGTCCTTGAATACGAATGCAGTTGCTAGCGGTCCACGCGTCAGCTTCATGCGGGGATAGTAATGGTCAAGACCTGCCCAACAAGGTTCTAGCCTCCTCTACGGTTACGGTGAACCCGTCGTTCGTAACAGTTACAGTAGCACGCTACGCGACCATCAGTACTCGCACAAAGGCAGAGGGGTGTGTCCACTCACGTTCGCAAAGCTGACACCGCGAAGTAATGCGGCAAAATACCGTACGTCCGGTGCAGACACAGACAATACCTGTGGACGGGTATTTCGTTCAGCAAGTTTCGATCTCCAGCATACCAACCTACCTGATGCCTCTGCTCCGATTCCTGAGACTGACTCATCGCGGTTGCGGTCAAGGCGCGTCTGAGATTGAGCTCTACGGCAGATCATCTGACTCAAAGTCTAATCTGAATCCGTGACGTAATTCCCACGCCGGGAACAGCCTTTTGCCGTCCCCGCACTCTTCCCGAGTAACCTCTGGGTCCGCCGCCATGAAGCTTGATGTCTACAACCTCACGGACAGGTCTTTGCTATGCCACTGGAACTTTAAATCACCTCAAGAGCACCACATCTTGCTACCAAACCGGCCAACGAGCATCACGTCCCTCAACCGCACCTCGGGGATGACGTTGACTGCCCACCAGTCTATGGGCCAGGGGGGACAGAAGGACGAGATTTGGTTGTCCACCACTTCGTTTTCTTTCAAGCACCACAGACGCGCACCGTGGGCGGTGATGAAGGTCGATGAGTCCTCACCATGGATGATCTACCGGTGCAGGGTAAGTTGCACCTAATGACCTGCCACACGACCAATTACGAGTTGGGACTTCCCAGGTTTCCAGAAAGCACCAGAAACTGCTCGTTTTACCTAAAAGAGACCCACTTTCGTTTTTGTCTGGACTATCCGATTTTACACCTTTGTCTTCGCTTTGCCTCCCGGGTAAGTCCACACCCCCCGCACGGGTTGTTGTACTTTAATTGACCCACTTCTAGGGACGCACGATACGTAAGCTCCCACGCTTCAACCTCATTCCCTATCTCACACCATTTTCGCAGCCTTGCTTTGTACGGCTGGCCAGTGGCGCAATGCCAGGCTCCTGGAAGCTCCCTCAGCTGCCAACTGCAGTCCGGAATCCGAGTCATAGATATCCGCCTTTCCGTCAGGGAAGAGGGATTAGTGGCCTACCATGGACTGGTCCCCCAGAAAGTCTCGTTTCAGCAGGTTTTGTCAGATATGTGCGACTTCCTTACTGATCCCGCCTCATGCCGGGAGACAATCGTTATGTCAATCAAGCAGGAAGATTTTGCGATCACCCCTCCTCCCAACTTTTCAGCTCTCGTCCATAAAGAAATTCAGTTGGGACCTGGTGGTATGGGGATGTGGTTCTTGGAGAATAGGGTCCCATTGCTTGGGGAAGTGCGTGGAAAGGTTATCATGCTCAGCCGGTTTGGTGGCAACGGCGCGGGCTGGGAGGGTGGACTCGAAGGCATGGGCATTCATCCGACCAAATGGCCAGATAGTGAGAAAGAAGGCTTCACGTGGTCTTGCAAGAATACGCTCGTCAAGACTCAAGACTGGTAAGGGAGAAAATGTTGTTTCGTACGAAGGTTCTTACCTGACATGTCTTAGGTACCATATCCCCTCGTTTTTATCCATCCCCGAGAAGGTCGAGCTTGCCACGAAGATCTTGGTTATGCCGAACGACGTACCGACGACACCGACTTTAGCGATATCATTCTTCTCCGCAGCTTCGTTCCCCCTCGCACTGCCAACTACGGTGGCGCGGGGCTTCGGTTGGCCCCAAGCAGGGCTTGGGGTGGAAGGAGTGAACAGCAGATTTGGATTCTGGCTGATCAACGCCTTAACTGGAAAAACAACCAGGGAGAAGGGCATTGCCATCTCCTCCCCCAATGTAAAAGGTTGGACACTCATGGACTTTTTCGAGGACCCCGAAGATCATGCTGTTATTCCCCTCCTGATTGAGTGTAACTTTAGAGGAACTTGACCCACAGCGGACTTTTCTTTTTTTTTTCCCTCCCTAGATGGTTTCGCTGGTACGATCACGTGTATAAAGTATAGTAATCGAGTCAATCATCAAATAGATTTCATTGTGTCCTTGTTTCAGAACTTGTTTGCCACAGCCAGCGATCTACGTGCTCGTTGTTCCGTCTGTTCGGGCTGCTAGAAGCATGGACCTCGAAGCATCTCAGCCGGTTGTCAAGTCTGAGTTTATAGCCGTTGTGCTTGCGGGCTTCGGTCGAGAGTAAGGATATTCGATCCTCGGTCTCACCATCCGGATATCCTAATGGATCCAGATTACAGCCCTTGACGAGTAATCACGGCGACGAACCTTGCCCGAAGGCTTTACTACCCATTGGCAATAAACCAATGATTGATTATATTCTGGCTTGGCTTGAGCCTTCCGGGATCACAGGCGCGTCCCTGGAAACCCACGAGTGAGGTTCAGAATACTGATCTCAACTATCGTCATCCCGTATCAGATGTCCTCCTTGTCTGCCCAACATCACACCGAAGATCGCTCGCAGACCACGTCCGTTCCGACGCCTCAGCTTCCTTTCCTTCCCTTCGCATCGACTTGCAAACGTATGGAGATCCACAAGACTCGTCGTTCGGTACTGGGTCGATCCTTCGAGCTTTCGCACATCGAATCGATCGCGATTTTGTTGTGCTGCCGTGCGATTTTATACCTCCCCCTTCTCTTCAGCTCTCAACTGTGTTGAACAAGTTCCGGATGGAGTCTGCGTCCGACGGATCGATTCTGACAAGTACGTGGTATGAGGTACCGCAGCAAACCGATAAACATGCCGGTGATGAATGGGGTCCTCATCCACCACCCACGCCTATCATTTGGGATGACAAGTCTGGAAGTCTCCTACAAATTGAAGTCCCGGACCCATCGATCCGAGACGATGACGAAATTGAACTGAAAATGTCGCTTTTGTCAATGTACGGAATCCTTTCTTCCATCCGAAATTAACATGGAAGTGACGGGAACTCGTCTTTAGGTATCCTAGGTTAAAGTTGACGAACAAGCTACAGGACTCGAATGTCCTCGTCTGCCACCGTTCTGTCGTGGAGCTGTTACAGAAGAAACGGAAGCTTGAGTCTCTCAGTAAAGGTTTCTTACCATGGTTATGCAAGATAAACCACCGCCGTTCAAAGAAAGAGGCGTATCAAACTCGTAAATGCATTCCTGATCGTCTACGTTATCCCTCGGGTTGATCTCTCACATCCAGTCCTTCAACCGTATAGGAAGATGCCGACCCTAGCCAACGCGCTCAAGCATTCAACGTTAAACGAGCCCAATACCGTAACTTACGAAGAAATGGAGGATGGCGAGGTTGTCACCAACCACGGCCCAAATACGCGAGTGGGTTTGGTCATCCACAAAGCTGGAGACGGAACCGCCGCTAGGGCGAACAGCCTGTACAATTATTTGGAAGTTAACCGGAGGGTAAGGAACCAAAATCAGATATAATTCTAGAGGACAGCTGCTAACGACTCTGGTGTAGTTCTTGGAACAGGTGGCTCAGAGCCAAATCGGACCCCTGGTGAAGGGTCCACTGATCGATGCTAAGGCACAAATTTCTTCAGACTCGAGCATCGGGCAATCGACTCGAGTGGAAGAGCGGGCAAGCATTAAAAAATCCGTCGTTGGCCGACATTGTGTAATAGGGAAGATGACCAAGATCGTGGGATGTGTGATCCTCGACCACTGTATTATCGAGGACGGGTATGACTCTTTCTATCCTTCGGTAGCCTTTCGTGATTCATCGCTTCACAGAGCGAAGCTTGAGGGTTGCATACTTGGTGGAAGCACGAAAGTTGGTGCCAAGGCCGAACTATCGAGATGTGTGACCCAAGCGGGGTTCGAGGTAGATGCTGGAGGTGAATTTCCCTACGTTATCAAGGGGAACATCTACTGATGATTGGTTCGTACACAGGAAACTATAGAAACGCGAAGCTCGAGATATCTGATTGGACCACTGGTGGGGCGTACGACGAGGGCTCTGAGGAAGATGAAGAGTCCGAGGCAGAATCAGAGGATATGTAGACTAGATCCATCGACTAGCAAGGCTATGCCAACTTGAAGCCGAGGGGTTTCCCTGCATGAACGTTTCCAAAACACCACCGAACAACTCACTTGGGTGCGGTCGCCCCTCCAGAAGCGCCCGTGACGTTTCCCACGACTACAACACTTCTGAGCGATGTCCATGACGAAGGTGGACTACTCGAAGTATATCTAACTTCCTACCACAAAATCGCAAACAAGAGGCTCACGCATACAACTCCAGATGGAAAACATTACCACCTCCACCAGGCTTCGCTCCACTACCCGTGAGACCCGCATCTCACATCACTCCACGTGAATAACAGTCCTCACGAACCCCAATAGACGAATAAACCCTCGAAAGCTGTCGCCTCATCAAAGCAAGCGGACTCATATGCTGCTCTGAAGGAGAAGAGAGCGTGGGACCTGGCCATTTCACCCGCCAAATCCCTCCCAATGCAAGCTTTCATGCTGTACATGTCCGGGGGCGGTGTTCAGATCTTCAGCATGGGAATCGTATTCATGCTAATGTTCAACCCGTTCAAGAACGTAGCTGCCATCAACACCGGTACGCATTCTTCTACCCACGTCCTCGTGAGCCACTAATCCAATGCGTACACAGCGTTTGCACCGTTTGCACCATCATCCTCTTCCTCCAAATCGTTCAGCACGCTTTTCGTCCAAAAGATCGTGTATATTCTCGCCAACATGCTGACTCTTGCATTGGGTCTGTACAAATGCAACTCGATGGGTCTGTTACCGATGGGAACGGGAGACTGGCTGGCGTTCGAGACTCGGGGACCGGTACGTTAAATCGCCCCCAAATGATCCGGATTGCCCATGACTAACGCTTGTATTTCATGGGGTATCGACAGTCACCGGAAATACATTTGTATTAATATGACCAGTATCAATGTTACGCTCGGTTGTCAGTAGGGTTTGAACGTAACATTACAGCGGGTACATCGAGGCACCTCCGTATCCCTCAACGCACTACAAAACCCACAACGTGTAAACGGTCGACCGATTCTCCCCTTCCCATTCCTTCCACCCTCGCCACATTCTGGGCAGTACAACCCCTCGTATAACTCGGAAAGCGTATAAACATGTATACCAAGAGCGCGTGCACAACGAAGCATGGCTGACTCAGGAATCGCATGTCGTTTCCTGGTTATGAGTTTGCGAAATACGAAACCAAGGGTTTCCGCCTGGAACGTAGTCTTTCCGCACCCCATAGCCCGAATGTGTTCCTGCGTCTCTTGAGACGTCTTGTTACCCTCAAAACGATCAAACAGGAGATCACTCTCCATGTCCAGTAGCTTGTCGTCGCTGAAAAAAAAAACCTCCGGTGAGATGGAGTATGGACCTGTGTTGAGTACGATGAACTCACGATGCAGTGAAGGACGAAAACAGCTCAGTGACGACGTTTGATGCAGAGATATTTTGCTTTATATGGTCATATGCGACCTCCACAAGTTCTTCCAGTGACACCTGTAAACCGTGAGCAGGTGGCAGAAAAACACAAATGCGTCCCTCACAGACTTCGCCAAAGAATACATCGATTTGGGTGAGCAGGAGAACGGAAGATCTGAGGACACGTTTCTCGAATGCAAAGGGGAGAAACTTATTTCCCCTGTGTAAAAATACGAAAACATCGATTTCCATCTACAGTTGGGGTGAGTACAGCGTCAGTAGGACATTCACAAGAGTGCTTACGTTCTCCAGGCCCCGATGTGCAGAACCAGAGGTCGACTGCTATTTCCAACTTGTTTCGGGAACTTACTCCTTGAGAATTCATTAGCTGAGAGTTTACTTCACGAGGGCAGAAATCCAATTACAGCGATTTAGGTGTGGAAGTTTCTGCGACCTCCGCATCTCCGGCGTCTTCTTCGCCTTCTAGGTCGCTATCGGTTTCATATCCAGGGCCGACATCATTGTCATCGGCCACAGAAAGCGCGGCTGGAAACCGGCAAATAGTATCTGAGGTCCATGGGGGCATGTAAAGATTTTGTGACACGTACCACCTTGTATCCAGGACAACCGCTCTCCGGCAACAGCACTTGACAGGTAAATTGGCCGTAGAGAGCCCCCACGGGCCCTCGAACTCCTCGCAAGGAACTGATAATCCACAAAAGCCCCCGTGTGGATCGAATGAAGCAGGGCGGCCTTTATGTTGCCCAAGATATTTGATGATGGTCCTTGGTGCTACGAGCTCTCAGTCAAGGTTTAAGTAAGCTGTGGGCAACAAGGGCTTACAGATGAGATAATGCTCGGTTCATTCTCCGCAGGGACCCCCTTGGTTTTCGCGAGCTCTCCCCACAACATTGCCAGCATCTCTGCGGAATGCTCCAGCCGTACTCCAGATAAGTTCAATAACTTTGCCTGGAGCCGATTGACTATGTCCTCCGAGACGCTATCACCCGAAGTAAGGACTATACGAACGAGCTGCTTGGCCTGGATACTCTGTATTTGGGGAAAACTGGAACAGTTGGCCACGACATCAGAATATAGGCAAACACTCCGAAGTTCTGGGCGATCTTACAAAAACGTGAAGTCGCTGAAGATCTCTTCTACCAGGTCACAGTTATCCAAGTTCTCGAGAATCTTCTCCCATGCAAGTTGTTTAAGTTCTGGAAGATCATACTTTCAAACGAGTTGAGTGCTATGAATTAGGAGCACAGAGACGGCTACCTTGTCTGCAAGCCTGTAGATTGACTTGGGTGATACCTTCGGGGGGTTGTCCATTTCCCAGTTCGGTTTCTCCGATGCCCGGTAACTTCTGTTCGCCTCTGAACCAAACGGGGCGAAATAGATTTCTCCCGTATACATGTAGTACAACAGAGCCTCGAACCTGAAGAGGAGTAGTTGGACATTTAGTAGGGAGTTAGTATGTGGTGTTGAGCGGAAGCTCACGTTGTAGCCGCCATATCCCTGATGATTGCTACCCGCCCTGGCTGTGTGTCGGTCGTTTCAGGGCGGCCGCTTGAGTCACCAGCTGCCGGGGCCATTTCATCGGCTTGACTTTGGCTGGCGGTGGACGATGAGGTCCCTCTGGTTTGGGCGGATTCCTGACCTGTGGCTACTGGAATTGCACGGACGGAGCTGCGTTGCAGGAGAGGGTTGTTAATGGCGGCATTATCGCTAGGGGGCTCACTAGCTTCGACATACCCTTCCTCGTTATCAAGGTCACTGTCGGATAAGTTGAAACGAGACTCCGTGTGTGGTTTCTTGTTCCTCAGGGATCCACCAGCTTCTGTATAACCTTCTTCCTCATCAAGGTCGCTGTCGGAGAAGTACTCGTAAGAATCCGTGTACGGTTCCTCGTCGGGCGGGAACCCATCTCCAAGATTCTTCAACGCCCCTTCCGAGAACCTATCGGAGAATACTGTCACAAATAATGGAGGATAAAGTAGTGAGCGATAAACCCAAAGAAGAAAGAAGACACCGCCACTGACGAGTCTCAAAGTAAGGCACGGCCGAAAGCACATGACTGTTCGCGAACAGTGCTTTTGGGGTTCCGACGCGGCCAGATTGGCTTTTACGCGAGAAGACGTAGAATTTGGTGTCGATGAACTTCCCAGAAGTTATGGAATCATTCAGAGCGGTATGTAGCAACTGTGGCTGGTTCATGGATGAAGGGGGGAGGAATGGCCACGAGGCTATACGTTGTGGGCGCACTATACTTCCCTCGTAGACCATGTTCGTTCACCCAGAGTTCTGCCCCAGGTGGCCCTTGGCCACAATCCCATAAAAGTACAATATATATTGAAAAGTACACGATGTGAGTTATCCAAACGATGGGATAATGTTCGTCAGGAAAAGGGATTTCCTCCCCCCAAGTGTTCATGAAGACGTCAGAAAAATCCCTTGTTCGGGAGAGGTGTCGGTGGTGTTACAATGATCCTCAACGGCTCTCGTGTCGGAGGGGGATCTTCAAACCGTACGATAAACTCCTTCGGCGGTCGCACGGATCCAGAATCCAGCCGTCGTGGTCGAAGCTTTTTCTTCTTCCTCACGATAGCCTGGTCCTCCCCATCATCTTCCCAACAACTCGTCTCCTCCACAGTAGGTTCTGGACTCCCCACATCGCTCGGTGTCAGCCGCCCCAGTAGATGCGAGTTCAACTCGCTCAGGTTGGCCGTGGCGGAATGAACATCTTCCATCGTGGGATGCACGGGTGGGAAATACACAAGCGAACGAATGTCCAGAACGTCATTCAACTCGTCAGTGTCCGGCTGCGACAAAGACATCGTATCCGAATGGGCGTCGTGATATTGTTCGTCCGACCTCTGTTCTTCGTATTGGCCGTCCTCGGCATAGAAGTCATCCTCTTCTTCGTCGATCGTATCATGTCGCCTGGGGAGTATCGGACCAGGATCATAGCGCCACAGGTCCACAGGGATGGTCTGCTTCGTAGCGTAGATGCTTTCAGGATAAGGAACATTGGCCAGCGCGTATGGGTCGAATCCATGGTGGCTCGGTCCAGCTTCGGGTTCCTCATGCTCTTCGACCTCCTCGACCTCCTCAACCTCCTCGCGTTCCGAGTCGATCGAGTGTGAGCTACGCTTGAGGTTCTCCTCGTAGCATCCCTTGAGCCACTCTCGTTGGAGACGCTCCAAGTCTTCCCGAGCTCCCTTCCGAAGTACCTCCACCGGCCCGACCTGTTTCTCAGCAACTATACAAACTAACCCCCCGGCGCCTATTAAACCGAAGATGAGTTTTCCGGCACCGGGAAACAAAGGGGAGGGAAAATCGGATACCCACCGAAGATGGCCGTCACCCAAGGAAGGATAATAGAAATCCCACCCCACTTGCAGTCTCGATTTGAAGGAAAAGGAGAAAAAACGGAACAAAGAGCGCTCTGGCTGGCCTTTATAGATACACTGATGGACCCAACTATCGATTCTGGTGAGCGAGCATTCGAAGGGGTTCGGGTTCGAAGGGACATACCTAAACTTACAAGGCAGATCGCGCCAAATGCAACGATATATGGTATCTTGAATGGTTTCGTTCGGTGCCTCGTATATTGCAAATATATACCACTAAAAGATGGTTGGCATGAGCAGCTTGCTGGGAAGGAACGGGAACAAAAGGGCGCACAGAATGATGATGATAGAGATTGAAATGGAAGACATGATCAGGTGGACGACTTCGTACGCTGTCGTGATAAGATGTGGTCAGGAAGCTGCGACTTTCAACCAATGGCCCATGAGTGACGCACCTGATACACCATTTTTGCCTACTAGTATCCCATAAAGACAGACAGAGAAAGAATTAAAGAGAAAGATAACAACTAGAAGTGGGGGCGACGTCGTCAGGACGAACTCGTCAATGACACGTTGGGTGGATTACGTACCAAAAAGGGCGAGGAGGAAAGGATGGGGCTGATAGTTCATCGTGTCGGGGTCCAAGCGCTACACAGGCGACGATGGCTACTGAGGGTGCAGGGGGGGAGGATGAACAGATGGACTGGTGGACGACGAACGAAAGCCCAGGGAATAAAAAAGCAGATGAGAGAAGCGACAAAAGGGTGAACCGAACAAAGGATGGGGAGTCACGAAAGGACGAATGGCCAGATCAGCTAGAGCGGACCACACGGCGCACTCGGATGCACACTTTCGCCGCTGCGGAGGGGGGAGGAGGAGCTTAACCCAGAAAAAGAGAGAAAACGCCCTGTTTATAGGTGCGCCGGGTGACCTCACAGCGGACCCAGACGCGTGAACTGCCACACCAGTCCCCCAACGTCGGGTATGCGAAATGCGAGAGGGAGTGGAGCCTAGCGGAAAGCTCGTGGGAGCTCTGCCCCGTGCACCGCCGCTTTATCGAATCTCGGTATTTGAGATTGGTCCGGAACTCAACGTTGCCGCACCCGTCGGACCTAAGGCCTAAAAGTTTGCCCTTTGTCTGGAGATAATAGGACGCCCATTGTTCGTCCTTTGTTGACAATCGATGGTCGGATGCGAAGAGCCGGAGTCCTTGTTGACAATCCTGAGCGTTACCCCGGGTGCCCCAAGCCATAAAACATGGAGACGAATGCGCAGAGGCCGCCAAGTGCCATTGCGTCAGACCTCGAGGCCGAATCGACACAGCAGGCGAAGGAAAACGAGGCAGCAGCCGATTCGTCTGACCGTCGGCATTTGCCATAGCCGCCCCACGGCCGACCACTGTCACTCGGCTCATCATATCCATGTCCCGGTGAAAGAAAATTGGCACAAGAGATTGCATTAAAAGTACAGCCAACAGGGACAAGTGACAAACGAATGTGCTTTCGTAACTCCACACAGCTATCTGACTCAGAACATGTATTCTCTTGGTTCGTCATCAACCTCACTGACTCTCGAGGACATCATCATCCACCCAAACCCTGTGGGATCTGAGTGATCGCTAAACCGGTCGTACTCCAAACTTCCATCCGAGTCGTAGTCCAAGTCGAGTTCCGAATCGCTGGATGATCCGGGTATAACGATAGATTCCGGCATCTGTGGTGAATCCGCCCACGCCTCGAAATTAGACAACTCCAGGGACGGGATCACCAGTGAGTTTGACGGATCAACATCAAATTCGGGATTGGAAGAATCATCGGCAAGGGGATCTCCTTCATCACACCAGAACGGGGGTGTAGAGTACCCGGAAAAGGGTGTTGAGATCCCGGAGAGGGCAGGGGATAGTGGCGCTGACTCAGGAAAATCCTCCACGCCAAACTCTTCCATCAGGCACCAGCCTTTCCCCGCCTCCCCAAGCACCGCCCGTACCTGTACCTTGGTCCACCCCTTAAACTCAATCCTCATGATCGACGCGAGCCCACTTGGATCTCCATACACTGAAGAAGAAACTCCCGGGTCATCCCAGATCTTGGCGGCGTCCAACCGAGAAAAGAGACTTGATACGCGAAGTGAGTGAAGCTCGTGTGATGAGTGGACCTCCAACAGGATCGAGAGGGGAATAAGGGAGGGAGATGGGGTAGAGGGAAGGGGTTGCCTTGACGAGGGGGTGGGGGCGAGAGGCACGAAGAGATTGGTGGTAACTTCTGCGGGGGGAGCGGCGAAGTAGTGGTCAAACTCGGCTTGGGTCTCCGAGACTGGCTGAACTTTCTTGTGGATGGGCTTAACCATCTCCTTCGTCTTCACCTTGAGGGTCTCTTTTCGCTTCTCCATCTTGACTGGTTGTTTTCCCTTGGTCTCCAATTCCCAGTCCGCTTCGGTAATTGCACGGAGGGAAATCGGGGCATTGTCAACGAGGTTTTGGAAGAGGGGGCGGGAAGAGTGGAAGCTTCGTGCTGTTCCCAATCCGACCTGGGAGACGGAACGAGGGGTGAAACCCGGCGCCTTCGGGAGGTGATAGGCACCAAACGGACGGCCGACCGCCTGCCTCGCCTGCATCGAGAACGTTTGTTGAATGGAGGGGACATTGGATTTTGCGAGTTGTGCGACATTGCGGAAGGAGGCTGGCGTCGATGTCACTCCAACCCGGGCAGGTGCGGTGAGTAAGGCGAAGTATCGACCGGCGGCGGTCTTCGTTTGGGAGAACAGTCGTTGTGTAAATGATGCTGGAGTATGATGAGCTGCCTGTGGCAAAGATGAAAACCTGAGGGCCGAAGACGTGTGGATGGACCTCGAGGCTCCGATCTTGGTGCCAGGCAGTGCGTTCAGTTGGGGAACATGGCCCCGAATGGCCCGCGCCCCGTGTGATGCTGCCTGCATCACCGTTTGAGTCTACCAACTGGTGTTGTTGATGGAAAGTAGGAGATGAAAGATGAGCGACGTGGTTGAGGGGGTGGTAAAGGGATGCGGGAGTCTGCCTGCCTTTTGATCTGCGCCATCCGGCCCTGCCGAGGGAGACGACAGCCATCGGCATCGGCAACTCCCCCGTGGCTGTACCCTGCTCCTTTCCCGTGGTCATGTGATTCGGACTTCAAATGGGAAACTTTAAGTTTAACTTTTTTTGAAACTTGTCCGCGAACTTCATGTGGACTTGAGCCTGGACCTTTATCAGAAACGACACCCTGTTACTTGAGCCTCACCCATTTCATTTGCGTACCGCCACGGCGTACCTAGATCTCCTACTCAACCTATCCAATTCCCTCTGTGCCAGACCATTGTGTCGAATCCTTGGACGTGGAACTATCTCCTATAAGCGACATGATATGCCCGAAACGAGCGATTTATGCCCACCTTAATTTCCCACAGCCCGGGGTCAATGTGTTTCCCGTTCGGTGCTCAAGCTCGCTGACCCTACCCGAATAATTATGCCCCCTCATGCCTTTGTTCTCTTAACCTTGCGTATGTTTCAACCCATCTTGGAGGACCTCTCTCCCTCGTTGTGTACCCTGCAAAATCTTTCCGGGAACGTGCGACCCACCTGCGGTGTTTCACCTTTGGATCGGTGAGCCTGGAGCTTCCAGTCCCGTCTTTTCGACCGCGCGTATTCTTCTGGATCCGCGGAATCAGGGACCAGGTCAGGCTGGTGATGTAATGGCACAGACATCTAGGAAAACGAAAACTGGGAAGACGTATGTCAACTCTGTGCTTTCTTGAACCTCACTAACTGGGTTTGGCTTCGTCTTGACTCTACGTGCGCCGTTTGCGAGGGTGTGGCCGTTGTCCGCCGTTGGCGACAGAAGCATATTCCTTCCCCACACCACCCACCTACGGAGGATGACCAACCAACCATAACATACGTCTAGCATTCAGGCTTCGACAATAAGGGATGTGTACCCGTCCATTTCACTCACCACTCAGAAACCATCTTCCTGTCCCTCAGGGCCCCGACTTCTTCTTCCATCCGTGTGGGCTTAACCCAGCCCGCCGCGGGGCATAGGGCGGACGATATGGCGTGCCGCATCCGAAGATGCGAGCGAATTAGTCAGGCCTTACGACAGTGGGGCATAACCGTTCGTGGTGTCCGTGAATCGGGATTCAAGGTGAGACAAGCTGAGTGAGTTCCGCTAGTCCCGATATTTACCAAATATTTGCCGGATGTCGTGAGTGGAGGTCCCGTCAACTCGAACTTGTCAATAACGTGCGGGATTGATACCATCCTGTCATTTGGCCCAAATTCAATCATATCGAAGCGGCAGCCACGACCCTAGGACGCTAGACAAGGAGAAGCAAGCCGTTGCCATTTTTTGTACTGGGTGTACCAAAACCCCAGAGACAAAGCCGACGAGGGCGCGGGAACTTTTCCTGTTTTTTGAGGCGTTTGGGTGGCGTCGGGTGCAATTGAAAGAAAGTCCATCGGCAAGCCTTGGTGCGGGGTGACACCACGTACGCGTGTTGGTATATAAGCAATCTCACCAAGAATGGAGGGCGAAATGGAAAAACGATCGAGCTTCCCTGGCGACTTGTGAAGTCATTCAGTCCCCCATACGGGTGTCGGAAAGGTTGCCGAGCCCCACCACATATCCGCGAACCTATCCTTTGAATGGTTGATCGGTTGACCCACACAGACATGCAATCAGCTTTTCGAACAGAAGCAAAACAGCGCAGTGTTGTGCCGCCACTGACTATAACCCAACGCCGGAAGCTGAAGCTAGGCGAAGCCACAGGTTATACCCATCTGGTGATATGTTCCTGCCTCTCGTGCACTATACAGCGGTCATCGAGAAGTCTGAAAACGACGGCCGAGTCGCGGCCATCCGCTGTGACCCGGTGAGGCTAGTGGCATGCCATATGATCCCATTGGTCGGCACAACACCGGAGCAGCGCACTGGAGCGGCTTGGCCGCCCAGTCAGCGGTAACTGATCCCTGGTGCAGGAGTTTGCCCCATCCTGGGTGGAACGGAAGTGATATTCAATAGAATCGCCATCAGAAAACCGAACAGTGGGAGGGATGTCGGGAAATGGGGGTTACGCAACCTCCAACCTGCCGCTGTCGCACATTCTGCATTTACGCCACCCCGCAACTCCCTCACCGCGGCGTCGGGTCTGGCCCTCCTACGATGGTATGTTTACTCATCTGGATTCGACGGCGCTGACGGCGATACCTAACAGCCGACGGTTAAGAAATTTGCCGCAATTTGTTCCCAGGCACGAAGTAGAAGCACAGGAAGCGTCTCGCTTATGGCAAACCCTCTTGGTAAATGTGGCCGGGACGTTGCGCGGTCCTGTCAGCAGCTGATCAAATGCGATCAGTTTACTTCCATCCGGTGATGTGGACGCTCCCCACAGAACGCACGGTTGCATGACACTGAACAACCGTGCGAATCCCGAGCGAGTACTTAGAGGCAGGGTACAGTCGACCCTGATGGTACAGTCGACCCCCGTCCTTCGTTCAGTCCACCCGAACAGTCCCTTCTGAGGAGTCACTGCCCTGCCATCGTCATGAAGTTTGCTTCCCTTCTCGCCGCTCTTTCTCTCGCCGCTTCTGCCTTTGCCGTCTATGTTACCTCTGCGGATGGCACCAAGATCTGGGCGGAGGCCACTGGCAACCCCAACAAGCCCGCGGTCGTCTTCATCCCCGGCTTCTCCTGCAGTTCGCTCGCTTTCAACAAGCAGTGGTCTGATCCGTCCATGACCTCGAACCTCTACATGGTACGTCAGTTGCAAACGGTTGCCATCAAAAGTTTCCAAGCATCTTACGTGACTTCCGATAGATCCGTTATGATGTTCGTGGTCAGGGCATTAGCGGCCAACCTCTTACCAACACCTCCTACATTTCCAAACCTCACGCCGATGATTTCAAAGCCGTGATCGACTACTTCGGCGTTGGAAAGAAGAGGCCGATTTTGGCTGGGTGGTACGTAAACTCCCCTTGACCTTCCGTTGTGTACACTGGATAACATCTGTTGTAGGTCTATGGGTGGTGTTATCGCTGCTGATGTCGCAACGTACTATGGCACCAACCTGATCAGGGGTGTTGTCCTCATGGGTTCTTTCCCCCATCGTAATATGCACCCAGAGGTCGCTACTCAATGGGTCCTGGACTTTATTCCCAAGTTGCTCGATCCCGACCTCGCCAAATTCGGCCCCACCGCTAAGGAGTTCGCCGAGTCTTGCGTTGCTTTTGGAGACAAACTCGACCAGGGAACTAAGTACTCTTGGATGGGCGCCGTTTCTGGTCAGAACCCGGACGTTCGTGTTTGGTCGATTCCTCATACCCAGGACGAGACCGCCTTGATGAAGGCCAAGTCGAACCTTCCATACCTCGTCCTCCACGGCACCATGGATAAGCATGTCGATGGCCCCAGGCTCAAGGCCTACATGAAGAAGAACTTCGGTAACTTCGTCTTTAGGCTTTGGAAAGATGTCGGCCACGCTTCCTTCTGGGATGCCCCCAACGATGCCAACAAAGAGATCATTGCTTTCGCCAAGAGGCTCAGTAAGGTAAACATTCCACCTTTCTTCTCTTCTCACAAACGTTGTCTCACCGTTCACAGGGTTGGGCTATCCTCAGCGACTCGCCTGATGGTGCGATCCTCCCTCTTAGTGCTAGTGGCACCAGCGACGCTCCGCCAAGTTCGTAAACAGACAATCATCAGATACCACGCCGAGTGAGGCTGTACATTCATTACACGACCCCTTCAACGTATACAGATCAATGCTTGTTGTGCTTTCTGCATGTGTTTTCTGGACATCCTTGCATATCCCTTCTATTGGAACATATAGTACACATTTTATAATATCGTTTTTTGCAATATCAATGATGGTATGACTGGGGAAATTGTTGGGTACCGGATGCCGACCGTCGGAACATTCGCTCGAGAGATGGTGAATCCCGTCTGACTTGAATTCAATCAAACTTGCGCACATCCCCAACAAGGGAACTTATGGTAACCGGTGGAAGTACTCTGACATGGGAAGCAAGGGATTCCATCCAGAATCCATGTCAACCGCATAGGCGGAAAACATACGATAGTAAGGGGCAGTTGACCGTCCCCAATCACCGAGTTGTCAACATTGTCAAATGTCAACAAACAAGATATCGATGTTTTGGCTCGCTCCTGGGCCTAGGCCTGAACGATTTTCCTCTGACCAGCTGAGAATTGACATCCTCCGTATCCATGTTACGAGGATCGTTCTTACTAGTAGGCAAGTGGGTTGTGTCGATCTTCAAAGCAAAAGCGGGACGGCGGAGGGGTTGCAACCAGATAGAGTTGCCAACCTTGTTGTGCGCGACCGCATGAATGACCCGTTTCACGAAAGGAATCACGTCCGAGGAGAAGCTTGGATAGTGAGTTGATCCGGCCCTTCCGTCGCCCACCGGGAATGCCATCACCGACCCGCGCTCTCTGTGGTACTGTCAAGTCCTTATTTTCCGCGTGGCAGATGGACGCCAACCTCTTTGTCGTCGAGAGTGGAGATCCCCTAGCGGAAAGTTCGGGGATGACTAATCTCCTCAAGCGGACCACGTATTATCACTGACTATCACTGATAAGAGACATAGCTTTATAGTGGGGGATGGCCGTTTCCAGTGATCGGCAGTGGGTACCGCTGTTCGCCCTTGAAAGCAATACAATGCCATTGCACCCCACTAGTCCAGTCATGTGGTCAGCCACACAACATAGCTTCCATATATTGGGCCCCATTCAGAGACTTGCGTGTACGATCCAACCCCGGTACGATGGCCGCCACACTCCCCTTGCGCGAGGCCCTCAACGAATCCATCTGCTCCGGGCGGCTCGAAGACACGAAGATAATTATCTACTCGCGAAGAGACTCTTCTGGCACCATTTGTAGACCCAAGGCATTATACGCAAACAGTCATGTTTTGAAGACCGTGTCATACTTCGATGACCGTAAGCCCCCCCCCCACTTCTCTCACAGATCGTGCAGTGGATAATCCCCCCCCCCGAGTCCTTTTCGGAACTTTTGCAGAGGCCGAGTCGAAGGATTTCCCAGGGGCCATCGACGATAGCGAGTCCGCTGAGGATTACGGCTATCACTCCCACAGTGATCTCGAGGAAGACGAGTATGTCGCGGGCCCCGGGGAAAGACCGAAGAAAACGGTCCCTCTAAGGGGTCATCTTTTTGGTCCTTTCTGTTTTACCCTTGACAAGAAGGAATCGAGGCATACCGATGGTAAACACAAAGAACACCCCGAGAAGGGAAAAGTTATAAAAATCCAAGACGTTGCCTTCATCACGTACGTCTTTTCGGAAACATGACTACATCCCACTAACAACTTAGCAGATTCCAGGCCTTTTTACTTTATCTATACACCGGCGACATCGAGTTTGCACCCTACGGTTCGGAGGAAAACCGCAAGTCGAGGGCGGCCGAGATCCTTTCCGTCTCAGAAGACTCAATCCCACGACCGTCTCCTAAATCAATTTATCGACTCGCAGATAAGGTCTCCTCCCCTCCCCCTTCTCAATGAGAATACTTGAGTGACATCTCGTTTAGTACGATATTCCTCCTTTGAAAGAACTCGCCTTGGACAGCATCAGAGATGGTCTCAAACAGTGCGATATCGTCGAGGAAGTGTTCAGCGAGTTCGCATCAAAGTAGGTTACCACCCACAGAGCAAGCCCCTTTTTTGTGTTGACGAGCAAGCGTAACAGGTATCAAGAAGTCAGGACTGCCCAAGTCAACTATCTAGCGTCCATCTGGTTCCGTGGTGACGAGGAGCCTGCGGAGGGTCTAGGCAAGAGGATCGACAAAAAGGTCGACAGCTACGCCAATGGAGAGTTGGATCACGCGATGGAAGCGATGACCCTCCTGTGGGAACTTTCGAGGGAGGACGGAGATTTACCTCCGATCCCTGCACCACCCGCGGACTACTTTGTTCGTCAATTACCCCCGGTATCTTCCTACCACTGACCCCCCCACCCGCTCATAGGCATCCAGGGCCTCCTCCAGGTCTGCTACACCTTCGGTCGAAAGTAACTCGGTTCGTCCTTATCTCCCAGCTCCTTCTGCCACTGATCACCCTACCTGCTCATAGGTATCCGAGGCCCCCTCCAGGTCCGTTGCGCCTTCAGTCGAAAATATCTCGGTCCGTCCTTGTCTCTCGGTTTCTTTCCATCGTTGATCCCCCTACCTGCTCATAGGCATCCAAGGCCCCCTCCAGGTCTGCTACACCTTCGGTCGCAAGTATCCCGGTTCGTCCTTATCTCCCAGTTTCTTTCCATCAATAATCCATTTGACCCCTCCCCCAGTTGTCACGAGTTCCCGGCATAAATCGGAAGCGCGTTAAAATCGCGCTGATCAGATCAATCCGCAAAGGCATATTCTTTGACAGAAAGTATTGGACCAAACACTCGAAAACTGCAAGGGCCTTACGACCTCTATACATCTCGGGTATTGTGGTCGGTGAAAAATTGTCGTACATTAACGGCTGTGAGTAGCACTGTCTTACTTATTCTTGAGTTTCCTACTGACAGTCGGGCAGTGGTGAAATCGTTTCGGGAAGACGAATGCCTCGATATGGACAGTGAACCTGAGGACAGCGACCGTGAGAGCCATCTACAGCGAGCTGGTGATCCTGTACCAGAGTATCAAGTCGATGAGAAGAAAGAATCGGAGCAAGAGCCCCTGCCTGTTATAGCCATCGGATCGTTCGCTAGGTACGCGCAACATTCTGCGGTGGCTGGACTGAAGTTCCTGACGTTGTCGATAGCTGGAGATCGTTATTCTTCTATCTGTGCACGGGCGTGATAGAGTTTGCACCCCTTATATCCCAAGGGGCCGATGCGCGTGCGCAATACGTGCGAGAGCAGACGACGTCAGACAAACCCCCACCCTGTTCACCCAAAGTAATCTATTCACTCGCTGGCGCGGTGAGCCCCCATATCCATGTGCATCGTGTTTCTGACCATCGCTCACAACTCCATGTGTAGCTTGATATCAAGCCTCTCCGCGATCTTGCGTTCGATGACATACGGTCGAAAATCACCTCTGTGAATGTTGTTCCTGAGCTCTTTTCAGGTTTTAGCTCTCGGTGTGTATTCATCCTTACTGAATTATTGCCATCGTAACGCGTCGTCGACCGAGGACAGGGAAAGCGACGTCATGAAGATCCACTGCAACCTCTTAGGTAGCGAATTTCACGAAAAAAGCACGACTGCCTCTACGGCGGATCTGATAAGAGGCATGGTAGGCGGTACCTCTCCGCACCGCGCTGGCGCGTTGAAGCTTGCACTAAGGAGCGGATCTTCGAGGGGCAGAGTACTCTTGCGCTGCCCTCTACCTAGCTGCCGTTATCACCACAATCCCACTTCCTATTGTTTGACGGGGCCACAGCTGACGTGCCCACAAGGTCATTATTTTATGGAGTGTGCACACTGTGGGGAAAAGCGGCCTGACACCCGCAGAATGTGTCGGCGGTGCGGTAAATGGTTTAGGTAGACCACCCCGCTGCGCTGCTGCCTCCGTCGCCTATCGCACAATTCCCAATCTTATTCCATCCATATTTTTCCTGTACGCGCCCGGTTGGATAATTGGATCCCCTGTTGGTAAATTGAAGCACACACAGAAAGTAAAATACTGTCGACATTCCAGCTCACG
>Ga0307513_10000927_pt1 | contig 42352 bp, 45 predicted proteins | sample 15_EM_MG_FD_202174 | JGI IMG/M metagenome (GOLD analysis project Ga0307513, IMG submission 202174) | Populus trichocarpa ectomycorrhiza microbial communities from riparian zone in the Pacific Northwest, United States - 15_EM | ecosystem: Host-associated > Plants > Roots > Unclassified | place...
CTACATCGCTCCCCGACGGAGATGTAGCGTCACGATCACGACTAGACGATAAACGTGTATAATAGACAAGTATATAGTAGAGATATAGACATAGAGGAATAGAAACATCTAGAAACAAACAAATTATCCACGATAGTAGTAGTAGTAGGAGGCACACTGGCAGGAATGACTAGGGTGATATCGGCGGCAAGTTGTTATGAGCACGCCCGGAAGCAGAAGGAAAAGGGGGTACCTTGGGGAGGCGTCCGGATGCTGCGGAGTTGCAAGGGAGGAAAAGAGACATCAGGACGTGAGATAAGGGGGGGGAGAAGAGCAGGAGATGTGGGGTGGCGGCGGGATGTGGGTAAGGTCCGACGTCACGTCAGGACACAATCGGCGTTGGGAATGGCGTCTGGACGCTGGGAACGCAGACGACGGAAAAACGACGTCGGATGCGTCCGGACGCGGCGCCCGCGCCTCAGACGCAGGATTAATTTTTGCTGATGTAATCCTTAGGCTTTTTAACTGGTCTTGAGCTTGCGCTCTGGTCTTGATGAATTTTTTTTTATTGTGCTGGCTTCATGTCAGGTGAGGGTTTGTTACCGCGCCTGCACAGTTTCGGCTATTGAAGCCTCCTCAGACAAACCTTTACACTAAATGTCTACATTTTGAATATCGGGGAGCCCACTACAAGCGGACTTTACCTCCTGCCAGGAGTTCCCATATTACAGGAGTCGTGGTTCACTAGAGTAGCCCTCTTGTTCGCGACCAGGATGCGCCGTCCTTTATTGTCGCCTTATCCCACCTCTGAGGCTGTCCCCTGCGAGGAATCCACTGTACCTTCGCCTTCGGTTTTGGCTGTACTCCCGTGTAGTGGCCTCCTCCCACACCATTCGTCCAAACATGTACCTTGTGCAGCATAGTGCCGCCCATGGCTACTATTTGCCTGGCTCGTGTACCTGGAGAGAAAGTCAGGTTTCCCTGGATTTCAACCCCCCTTGGCATGTCCTGCAACTAGAGCCTTGTTCTGAGATATGGTTCTCTTCTCTTTCTATGTAGTTCCGTCGACTGCTTTCTTGGCTTGTGTCATTTTAAGTTTCCCGTGATGAGCACGGACTACCGATTTTTCAGTAAAAGGAAACTGGTATCCCTCTTTGGTTTTATAGCCATCTGGTGTGATGCCATCACTGACTACGCCGCAGGTTTCTCAACTGGAGGCGGCAACCTCACTACGCAAACACCGTCGTTGTTGGGACCTGGATGATGTTTTTACAAAACTTTGTCATCCTCAATGGCCCATGCTGGGGGCCTTTGAGCCACTCGTTTTGAGCTTTCTCCCTGACCATCTACACCCACTGTGGGTACCTGGAGGCGTCTCCTCTGTGCACATAAGGCCACTCGCTTGGGTTTTGCCTGCCCTCGATATACAGCCGATGCTTGCACCGGCTATCGACAGAATTTCCAAGTGTGGTTTTCCATCCCGCACCGCATGCATTAGTTGTCGTTCTTTCTTTTGTCGACAAGTCTTTGATCAACGCCCTGGTGGGCTTCGGCCCCCACCATGTGTTTCACCTCCCCCTTTGGTGCCACAGTCCCTTCCTTTGTTACGTTCCATTCCCTAGCCTTCCTAGCCTTATAGTCCACCTTTTCCTTAGCCGCCTACTGCTTTTTTACTCGGTTTGCGGAAGTTGTGGGTTTCGAATCCGCGAATTTTCTTTTTCGCCCCTTGTGAGGCCGGAGGAACTGCCGTTTCGAAGCCTTTTCCGTTCCTTGAAGTCTTCTTCCACTCGGGTAATGGTCCTGAATGCTTCCAACCATTCCCCATCATCGACATACTCTCTTAATGCGGGTCGTCGTAATGCATCTTCGGGGAGTTAGTCTTCAATCATTTTTCTCCGGGCTATCCCGGTTACTCCTGCCCGGATGTTGAGATTTTCCATTTCCTGCAAGAACTTAGCGATTTCCCCACGGTATCTCACAAGGCCCATCTCCCGTATGGCTTGTTCCGCCTCGTGGGTAGCTCCGAAGCGTTCCAACGCTTGTTCTGCAAAAACCTGCCAGAACTTGTATCCCGTGTGCTTAGTCTAACCTGAGTCTGCAGTCATTTGTCAGCCGTAGAGTAGTGCCAACGGGCGACTTCCTTCCCGTCCATCCCGCTCTGGGTGTATCTCATTGGTTGCGCCTGGTGTGCCCACATCCCACTGTTTCCGCCGAGGACATCTTTGCATGTCCACAACCACATGCGTATGTCTTGATGTTTCTCGATCGCCAACAGGACAGAGGGTTCCGCTGGGAAGCCTGTTCGTCGTCCCATGGCATCGGCCATAATTCATGACATGGTGGCAAACTGTTTGTCTTCTCCCTCGTCATCCTGGGCTTCTGGCCCAGGTGCGGGTCTCTCATCCCGTCTTCCTTTCTTACTCTCGTATGGCCTTCGTCGAGACCCTTCTCCTTTCTCATAGAGGTCTCCTCATGCTCCTGGAGCCCTTGCCGCCCTTCTTCGTGGTGGTGGTGGTGGTGGGTTTCCGCCTCCTTCCCCTCAGTCTCCTGGCGTTGGATCTGACACCTGCCCTTTTCCTTTGACCTGTTCCATAAAGGTCTGTACCATTGCTTTGAGCTCCGAGATCTCACCATCTCGAGCCTCCTGCACTGCTTGGTGCTGTCATATCTCCTGCTTCTGAGATTAATGCTTATCTCATGATTTTCAAGTTCCGGCTTATGTTGCTCATTTAGCCGAAGGATTTCTCTGTCCAACAGTAAGACTCAGTGCATGGACTGTTCATCAGTTCCGTGCACGGCTTCGTGGAGCTACTAGGATGTGACACCCTAGTGTCTAGCTTGTCTACCCTTTGTATTTCCTAGCCGTTCGGCAAGTTGCACTGTGAACCTGTCCTGGACCTTTTGTGACTCTGAGTCTAGAATTTAAACTTGATTATCGATTCGGTTGAGTTCCTGGCCGACAATCTAGGTACCAGACTTCAACTGCTATTTGACTTTGAGCAGTTCCTGGGCCATAAGTAGCACTTCACTTGGCAGGGAGCTGAAAGAAAGATGCCGCCCATCTCTACTTTCTTCAAGCTGTGGATCGAATCGTCCTCGAATTGTGTCTAAACGTTTGATTGGCTCTGTGATGATGGGGTGGCCGGTAGGAGCAGCGCTTTTAGAGCCTCTCATCCATCTGATTCGTTGCTTACCTAAGAAGCCTATCAAGAGGCTTGGTGTCAGAAGCCATCCTTTCAACTTCTAACTGGGAAACTGATCTTTTGTTTCCTCCACATACTTCTGGTATCTCAAAACCTCTGCTTGAGCATCTTGGGTCGCTATAGCACCCGACGGAGCAGACCTGACCTATTTCTTCTCCCTCGTGGTAGGTTCCTTGTATCCCTAGTTCAGGTATCTCAGTAGAGCTGTGGACTTGGTCTATTGTGGTAGTCCTCAATGGTCTTGGTTTGAAAAGGGTCTCGGGTTTGTGAGCTCTAGTGTCTCTACCAAACATTCGTCTTTGTAACGAGGACTAGTATCAATATACTCTTAGGTGGTACCTGCGGAGTCAGGAATTCCGACAGCTAGGACCTGAATCGTTTATAGATCAGAGAACATATTAAGAAAACACGAATAATATAGGCTAGATATAATGGACGACTTTGGTATACATCATCGAAGTCTTGGTAATGATATAGTAGAAAAGCTTATTATATACATAAGATCTCTTCTCCATGCTTCTTGTGTCTAATAGCGGCGAAGATGCTTCGATATTTATATTCCGCGTCTGAGCAATTGCGGTATACATGCTATCTCTATACTAACTAAGTATCTCGCTAGTCTGTCGGCAAACACTTTCTGAGTGCGAACACTCGTAGAACCTGAAAACTCTCTAGAACACCTTTTTTGCTCGAATGGTCAATGTGTTGGCCTGTGCTTCTGTTATTCCTGATCGTGTGGAGACCACCTCAGGTGTGAGCTCATCCGTTTATCCGTTGAGAGCAATGATTACCAATTATCTTGCCCCTGTGCTTTACGAAGGTCGTCTAACTAGCCACACAGAAGATGCCCATTTGTCAGTGGTTGGCTCCGTAGAGCATTCCACCTGCGACCACATGTTGCATTCTTGTCTTCCGGCATTACATGACTTGCCCTCGAGATCGTACCTATTAGTTTTGTCCCTCAGATTCCATCCTTTACCAACCCATCCTTTCTGCAGTTACCCGCTCCAGTTACTGGGCATAGTTACCTCCCTCATGCCCTACACGCCTTTGTAGGCAAGAGTGGTCTAACTTGTATGCAAAACGTGCTGTTACAGTGACCCACTCTCCCAAATGTTTGACCTCAAGTGTCCGTAACTATAGGCGCCGCCCTCGGATTCACCTGCTTCTACCTGCATCTAGTACCCGGAGGCCACCCCCCATATATCCTGCGAACAGGATCTGGTCGGACCGACGGCCATGACGTATACAGTCTTATAGGATGTTTTCCAATTATGGTGGTCTTTGGTGTTAGGACGCAACTACGCAGTTGGCCAGTGATGACACGCCGTCTCAACGCCGGAGCTCGAGGGCGGTGTTATCTTTATTCTTCTAATTTCGCACCACTCAAGGTAGGGTAACTCTGCCCCCGAAATCCTCGCCCGGAGTCAGTGTGCCTAACCTACCCTTAATCTTATATTTTCGCTAAAGACTCAGAATCCAAGTCAGACTATGGCTATGAGTCAGACTGAGAGTTCTATTTTCAGAACATTGTCCTCAAATGAGCGAAAATGCTAGCTCACTCCAGTCTAAAAGCGAGTGATAGTCTAGAATGTCTCCAGTCTAGCACAGTTGATTGTGGTTCAAGTTTCTCAGCACCATATGCGATACATACAACACAATCCTCAACATCTACACCCCCGGGCACCAGCTGCAAGACTCCACAACAACCACTTCATACATCTTGTGTCTGACACCGGGAGGTTGCTGAACACGACGCCAGCTACACACTGGTATCAGATCCATCTATACTGGACTATTATTCGTCAAGTTACATGGCTGGCAATCTCCGAGTCCGATGGCAGATCCCTCCATCACCACAGGACCGATTCTGGATGTGATTGCAGGAGATTCTTGGGGTCGATGTCAGCTATGCGATGGTATAAGAAACATCCCAGGTGGCCTTTATTCATGAAGCTACAGTACTAAATAATATGCTGTCGATCCCAGAACTCAATGGCAGATGCCCCCACAACCACTCCTCCGATCCTGGATCTGATTGCAGGATATTGTTGCACGCGGCGCCAGCTACGCAGCTGTATAAAGGACGTCTCTGTAGCATCAGATTTCAGGAAATTGATCACCCTTGTGAGAGTTATCTTTTTTGATACCCTGGCGATCCCCCAACTGCATGGCACATTCCTTCACAACCACTCCTCCAATCCTGAATCTGATTAAGGGAGGTTGTTCAGCTCGACGCCAGCTACGCAATAGTATAAGGTACGTCTCTCTCACATTCTGTGCCAGGTGTATCAAGTATGAAGCTGGAGATATTGTGCTCGGTGGTGGATATCTCCACAACTGGTCAGCGGACTTTGATTCTATTTGCGGGAGGTTGTTGGGCTTAACCCCAGCTTTCCAATGGTATAAGGTACGTCTCTGTCATATCAAAACCCATGAATTCGCTGTCTTCTGTAGAGGGTGTATCAGGTCTCAAGCTGGCAATATTTTACTTCACGGCGGATTACTCCACAACTGCTACATTGAGTTTCATGCTCTTTACGGGAAGATGTTGGTCTTGCCGCCAGCTTTCCAACGGTATAAGGTATGTCTCTGCCGTATCGAAACTCATGCGTTCGCTGTCTACTATTAAAGGTGTAGTAGTTATCAAGCTGGCGATATTTTACACGACGGCTGATTACTCCACGACCTCCTGACTGATTCTGATTCTCATTGCGGGAGGTTGTTGGCCATGACACAGGCTTCACAATGATATAAGATACTTCCCCGAGAACTTTATTCATGAAGCGACAGTACTGAATAGTGTGCTGGCGATCCCAGATCTCGATGGCTGATTCCTCCAGAACCAGTGTCCAATTCTGAATCTGATTGTGGGAGGTTGTTGGGCCTGATGCCAGCTATGCAGTTGTATAAGTTACATCTCTGTCGCATCAAAACTCATGAATCCGCCAACCGATCTCAGTGTGGTCCTTCTAAAGGTCCCAGACCTCGATGGCGGATTCCTCCACAACCACTCAGCCAATTCTGGATCTGATTATGGGAGGTACTTGGGCTGGATGCCGGCTAGACAGTGGTATAGGATCCATCCCCCCGTGACATTTATTCATGAAGTTACAGTGCTAAATGGACGCTGGTGATCCCAGAGCTCAATGCCTGAACTGTCCATAACAGCTACACCGATTCTGGATCTGATTGCGGGAGGTTCTGGGGCTCGATGCCAGTTACGCGGTGGTATAATGTACGTCTCTGTCACATCAAGACTTATAAACTTGCCAACTCTTCTGAGTATGGCCTTTCAATAGGTCCCTAAACTCAATGGCAGGTTCGTCCACCACGACTTGGCTGATTTGGATCTGATTGCAGGGGATCGTTGGGCTCGATACTAGCTACATGATGGTATAGGTTCCTTCCCCCTGCAAATTTTGTTCATGAAGTTACAGTGCTAAATGGTACTAAGGCGGGAGATCCGGTGAGGGGGGGAATACAGCAAGGGTCAGAAGGGCCCAGGTTCCTATGACTGAGTGTTTATCTCTCAAGTGTCCTGTATATTAGAACAATAGAAGTCTACTAGTAGTAAATTTAACAATTTGACAGTATGAAATCTATTGCGACCCAGGTAACCAATGTCAGAAAAAGGTAAAGGGAGGAGCCTTCGGTTATCTCAGGAAGATGTGGTCGAGTGTCAGGTGGCTCACAGAGTCTTAGGTGTTGCTTCCGGTGCCTCCTGAGTCTTAGGTGGTGCACGATGTGCATCCTGAGTCTTAGGTGGTGCACGATGTGCGTCCTGAGTCTTAGGTGGTGCGCGATGTGCGTCCTGAGTGTTAGGGGCTGGGTTCAGTTGCGTCTGGTGCGTTGTGTATGACCATGGTTGAATCCAGATTCTCAATTTGTGTTGTAGTGTCCTGTGCGTCTGATGCACAGGACGCTCAGAATGCAAGCTATAATTTTTGCTGATGGTCATATGGCTCCCCTGAGGATGATTTGTGCCGCCCCCACGGTTAACCCTGCAGCCAGTCGACTCTGCCCGACTTTCCCCTCCCTACTCAAGTACAGAGCCCCAGACTCGCACAGCAGTCTATCCACCCACCGCCCCCTGAATGTAATGCGCCTCTCACTGCAAACCAACCGCCCGCCATCGAAGGTCAGGTCCCATGTGCCTTTAGATGAGCTTGCCAACCTAGCACACCCCATACTTGGAACACTGTCTTTCGCCCCCCTTGCAAAGGCCGACCTTCTCCCAGAAGCTGCCTCACTCCCCCTTCACAACACCATGACCAACCTGTACAGAGCCCGCCAAGGAAGAACACAACTCCTGCTTCTAGATGAATGGAGGTGCCTGGTACCACCCCCCTCGTACTATACCTTTCCATTGTCATTAACCCCTCACCTATTCATCGGCTTTGCCAAGTTCATGGCCGGTCGTATCCACGAAATGACCGCCCACCCGACCTATCTCCCCAGTGACCCCTCCTGGTTCAGATTGGACGGATTCACACACTGCCCCAGATGCCGTGAAGAAGCAGAAACCTTCACCCAGGCCATACTCCGCTGCAGTCAACATCCTACCATAGAGAGTTCCTCCTCCAAGGTCTTTCTAGTGTGTGCCCTGAACTCTCCCCTCTGGGCCAGTAAAGAGCTTCTGCTGGCCCTGGCTGCGTTCATACCAGCCACGGCAACCAACTACCCTTCTGATATGTTTCCATCTCTCCCCCCCTCACCAGCTTCGATGGTCTTCCCCTCTTTTCCGACCAAATGACCATCAGGGCTTCTGTCCTCCTCTCACTCCCTCCCCGTTTATGTTTTCTCCTGTCATGGACTTATTTTTCCTTACTGAAGTGAGGTCTTGTTGTGATTTCCCATGTTTATCCTGTTATTTGTAAGCCGTTAGTTGGCGAAGTGTCGAGTACTTGACACCACTTGGAGATGATTTTATAATTTTTGTTTGTTTTTTTGGTTATTTGAGATTAAGGTTTGCTTTACACCATGGCTGGGGCCTCAAGAGAGTTCTTGTAACTTAACAACAAATACATGATATTAATAAAAAAAGGTTAAAAAACAAAAGAAAAAAGACCGACCAAGAGATAAGATCTTCACTCAACCATCTAAGTAAACCACACTTGCATACTGGAGCAGGGGAAAAGCCCTTTGACACTAACCTTCCCGTGGTACAAGATATTCAACCCTTTCAATCTACTTCTTACCCACATCCCTCAGGCTTCGATGCAAGCCCTTAGTCCGCTAGCCATCAGACTAAGTACCTCCCAGTATTATATAAATAAGCCCTCCCTCCCACGAGACTATAATCATAGTCAACGATATCGATACGTACTACGATTAGTCATTCGCCGTTTAATGCAATCCCTACGAGAATAGGTTTCTTACAAAGGATTACATATGATCCTGTGACAAATGTCCAGCCCTGAATCCTCCTGGCATACAATATATGGACTACTTCAACCGTTGCAAGTACAATATACCACCTGGACCTCCATTTCGACGCATTTCATTACGCAACTACCATAATCTCAAGGAAAACTCCAGTTACCAGTAGCAGTCGACCGATTCACAAAGGAGATCACTTTATTGCCCTCCACCAGAATGCAACATCAAAAGAGGGTGCAGACACCTTCCTTGCAGAACTGTGGAAACTTCGCAGATTGCTGACCCAAATTATATCGGAAACGGACTCAAAGTTTTCCGGCAAATTTAGCCAATCATTGGGCAAGATGCTACGAGTTAAACAACCCCTGTCAATGGCATACCTCCCACAAGCTAAAGGACAAACGCAAACAACCAAACAAGTACTGGGACGGTACTTACAGACTCGTGTCCACTACTATCGGAATGACTTGTGCCAACTGTTGCCCTTAGCGGAACATGTATACAATAACTCAGCAACGAACGCTTATAAAATGACCCTATTCTGGGTCTACTACGGCTTTAACCCACAGACGGGGTGTAAAAAACGGAGAGGCTCACATGGCTGGGGTCACAATATATAAGCACTGGATGCAAGTCATGCATCAACAAGCAAAACAGACATTAGAAAATAGCTGACAATCAATGAAGAAATATTACAACTGCAAGGCGACGGAACAACCCAATATCGAGGTTGACGAGTTGCTAATGTTGAATACAAAGAGCATACGGACAAAACAACCTGTGAAGAAGATGAGTCTGAAACTGTATGGCCCTTTCAAAGTCTTAGAAAGGTAAGGAAGCCGAGCCTATAAGTTTGAAATATCGCAATAGTGGAAAGTTTATCCTGTGTTTCATGTTGCCATATTGGAACGCTACCAATCCTCAAACCTACTGAATGATGGCTCACCACCATCATATCCTGAAGACATCAAGGGCGACTTGGAATAGGAGATAGAAAGGAACGTCAAGGGTGAGATCACTTCGTAAATGATAAAGGTTTGAGGAAGGAATGATCCAGTGTAGGAGCTGCGATATTTTGCGAAGTGGAAACGCTGCGCAGAGGAGGATGACAATCGTGGGGAGCCCCCAAAAAGTATGAAGAACACGCATGACGTCAAGAAAAGCTTTCACACAGAGAGCCCGGAGATGCCGGGCCTGGGAGAAGTCCAGTAACCCAGAACGGTTTTCCTTCGGCGGACAACTAAACGCCCATGTTTTTTACTCCTACTATCTACAGCTTGCAAACGAAGTTAGATTATATATAGATCTAGTATATTTGCGATGAACCCTTCAAGGAGGGGAGCTCGTGTTAGGGGAACGGATTCCCTGTAAGCATGTAGGAAGCAAAGTTACCCTACCTTCGTGCATACCCAGTTTGAAGAAAAAAGACAACACCCCTCTGTGGCCCCAGCGTTTGAACGGTGCGTCACCATCGGACAGCTGAGTCGCTGCATGCCAACACCAAAGACTAGTATTATTAGAACATATTCTATAACACTATATAGGTCACGGCGGTCCTTCTGACCATGTCCTGTTCCCAGAATATATAAGGGGAAACCTTTGGGCACCTGATGCAAGTGGAGGCATGTAAACCGGACCAAGGCACATAATGTTACAGGCACTCGAAGGCAGACAGTCCACAGAGTGGGTCAAAGGTAATGGGATGTTTTCACACACGTAAGACCCCTCTGACCTACAAAGAGGCGTAGACTATGAAGGAGGTAACTATGCACAGTAAGTGAATCAGGAGAATCCAGAAAGGACCTGTTGGTACAGAATGAAGTCTGAGGGGAAAAAGGCATGGGAGCGATCCCGAGAATAGGTCATATAAAACCGCTAGACGAGAATAAGACATCCGGTCGCATGCCAAATTCCCTACAAACCCAACGAAAGAAGGCAGGCCATCTTCTGTCTAGCAAGTTAGACTACCCCTGAGAGGCCTGGGGGCATAACAATTCTTAAATGCTACCGTCAACGGATAAAAGGACGAGCCGACATCTGCCGTAGTCTCCACACCGTTAGGAAGAAAAGAAGCACAGACCGATAAGTTGACCATGTGAGTGAGAAAGCTGTAATTGAGAGTTTTCAGGGCCTACGGGTGTTGGCACCCAGGTGAAGTTCACACAATTGTTAGCAAGGTACTTAGATAGTAGTATAGAGTTAGTATTTATACCCTGATTGCTCAGACGCAGAATATAAATATCAAAACATCTTGGCTGCTATTAGCAAAACAAGTATTGTGAAGAGATCTTATCAATATAACAGCTTTTCTACAGTATTGTTACCAATACTTTAACAATTTACGAAGAAGTATTCCATCATTTCTAGCCTACATTACTCATGTCTTCTTAACAAGTTGTCCGATAGAAAATGATTCAGGTCCTAGCTCTCCAAATTCCTCACCCTGAAGCTACTACTGAACCGTTTCCTATATACACTGGCGAAGAAACATGAGGTTTTCAGCTTCCCTGTATAAAGGTTGGGCATGCAAAATTAAGCCGGAGAGCTACCCTTTTCCCATATTTCCAAACATTTTAGGGCCAATTTCATATGCCAGAATTAAACTAGAATTTAGACTTAAAGTCTGAACTTGAAAACTAAAGGCTGGAAGCTTGAAAGTCTAGACTTAGCCAATAATCCGAATTTTAAGTACAAATCCTGGTATGTCAAATCAGCCCTTAGACTTGTAGAAGAAGAAACAAAGAAACAAATCAAATCCATCTAATATTTGTTCTCTTTTTATATCTTGTCTGATCAGTTAGACAGTGACTATCCTATAGACCGATAAAACATTCAGATTCCCTACTTTCCTTCTAATGTTCCTCTATGCTATAGCTAAGCAGTCTTCCACGAATAAGAGCTTGATATTTTACCCTTGTTTTTCAACAATAGCCACTTACCCCAAGCATAGAGCTACCGGACAAGGCAGGCAGCGCATTCGCATGTTTCATCTGTCCATGGGACAGATTAGTACAGACAGCCCAAAGACATTAAAGAATGATAAAAATGAAATTTTTATCGAATTTCTCTCTTTTGGGTTGAGTTTGTATGGGAATTGAAGTTTTCAAGAACATATAACTAGTGGATTCCTTCATAATATGCCGAAGGAAAAACATCTGACAAACTCTTGGCACTAGGCTCAATCAAATTCCATCCTCTGCGTGGCCCAGAAGAGCTAAAATCACTGAGTGAAGGTTCAAGGACCCACCCCAATCCCCGGCACTAGGACTCAACCAGCATAGGAGAACCTCAATCTGATAAGCCATACCTAATTTGCCATTTTGCCCATTTGTTCTCAACTTCCTTTTTTCGGCAGGGTAACCCCTCATCCCTATTTATTCAGTGCCTTTATCTTGTTCCTTTTTTGTTCTTTTATTACTAAGCGAAAATCTCAGCAAACCAAAGACCTGGCTTTCGGCGGCCACGAAAACTCCACCACCTCTGGGTGGCCAAATCAGTCCTTTCCTCTGCCATCTCTCTCTCCCGTTTCTTCCCCCGATCGCCCCGGCTTGGCATCTGGGTTAAATCAACTACGATACGGTATTCTTGGACTCTGCCCACGACCACTCCTCTCTTTTTCCTCCATCACGCTTCATCCCGTCTGAAAACTCCAATCATACACCCCTCTCTTAGCCCTCAAAATCCCCACTCTTGCCCTTTTGTTTACCAATTCACGGAGTCCACGTTTGCACTTCCCCTTTGCTTTTTCTTTTCTTGTCTTTTTTCTTTGATTCATCTTATATGATCAGTCCAGCCACTCGCCCCACATCCGTGAGTACCACGATCACACCATCCGATACCGAAATGAAAGTCTTTGAGTCGTCCTACGTCTTTGAATACCCCTGGGCCAACGTCTCCATTGCCAACTGGAGGAAATATGGCACTTGGAACACCCAGAGCACACACGTCGTTGCTGTAGACACACTGAACCGAAGTGTCGATCCCAGTACTGGAATCGTGAGTATCCCACGACTAGCCACTCCACACCCCCAGCTAACACATCGCCATTAGCTCCGTACCGAACGCCTAATAACCTGCAAACAAAATGCCCCCCGCTGGCTAATGAAAATCGTCGGTGGCGCCGAAGAATCCTACGTCCGTGAAGTATCCGAAGTCAACCCTCAGCAGCAAACCGTAACTCTCCGCTCTATGAACTTGACCGGCTCAAACATAATCTCTGTTCAAGAAACAGTAGTCTATTCACCGGACCCTTCCAGCCCAGAAACCAAGACCTGTTTCCAACAGGACGCACAAATCACGGCTTATGGCGCTTTCTCAAGGATTTGCGGAGCAATTGAGGATTGGTCAGTGGAGAGGTTTGGACAAAATGCTCGGAAAGGAAGGGTAGGATTTGAAGCGGTGCTGGAGATGTCATCGAAAGCCTTTAGGGACATGAAGGATGGAGGAGGGAGGTCGGAGGAGATCAATGCTTAGGCTAGGTGTGCTGAATGGAGATTTGTTGGAAAGGTAGGAATTTCGTCAAATCCCACCCCCAGTCTAGCACAGAATACTCCTTATTTACCCTTTTCTATCTCCACGGCTAGGCCAGGGTGCCTCAACACTTTTAACCACCGGTTTTCTTCCAACATTCACATGGTCATCACCCACCTATAGCTTCTGTATCCGCCTTTTAAAGTCATCAAAAGTTCCCTTTCCTTTTCCGCCATACCCTCCATTCCTATACTGTCCTGCCCCTGGTTTTTTCCCACCGCTTTTTTTACCTTGAGAAAATACTTGTTTTCATATCTTTTACGGATTTCAAAGTTTTTTTATCGCTTCACTACTCTTTCTGCCTCAATGCCTTTCCATCATTTTAGATACTCTCTGCTCGCCGGGCTGCCACGAACTTTGACGACTGCAATGTTAAACTTGGTGTTTTTGTTTTATCAATATACTGTATATTGGGGGGGTGTGGGATTCTGTCTGGGTCTGAGGGGGTGATAATATAGACAAATAGAATACATTGTGAGCGGAACCCCGAAGCTTTTCCATGAGGCGCAGGCTTCGAGCTGTTATCCTTGAAGTAGAATTATCGTTTTGAATAGTCCGACCCGTCCGTCTTGGAGGTAGGACAGGCTGTAGGCCATGGTCCGTCATTTCTTCGGTGATGCGACCTCCACGCCTGACAGCCCAAGGTCGGGCCGGACTATGTGCTTATGAAGCTTGTAATATACGACTTTCTGGCTGAAAATCTCCCAAACACCGTACTGAAAAGAAGAAATTCCACCGAATAGTTTCTACTTGACCAAAGTGGAGAAGAACAGGAAAACAACTGTCACTCTCAAGGAACACTCAAGTAGAAAGAAAATCACACAAGTCACAATCAATCTCAATTCACTAAGCTATCTCGCAAATCAACCCCACAAACCGTACCAAACAGAAAATTCCCGACTCAAAGAAAGCCCAACCCAGCAGGTTGTCCGACTACTAATTAAGTACAGGTCCAATTTTCCTTCCTCCAAACACACGATCCTCGTTGCCGCTTTCCTTGCTACAAAGGTTGTCGGTTGTCGTTGTCTCTGTGGAGGGGAGAAGGAAGCGAAGTGTGAGAGAAGAAAACCTAACTTACATAGCAGCCCCTGTTCACCAAGCCTAGGCAACCACCACCTCACGATCGTGACTTACTACCTATTTAGTATGAGTTAATTACAGATAAGCTAGATAACAGCAAGTTAAGAAAGTCAAGTTTAAGCCCTAACAGTACGCTCTCGATGATCTCACTCATATCACGTGGCCGAAATTTACCCCCCCAGTAGCAACCAGGTTATTCATTACTTGGGATGCAATAAACCGACCTAACCTCAGCTCCTCATATCACCTTCCTCACAACAGATGCTTTGCCGTCCTATCCGGGGGGTATCATCACTAGCAAATGGTTCATGGAACTCGCCTAGGTTTGCCCCCGTATTGAGACCGTAGATAAAAGCCCCAAGATTCGTTTCCGAGCAGAAAGCAAATTCACAAATTCGAACTCAGAGATCCATACCCCGCCTATACCTATCGCACTGGTTTGACCAGATTTCGGAATAGATACAGGGGGAGGGGAATCATGAAGCATCACACATGCTCTCCCTGGTGGTCCCTGGATTCCACTGCCCTAGACTAGCTGCAAGAGGGGCCGAGCCACATCCGGTGCTCTTGAGATTCCGCCGGCCGCGCCCCGTGGGTCCTAGAACCCTTAGGCGGACATGCTAGATTACTTTGCGGTTTAGAGTGTTGGATATCCAGCATTGATTCCATAATAATAATATTAGAGAGTTTGCGCAAGAGGACCTGGGTGGCAGTTAACGGAAAAGAGACCCAGGTCTCTGAATGAGTTTGCGCACGGTCTAGGTGGCTTGGTAGCTGGAAGATGAGAATTGAGTAAGGTAATACCGCATTGCACTCAAATTTGTTACCTGCTCAAATTAGGATTCCCGGATACTTGTACACAAGTTGGGTACTAACCATACTGACTGCCATAGAACAGGTGATAATCTACTATTAATACTGAATGCCCAATATTATCATCAGTAAAACCATCCAATAAAATGCGAAAAGAGTGCCGTGTTGCTGCTGATTTATTGTTCTGCAGCGATCGGATCTCTTCAGGTCTGAAAAGCCCCATTTTACACCTCTTCCAGGTCCCGCTACCCACCTGGGTGTCCAAGACTTTTAGGCTAACAGAAAATAACCTGTTTTCCTGCCACCTAGGTCTCCTTGCGCAAACTCTCTATTGTTCCAGACGTATATAATGTATTGTACCTAGTTATCGGTCAACCCCTAGTTATGGGTCTGTATCATGCAACTTGAAAAATCAATAAAACTTGTAACAACTATCTCAATATTGTATCTGCTAGCTTGATATTTAATCAGGGTAGAGTCATAGCTTCACTCATCCACTCTGTAGAAACTTGGGAGAAAGTATTTGAAGCTGCACTTATAATATAATAGAATCATATTTTATCACTAATGTGGAAAGTAGGTGTTTAAACAATCACAGTTGTGAAAATCGCAAGGTTGAATAGATTAGAATTAGTACATAGGTCTCAGGATAATATAGGGAAAAAATTAGAGCCAAGAGTTCAGTACTAAAGTCAGGTTATGCCCAGCTATCATTTCTTCTTCTTTTTGACTTCAAAATACAACAACTACCATTTCAAATATCTCCAAATTTCAAACTAACAACTTTTCAAACCAGGCTTTTAATGGCTCTGAAGAGACCTGATAGGGAGGCATCATTCAACCTACTTTACAGCATCAGATTGACAATCCACAACTCTCAGTACATAAAATTTCTTGTTATTTTGCTATTTCAAATACTACATTACAAAACAGACTTCAACAGAGAACTACACCTGCTCTACTAGTGCATGTGGAACAGCAACGGCTAAGCAGTATTGAGGAAGGTGTAATACTTGATAGGATTAAAGACTGAGATGATAGAGGAATTTCTCTACACGGTAGACATGGGTTAGATATTGTCTATATTTTGCAAAAGTCCAAGGGTTAGGGTGAGAAATTGAAAAGCATTGGGTCAACTGATTCCTTGCAAGACATGTGACATTTAATAAAAAGTAGGGAAGACATTGGACCAGCAAAGAGCATTGGCAACAGATCCAGAAATCTTCAAACAACATCTGAACTACGAATACAATCTCCGCTGCAACTATTATATAAGGCCACAAAACTTATGAAATACTGATGAGAGGGAGGCCTAGGAAGTGGTGGAACAATTTTGTCACATACTCGAAGAAAGAAGCCAAAATATAATACAAGATAGAAAGTGTTATTGAGTAACAGTTGTAGAAGCAATCTTAGGGGATGGTGGGAGTATACCCCCTCTTATTATTCATTCTTCCAAAGCCTATTTGATTTGCTACTACTGGAATATCATATAGGAGAATGAATCAGATACCCACTGTATGCATTTAAAGGCTAGTTAGGCTTCTACAGAGTTGACTTCTGACTGGTTGGTTAAAATATATAAACCTAGAACCAAGACAGAAGCTGGAATGATGGAAAATCAACTACTTGATGAACAAAAAAACTTTTTTCACTGGATGTATTGAGCCTGCATCTAGACGAAGCTAGTCCGCTCTTTGCCTCCTGTCCTTCCGGATCTCCTGAGCCCTCTTAGCCTTTCATCTCTTGTGTCTGGTGTGCCTGGATGCCCCACTTTGCCTCCAAAGCGTCGGACGTACTCCTTGCGACCCCACCCCCTCCCAGCACCTTCCTGTTGTATCCACCCCCTTATCTTCTCATCTACAGGCCTCCTGCCTACTCTTACTAACTGCGCGCATCCGAAGGCCTTCCCAGATCCCTTCTCACCTCTAGGGACCTAGATCTGTCCGCTCCCATCAGCTGACATTCTACCTTGCCCTTTTGAAGCCCGGGCCCTGGTGTCTCTTCCATAATTCCCTTACTGTTCACAAAACGCCCGGCCCGGCTGCCATGGAGACCCCCTACATTGGTTGGCTTCGCCACAGGAGAGAATCAATTGTTATTATCAATCATCAGCAAAACACAGGCGGCCGAGTTGAAGCCGGACACTTTCGCAGGCAATCCCTCCCGTAAGTCGCCAGCTTCAAATCGGCCGCCAACTCGATTCAACCCATTTAAAATATTCCCTTAGACGCCCGCAGATGGTATATTACTCCCGCGGCCGAGTTGAAGCCGGACACTCACTATGGGAACTGCCATCTTATGTGTACGGCTTCAACTTGGCCGCATATCCATGCAGAACAATTCAACCTATTGAAAATATTCCCTTAAATACCCGTGGAACGTGTAGTACCCCAGGTGGCCAAGTTGAAGCCGGACACTCAATATGGGCACTGCCATCTTGAGTATACGGCTTCAACTTGGCCACATATTCATGCAAAACATTTCAACCTATTTAAAATATTCCCTTAAATGCTAGCGGATTGTGTAGTACTCCCGCGGCCGAGTTGACGCCGGACACTCAATATGGGAACTGCCACCTTAAGTGCCCATCTTTAACTCGTTAAATACTGTACATAATTGGATAGAATAATTTAATATAATTCATTAAACGTCTGCAGCTCAATCCTGTGATTCACTATCCATTGCCTCTCCCCGCTAGGAATAACCTGCGCCTGTTCCATCACTGCCCCGATACTGACTATTCACATGTCGCGCCCATTGACCCGCCTGCCGACTGGAAAATGTCCGCTCGCAATGTGAAATCTGCCACTATTGGCCGAATCGAGTATGCAAACCAATGCCAACAGATGGACAGCTCCCGCCTCACTGAGAATAATTGGTATCTTGAAAAGTGCTAGCAACCGAGCCACGAGCACTCCTCGTAAATCTGTATAGTTCGCTTCCCCACCACTCTGGACCTATACGCAATTGTTTCTGGGGCCACAATTATTCAATGCCATTGTTCCAGTGCAGCAGGCCCTGTGGATCTGAACCTGGCAGTTTCCAGAAAGTCGGCGACTGGAATTTCAAGCCGAGTAAATCCTTCTACAGGGTGTAATCCTAGTTTGGTGGGGTCAGCTGGCAACCGCCGGTCATCTGCAGCAGTCTCCCTAGTAAAACGTAGTATCTCCTGCATGATGTCGGAATAAGGGATGTTAAGGGTTGTGCATAGTGCGGTCAGCATTCTGGTGTTCTTCATACGGCCTTTAAGAACCCAGGTAGACGTACTGTGACCTGAAAAAGCTGGCATTTCCATCCTACTATCTTCAGCCACGATCACACCTTTAACTTTCGAAAGTACTTCTATAGTCTGCAACATCATTCCGATGGCATGTTGGTGGCCATATTGCGACAAGATCTGCCAGGCGGCGTCATTCTTTTTTGACCTGCGGTATCTATCTTTAATCTGATCCTTATATGCCAGTTCACTGATCTGTGTGAAATACATTGATATAGATCCAAAACGCCATATGTTGGAGGCAAAGTCAGTCAAGTAGTGCATCTTGATGAAGTGGAAGTGCTTCTCACGCCGTATCAAATCCGCCCCCCGATCGGACCATTCAACCCTCTCTTGATCAGCCTGTCGACGTCCATAAGTGACGGTTCTATGGTGGTCTTCATTAGCACTTTGATCCTGCATCGGTTCCTTTAGCTCCCGATCCTGGAGATCTGCTCGGGTGCGAGTAGCCTTCAAGGTTCAGAACACGAGAAAAATGTCCTTTGTCCGGTAAAATGTCTGCAGGTAGCTTTCTGTGTAGGAAAGTGTATCGGGTGTATGACTCCGATATTGAGCCATGAGAGAGAAATGAACCAGCGCCCTAATACACTTCAAAGTGCTCTTGAAATCATGATACTGAGAACTGTCCGGATTTTGCAATGTGGACGCCAATACCGCTGAAATACAATGGCCGAGATTGCGCATCTCCTCTCCCTCCCAGTGTGTGATTTCGCGATAGGCCCTTTTCAGTACGCTGTATCTGGGGTAAGGAGGAATTTCTTTCCAAGCATAGTCGAATGCCTCTTGTTGAATATGCTATTTCAGGAATCCTTCCACCCATTCCATCATATGTTTTAAGCTAAGGTAGATGTTGTGCAAGAGGTCCGGCTTGCGTAGGTCCGCGGGGCTTACTCTATCCAGTCCAATGAATAAATCTTTTGCTATTTTGACGCCCAAGCGTTGAAAGTATTCTGCAATGCCGGCCCCTTCTGCCGGCTCATGCCTGAAGGCTTTCTCCCGATCTGGAATTTAGTCACGGGTCTCATATATCCGCAGCAGATCCCCACCGCGCTCGGCGTATGGAACCTCATACTGTGAGCTCGACTTTGTTAGGTGGTAGCTTCGGCGTGAGGTATTCCGACAGCTAGGACCAGGATTGTAATTATATCGGAGAACTCGTTAAGAAGACACGAGTAATGTAGACTAAATATAATATTCACTTCGGTGTAGATAGTCGAAGTATTGGTAACGATATAAAAGTGTAGATAACTTATTATATTGATAAGATCTGTTCTCCGTGTTTGTTGAGTTAAATAACAGTCAAGATGCTACGATATTTATATTCCGCCTCTGAGCAATCGCAGTATACATGCTAACTCTATACTAACTAAGTATCTTGCCCGCAACTCTCAGAACCTCACCTGAGTGCGAACACTCGTAGACCCTGAAAACTCTCTATCACAGTTTTTGCTCCCATGGACAACTTATCGGTCTGCGCGTCTGTTATCGCAGATGGTGTGGAGACGACGTCAGGTGTCAGCTCATCCGTTTTATCCGTTTACAACAATGGTTACAAATTATCTTGCCCCCGTGCTCACCGAGGGTAGTCTAACTCGCGGACCGAAGATGGCCATTCTTCGTTGGTTGGTTCCGTCGAGAATTCGACACGTGACGGCATGTTGTATTCTGGTCTTCCGGCATTACACGACTTGTCCTCGGGATCGTACCTATGGGCTTCTTCCCTCGGACTCTATCTTTTACCAACTTGTCCTTTGTGGATGCACCCGATCCACTTACTGGGCATAGTTACCTCCTTCATACTCTACACGACTTAGTAGGTACGAGGGGACTAACTTTCGTGCCAAACATCCCGTTACCTTTGACCCACTCTACCGACTGTCTGTCTTCAAGTGTCTGTAACCTTATGCGCCGTCGTCCGATTCACCTGCTTCCACCTGCATAAGGTGCGCGGAGGTCTCCCCTCATCTATCCTGCGAACAGGATCGGGACGGACGGACGGCCGTGACGTATACGGTGTTATAAGATGTGTTAGGTTGATAGTGGTCTTTGGTGTTGGGACGCAACTACACAGGCGGCCAGTGATGATGCGCCGTCCCAATGCCGGGGCTGGAGGGGGGTGTTATCTTTTTCCTTCGAAGTTGGTGTGCGTCAAGGTAGAGTAACTTTGCCCTCTAAATCTTTCCGGGGAGTCCGTGCGCCTAACACGAGCTCCCCTCTTCGAAGTGTTCGTCCCGAATACTCTATGTTTATTATACAATTTATCTTCGATCTCGAGCTCCACATAGTAGGGGTAAAAACCAGCGGCGTTTACTTGTCCATCGATGGAAAACCTTTCTTATGTTTCTCGACCTCTCTTGGGCCCGGCATCTCCGGGTTCTCTCTATGAAACCTTTCAACCTCTTCCTGCGCGTTCTTCCTACCTTCGGGTGGTTCCCAAGTATTCTCGTCCTCCGCGCAGCCTTTCCATTTTACAAAATACCGAAGGTCTTTTATCGGTTTATTCCTTCATCGAACCTTTCGCGTGTAGGAAATGATCTCACTCTTGACAATCCTTTCTAGTTCCCATTCTCAATCTTCCTCGATCTCTTCGGGGTCTCGTGGGGGTTGTTCGCGATTTGGTCGGTTCGAGGCTCGGTAGGGTTCCAGCAGGGAGACGTGAAACAACTGGACGAACTTTCCATGTAGGCGATATTTCTAGCCTGTACGACCGACCTCCTTTCTTTTCTAAGACTTTGAAGGGGCCATACAGCTTTGAACTCAATTTCTTCGATGGTCGTTTGGTACGTATGTTTTTCGCATTCAACATTACCAAGTCACCGACCTCGATGTTGAGTTGTGTCGTCGCTTTTTGGTCATAATATTTCTTCATCGATTCCCGTGTGTTCTCTAGGGTTTGTTTCGCCTGTTGATGTATGTCCTGCATCCAGTGAGCATACAATGTCACCCCGGGGTTATGGGCTTCTCTTTCTTTCATCCATTCTGTCTGTGGATGAAAGCCGTAATTGGCGAAGAAACGGGTCATTTTGTGTGTGTTGGTACCTGAGATATTGTAGGCATGTTCTGCTAACGGCAATAGTTGGTACCAGTCGTTCTGATCGTAGTTGACAAATGTTCGTCAGTAGCCTTCCAGCACTTGGTTGGTCCTTTCCGTTTGTCCATCAGTCTGAGGGTGGTACGCCGCTGACATGCGCCTTTTAACTCCCAGCATTTTGCACAATGATTCCCAGAATTCGCCGGAAAGCTTCGCGTCCATCTCCGATATGATTTCGGTCGGTAATCCGCGAAGTTTCCCAACTTCCCGAAGGAAGGTATCCGCAACATCCTTTGCGGTCGCATTCTCGTGGAGGCCGATAAAATGACCCATCTTGGTGAACCGGTCTACTACTACCATGATCTGGGTCTTACCCTGCGATTCCCGTAGTTGGGTGATTAAGTCCGTCGATATGGAGGACCAGGCGGCATAAGGTACTTCTAATGGTTGCAGTAATCCGTACTTGGCATGCTGTGGGGATTTACTGTGTTGACATTCATCGCAGGATCGTACATACTCTGTGATCCAATTTGCGAGTCCTTTCCAGTAAGAGTCCCTCATTACTATCTCAATCGTTTTCTCCTGTCTGAAGTGTCCTGCTACTAATGAGTCGTGACCCAAGGCTATCTCCGTTTGAAGGGCTTTGTCCTCGGGGATGTACAAACGATTTTTGTAATATAGTAACCCATCCTTTTCTATCCATTCGTTTGGCATCTTTTTCCCGCTTTCTCTTAACCTAACCAGTTCATGGCCTCCGTCCTGCCATTTCCCATCCTCCTTACCAGCCACTCTAATTTTGTCCAGAAACGAATCATTCATTGTTTGCGTCAGGGCTGCACTGACGTGAGCGCTCGATAACATTTCTGTTTCTTTCATTAACCGAGGGTGATAGCCAATATCAGCTGCGTTAACGAATTCGTTTTCGCTTGTGTCCGCGTGAAGGACACATATTTTGACTTCTTCTGCTTTAGCCGTGATGGATCGCTTAGGGTTCATGTCACTTGATCCGAAACCCATCTTTCCTCGCTCGGCTATTCCCAGATCGTCTATTTCCATGGCGTCGCCCTTGGCCACTTTCTCCACTATGAGTTGCGCTATCCGATCTCCTGCCTTAAATACGCAGTCCGCTTCACCATGATTTCGTAGTATGACCTTGACTTCTCCGGTGTAATCTGCATCTATTACACCACCGCTCACTGCTATTCCCATCTTGCTAGCCATACGACTTCTCGCGGCTAGCCTTCCATAGGTTCCTTCCGGCAATCCTATCGCAATACCCGTTTCCACAATTGTCTGTCCTTTTGCTGGTACCATCCCGTCTGTCACGGCGTAGATGTCATGACTGGACGCGAATCGTGATTCTTTCGTCGGGCTTATAGCCTTATCCGAAAGTTTCATTATTCTGAGGCTTGTGGGTTCGCGTTTTTCTGGAATGAGGGCTGTCTCTGCGTTTCGCTTTTGATGAATTAAGGAAATTTGGAAATGTTCCGATTTCAAAATTGACTCTTCACTGTGACGAGCTCCCTCCTCAGGACGGTACTCCGGCCGTCTACTCAACTCAGCTGGTTTCCCGCCTCTGCTTCCTGGTCGATAGACTATTTTGAAGTTGTAGTTTGTCTACTCCTGTGCCCATCGAATTTCGCGTTGGTCGCAGACCTTTTTGGTCAACAAGGACTGTAGGTTTTGGTGGTTCGTGTATACTGTCACGGGCTCTTCGTCAATTCCTCAAACGCCTCCTCCTGCTCTCTTCCCCAGTGAAAATCCTTCGGGTTTCCCTTCAATGTTTCGGTTATTGGCTGGCAAACCTTTGAGAACTCTTTGAAGAATCGTCGATAAAAATTTGTGAATCCAGCGAAAATTTGTACTTCTTTAACCGATCTCGGGTGTGCCCAATTTTGGATGCTTTTCACTTTTCTATCACTCATGGTGACCCCGCCTGTCTTGACAGTGTACCCTAGGAATTCGACTTCCTCCTGGTGGAACACCGACTTCTTCAACGAGACTGCTAAGTCGTGGTGTTCAAGTCGGTCAAGGACCTTTTGGACTAGTTTGATGTGGTCGTCCATATATTCGGAGTATATTAGGATATCGTGTAGGTAGACGACTACCCTGTGGTCCAGAAATTCCCCTACGATCTTGTTCATAATTGTCTGTCATGTTTCCGGAGCGTTGACGAGCCGGAAAGGCATGACCTGGTATTCGTACTGTCCGTATTGTGTACCAAAAGCTGTTTTATGTTCATCGCCTTTTCTCATCCGAATAAGATGGTATCCATCTTTTAGGTCGAGCTTCGTAAATACTTATGCTCCACTAACGCGGTCTCGTAGTTCATCCATGAGCGGTAGAGGGTATTTATTCAGGATCGTCAATTTGTTCAGGTTTCTATAATCTACGCACAATCGTAGACTTCCATCTGGTTTTGGAACGAAGAGGATTGGAGCGCTGTAAGGAGATTCGCTATCGGCAACTTTTCCATCAGCCATCATTTTCTTGAGGTACTTCTCCAGCTCGCTCAACTGGTGTGCCGACATTGGATAAATCGGACCCCATGGGGGTTCGGCCCCTTCTTTAAGGTTGATGGCGTGGTCAAAAGTCCTTCGTGGCGCCAGCATTTTGGCTTTTTTCTCTTCAAAAAGCTCCTTATACTGCCAATACTGTTTTGGCAGCGTCGCCAATAGTACACTCCCTTCTTTCTCTCGTTCTATCCGTCCCACATACTGTGCTTCTTCATCGTAAGCCACAGTTTCATCCCATTCGAACATATCTGCCACCGCCTCATCTTTTATATGAGCGTGGTACTTTGCTTCTTCAAAGGCCCATTTACGTGGGTCCGCAATGTTGTTAAGGGGGTGCTCATCATGCCACCACCCAAAGGGTATGATCAAGTCATACCTTCCTGCATTCGCAATTTCACGGGATATCATACTTTGGTGGCCGTTGGCACCGATTTCTAGGAGAACTGGATGGGTATAGGATGTTCCTCCAGTAGGCGCGGTTTCGCCATCGAAGGTTGTGATTGTTATCGGTGAATCCCTAGCTTCGGTCGGAATTTCGAGCCGTCGTGCTGTGTCTTGGTTCATGAGAAAGATATTTGAACCAGAATCTAAGTGGACGTTTATCGCGTGTTTTTGTCCTTTGATTTCAATAAATGCCTTCCCCTCAGGCCTGGCGTAGTGCTTGAGTTTTTTAATGGGTCTAGAGCTTCCGCTCTGTCCTTGATCAAATATTTTCATCGTCGCGGTTACAAGTAGCGTGGGGGTTTTTTACCGCCCCTGCGCAGTTTCGGCTCTTAAAGCCTCCTCAGACAAACCTTTTCAATAAGTGTCGAATATTTTGATATCGGGCAGCCTACTACTAGCGGTCTTTACCTCCTGCCACGGAGTTCCCATATCACAGGAGTGGTGGTTCACTAGGGTACCTCTCGAGTTCGCGACTAGGACGCCCGGTCCTTTATCGTCGACTTAGCCCTCATATGAGACTGTCCCCTGTGACGAGTCCACAGTACCTTCGCCTTCTAGTTTGATCTCACTCCCGAGACCCCCTCGGACACCATTCATCGGGCATGAACCTTGTGCCCAATTGAGGCGCCCCCAGCTTCTATTTGCCCGGCTTTTTTACTCGCAGAGAAAGTCAGGTTGCCCTGGATTTCGACAATCATCACGCCTGTCGTGCAACTCAAGCTCCATTCCCAGGAATTGTAATCTTCTTTTTCCCTTTTTAGTCTCGTCGACCGCTTTCTTCACTTGTAGTTTTTTATGGCTCCCATGGTGAGTACGGACTACCCAATTTTGGACGTAAATTGGCAACCACTATCCTGGGGTCTTTTGCCTTCCGGTGGGATATCGTCACCGACTACGCCGCAGGTCTTTCGATTCGAGGCGGCAATCTCACTACCCGCTCACCGTAGTTGTCGGTACGTGGATGACTTTTTTATAAAATGTCGTCATCGTCAAAAGCCCATGCTGGGGGCCTTTGCGCCTCTCGTCTTGAGCTTTCTCCCTGGCCATGAACAGCCACAGTGGCTACCTGGGGACGTCGCTTCGGTGCGAATGCGGACTGTCGTTTGGGCTTCGATTGCCCTTGGTAGATAGCCAACACCTGTATCAGCTTACGACAGTATTTCCAGGTGTGGTTTTTCATTCCGCACCTTGTGCATTCGTTGTCGGATTTCCGCCTGTCGACAACCTTTTGATCAACACCCTGGTGGGCTTCTGCCCCCACCTTGTGTCTGATCTCCCCCGTCGGTGCCACCGACCCTTCCTTTTTCACCTTCCTTTCCCCAGCCTTTTTCTTCTGGTAAGCCGCCTTTTCCGTAGCCGTGTATTGTCTTTTTACACGTTTTGCTGCGACCGTCCGTCTCAAATCCTCGAACTTCCTTTTCTTGCCTCGTGTTGCGCCGGTGGGACCCCCTCCTCGAAGATCTTTTTTTTCCTTGAAATCTTCTTCTCCTCGGGTTCCGGTCCTGACTGCTTCCAACCATTCCCCATCGTAGACATATTCTCTATGTGAGAGCCATCGAAATGCCTCTATGAGAAGTTTGTCTTCAATCATTTTTCTCCAGGCTATCCCGGTGACTCTTGCATGGATGTTGAGATTTTCCATTTCCATCAAGAATTTGGCGACATCACCGCGAGATTTGACCGATCCCATTTCTCTTAGGGATTTTTCCACTTCATGGGTGGGTCTGAAGTGTCGCAGGGTTTGTTCGGCAAAGACATGCCAGAACTCGTATCCTTCTTGTCTCGTATAACCTATTTCTCCGGACATTTGTCGTCGGTAGTTTAACGCAAACGGTGCGACTTCTTTCCCCTCCATTCGGCTTATGGCGTATCGGATTCTTTGTGCCTAGTCCTCCCACTGCCAACTGTTTCGACCAAAATAATCCCTGCATGTTATTAGCCACATGCGGATATCTTGGTGTTTCTCGTTCCTAAACCTGGCAGGTGGTTCCGCTGGGACTCTCCTTCGTTGTCCCAAGGCATTGGCCATCACCTCTGAGAACAGGTTAAACTGTTCGTCGTTTTCGGCGTCATAGTTATCTTCTTCGGGCTGGGGTGCGGGTCTCGCGTCGAGTCTTCCTTTCCTGCTCTCATCTGGCTTCCTTCCAGACCCCTCTGCCTTATCATCAAGGTCTCCTCCCCCTCCTCCGCCTGTAGCTCCTGCCGCTCCGTGTCATGGTGGTGGTGGTGGTTTTCCTCCACCCGCCCCTGAACCCTCTGGTGTCGGATCGGACACCTTGACTTTTCCCTCAACCTGCCCCCTTAAGGTTTGCACCATTGGTTTTAGCTCCGAGATCTCACCATCTCGTGCCTGCTCTGCCAGCTGGTGCTCTATCATCTCTTGCTTCATGAGATTGAGACTTATCTCGTGATTTTCCAGCTCCCTTTTGTGCTGCTCATTGAGCCGAACGATTTCTTGGTCCAGGAGTAGGTCTCGGTGTATTGACTGAGCCTCCGTTCCTTGTACCGTTTCGTGTAGCTGGGATGTGACAGCCTCGTGTCTGGCTTGTCTGTCATCGGTTTCTCCCAGCCTCTCGGCTACCGTGGAAGCGAAGCTTTCTTGGACCCTCTGGGATTCTTGATCCAGGATCCGTACTTGTTCGTCCATTCGGTTGAGTTCCTGCCCCCCAATTTGGGCGCCAGCCCTTAACTGCGATTTGAATTTCTGCACTTCATGGCCCATGGCCAGAACCTCGGCTGGTAGGGAGTTGAAAGATAGATGTCATGCATCCCGACTTTCTTTGAGCGTTGGATCGAATCGGCCCAGGATTCTGTCCACGCGTTCGATCAGTCAGAACATGACGGAATCGCAGGTAGGGCCAGGGCTCTTCGAACCTCTTTGTCGCCTGCTTCGTTGCTTGACCAAGAAGCCTATTCCAAGGCTTGGGGATCGGGGCGCGGGGCCACCAGCGTGTGACCGAGCTAGTCGCGTGCTGTCGGTTTCCACGCTCGGGGCTGTGTCCTGGGACAATTCGTCTTGTCCTTCTCCTTCAGGTGTTTCTTCTGATCGCCATTCCATGGCATGAGGCACTTTGGGGTCAGAAGCCATCTCTGTAGTTTCTATAAGGAAAACTTATCTTTTGTTTCCTCCCCGGACTATTGGTATCTCAAAACACTGACTTGAGTGTTAATTGCTTTCTGGGTACTGGGTGTACCAAATGGATTTCGATTTCTCCGAGTGGGTGTGATAGATGAAGTCTTTACCGTACTGGTATTGGAATAGTGCCTTAATGTCTTCGAGGGTAACGGTGTTTTCCGGGTTTATCCACCAGAAATAGGATTCGTGGTAGGGCTCTTGTGTCCCTAATTCGGGTATAGTTGGGAGCACTTCGTTTATCGAGATAGTCCTCAATGGCCTTGGTTCGAAGGGCGTTTTAGGTTCGGGAGTATGAGTATCTCTGCCAAACATTCGTCTCGGTAACGATCAGAAGTAGCAATATACTGTTAAGTGGTAGCCTCGGCGTGAGGTATTCCGACAGCTAGGACCAGGATCGTAATTATATCGGAGAACTCTTTAAGAACACTCGAGTAATGTAGGCTAGATATAATATTCACTTCAGTGTAGATAGTCGAAGTATTGGTAACGATATAAAAGTGTAGATAACTTATTATATTGATAAGATCTCTTCTCGGTGCTTTTTTGTGTCTAATAGCAGCGAACATGCTTCGATATTTATATTCCCCGTCTGAGAAATCACGGTATACATGCTAACTCCATACTAACTAAGTATCTTGGCCGCAACTCTGCGAACTTCACCTGAGTGCGAACACTCGTAGACACTGAAAACTCTCTATCACACTTTTTGCTCCCATGGTCAACTTATCGGTCTGCGCGTCTGTTATCGCAGATGGTGTGGAGACCACGTCAGGTGTCAGCTCATCCGTTTTATCCGTTGACAACACTGGTTACGAATTATCTTGCCCCCATGCTCATCGAGCGTAGTCTAACTCGCTGGACCGAAGATGGCCATTCTTCATTGGTTGGTTCCGTCGAGAATTCCACGCGCGACTGCATGTCGTATTCTGGTCTTCCGGCATTACACGACTTGTCCTCGGGATCGTACTTATGGGCTTCTTCCCTCGGACTCCATCTTTTACCAACTTGTCCTTTGTGGATGTACCCGATCCACTTACTGGGCATAGTTACCTCCTTCATACTCTACACGACTTAGTAGGTACCAGGCGACTAACCTTTGTGCGAAACGTCCCGTTACCTTTGACCCACTCTTCCGACTGTCTGTCTTCAAGTGTCTGTAACCTTATGTGCCGTCGTCCGATTCACCTGCCTCCACCTGCATAAGGTGCCCGGAGGTCTCCCCTCATATATCCTGTGAACAGGATCCGGTCGGAAGGACGGCCGCGACGTATACGGTGTTATAGGATGTGTTCGGTTGATAGTGGTCTTTGGTGTTGGGACGCAACTACCCAGGCGGCCAGTGATGACGCCCCGTCCCAATGCCGGGGCTGGAGGGGGGTGTTATCTTTTTCCTTCGAAGTTGGTGTGCATCAAGGTAGGGTAACTTTGCCCTGTAAATCTTTCTGGGGAGTCCCTGCGCCTAACAGACTTACTGCCTATTCCTTGCAAGGCTGCATGCTCAGCATGCTCCGCGATCCAGGCCGACAAAATGCGAAAACAAAGCCGTGTTTTGCCGTCCTCACACCCCATTACTGTTCCTTCTTGGGCAACCGGCTATAATGGTGCCAGGACAAGATCGCAGACAGCCCGTAGGGTATCCGCATTTGTCTGCCCCTGGGCCTCGTCGGCATCGGCTGATTCTCCTGTGAACTTTGGGGGTACTGGAAGCAATGCCCGTGGCAGTATTGGTATCTTGGCACCCTTGTTACTCATCCGCGAAGGGATATTGCTGATCGTCATGTACACTGGCCTGGCTTTCTTATCTCCTGAGAAATTGGTCAGGTGTGTCTAGTCAGAGAATCCGATAATGGGAACCACAGTTGACCCGGCGGGCAAGGTTTTCCACCACGGAACCGAATGGGCTGTGAGCAGTGGAAACACCTCTCCCAAGACCTGTCAGGACCTATCTCATACCTGTATATCCCACCACCAGTCCCCCGTATGCATCTCTGAATATAATCGCTCCCCACTCGTATCATAGGCTTGAATTGGTGCGTAAACTAGATCTGAGGTATACGCGACCTGGCCGATCAGGTAGCGGACACAGTCAATAATATTGCAATAATAGACCGTTGTTGCATGTCGACCATCATCAATAGTGGCTTCCACCCACACGAAGTATTCACGAAATGGGTCCAGTACGTCGAGGTATTCTCGCAAGGTATAGTCGGAGCGCAATGATCTGCTATCAGTACCGCCCAAACTTGGGCAAAGTATGCGTCGATCTGCAACTTGGGTACCTTGTTCTGGTCAAACCAGCTTGCCAAATTAAACTCGTCTTCGGATGAGAAAGGGCTCCAGGGTTATCGGTCATGGCCTTGTTGAGCTCTGTATAGCCGGTAACTTTGCCGAGAGGTCTGCCGGCACAGGGAATAGTTTCTTGACCAGAAGGGCGCGTGCGGACCCGTGGGTTGGAGACCTCTTCTGTGTCTGAATCGTTGTGCATATCATCTATCTCACCACTTGCTGTATGGATATCGCCGATCTCGAGCCCGGGATCAGATTCGGAGTCTGAGTCGGTCATGTTTTCAAGTTCATAAGAACCAAAGATAGGTGGTGCCTTGGAGCATGCTGCGTCTGCAATCGTATTGAGGGATAGAACGATATCAAGTTGCATTGTGTGAAGGTGTTGTTCGTATGCAGCGCCTTGTTGATAATGGCGCCTGCAATAAGGAAACATTCTTGTCTTGAGGTCATCCTGTGTGGTGTTGGTTTGTTTCTCTTGCAAGTAGTCTGGCGGATGCGTGAGTTGATCGGCAGACAGAGTGCAGCGGACATGGTATCTTTTGAAGTGCAAGGTAGGTTGCTTTCAAGAGGTAAATTGGGAAACTTCAAGTTTGTTTAATAGGATAACGAACAGGTCCAGATATTCAAGCTGCCAACCGGTATTCACGGTTTAACTTGTGAAACCTATTGTTTATTAAGAGGGTGCTAACCCTATTGTGGGCACACTGAAGAGGTTTGGAAGCGTCTTGGCTCAAGGGTCGCGGCCTGTGTGTGCCTCCTTTGCGGGTTGAAACCTCATCTGAAGCCTATCTAGGGTATGTCTTTGTGCCTGGATCACATGACTTTTCAAGATATCAATATTCAGGTTTGTACAGGGTACAATCCTACAAAACCCACTAAAACCGTCCTGGTGCGGACTATATAAGCTCTCTCTTTCGCCACCCTCCATCTTCTCTCCACAACCCTTTCCAAATCACAATCACATCTTCGATCCGCCAGCCCATCCTAACAGGACCCATGGAGCTCCGTACAACCTCTAACTCGTCTGCAGAACCACTAGTATATCCTCAGCCCATTTCAGATTTACCTATCTGCGTTTCCCTACCTAATAACCTTCTCTCGCAGCCGTTTACCATCAGCAGAAGTCCCTTTACTATCCGCTAGGCCAGCGCTGTTTCCATTTCCGGCTCTTCCACAATCCTTCATCCTCACACATACCAGCATCTGCTAGCGGTCATCTTTCATCCGCTCAGAGACCTTTTTTGTTTAAAAAACGCCTCTTTCCGATCCAGCAACCACCCCCCGCCCCGACCAGTATTACAATGGCAGCCTCAAAGGTTGGCCTCACTTTTGAAAAATCGGGGGCCTTTAAAAATGCCGAAGATGTTAATTGGTGTAGGGACATTTGCGGCTTTCCCCACCCACAAACCCATGGTCAGGAGTATAAAGCCTGGCGAAATGCAATGAAACGTAAGATGGAGCAAGACGGGATCCCGGGGTGGCAGCAGAGTACAGCCACCCAATGGACGGGCATCCAGGCATATGCTATTACCCTCCAGCCTGTTACCCAGAGGTCAGGACTCGGGCAGGCTAACAACCTCGGTGGTGAATCTTTTACCAAATGCCTTGACTTTGGGCTAAAGGACATAGCAAAAAAGCATTAGCGCATCTTAATAGACATGTTGAAAGTGCAGCCTGTTGCTGCTATTGTGGTTGCGGACCCCGCCCCCACCAGAAATTATCCTAAGTTAGCCCCAAGTGTCCGCATTAATGAACCATATATGCTAATACAGCTCCTGCAGGTCTTGCCGGTCAGCGCTCTGTTCGTCTCTAGGTGGATCAGCGATCCAAAGTCCGCCCAAGAAGCCCACTGCCTGCCTGGATGGACAATCCAGTGGCAAATCCACGAACAGGTTTACTGGATTGAGCTAACTGAGCCCACCCTTGCGAACCTGCTTGCGGGCATAGAGAGAATCTGGTCACGTGGATTCGGATATTGTATGCTCGTTGGTGCGACGAGACAGGGTCCACGTTTGCTGCAAGACGATTCTGAGCAGACGTTGCTGCTTGCTAAAATGATCCGAATTACAAATACTAAGCATGTCCGCATATGGTGGTCCTTGAATCTGCCAAGCAAACCAATAGATCTGCTCTTCTGTGCCCATCGCAGCACCAATACGGATGATAGCACCCCTGCTCCTGGTGAGCTGTGGTTTGACCCACGTGATAGCTGGGGCACCCTTTCAAATGAGGAGTGGCCCAGTAGCGATGAGGAGCCGAACTCTGACGGCCACCAGCGAGAGTCGTCCGCTTCGGCCGCAATGCAAACCACCTCATCGAGGACCACCAGCTGCGGTAATACCACAAAAACGACTGGGCGAACACAATGGATCAATGGGGCGGACGGCCGAATCAGAGACAGAGTGTGATGACGCTGCTGATCGGGGCCTCGATTTGGCAAATGGCGCGATCCCCGCCCTGGATTCTGGCCCTACCTTATCTGCTTGTAAGCAAGCTTCTGTCTCTTGTGCTAACTTGGGCACTCGTGTTTTGTGTTCTAGTAGACAAAGAGGACAGCCGACTGACTAACAGAAAGTACCTCGGATGCCAGCAAATAACCGTGGTAAACCCAAGCTGGCGGTCATGCAAGAGGCTCCTGAGCCATACAGTTCGGGTGAATGTCCTGAACCCCAGCCGAAGCTGGCCCGCTACGTGGGGGCAATGGATGCCGGCATGGAGCTTGAACCGGACACACTCGATGCTGAGCTTAATCGGGGTCCGCTACCTGCTCACAGGCCTGGTCCGCCAAACAGTCCTCTGCCGTTGACTCCCAATCTGCGCCATGGGGCGTTCCCCTCAGAGCATGCAGAGGCAGGAAGCCCCTCCGAGCATCTTTTGATGCTCACCTCACCGGGCGCGCAGCCTCTCAACACATGGGCGACCCAAGTTGCGATGCCCGGCAGAATTCATTCCCCCTCCGATCCGGCTACAAGTGATCTGTCAGCGAATATTCCGGCAGCCGGAGAAGAAGGATGAGAATTAAGCCCGGCCGCTGACTCCCCAACCCACCCAAGTGCATACACTCCGCCTGGCAAGTTCCGGTTACGACTACATCAGCAAAAAAAGCGTTTGCTCCAGACCGAGAGGCATTGCGTCCGGACGCAGGAAATCCGTCTGGAGCATCCAGTCCGCCCAGCCCCCCCTCAGATGGCCCCAGCACAATGGTTGCATCCTAGTCCATTGTGTGCAATACAACCCGCATCCTGTCCGCCCAGTGCACCTGGATGGTCCATTTCACTCCCTAATCTCCCGAAGAAACCCAGGGTAAGTGACCCATAGGGCTCTGCATTGTGGAACTCTCCCTGCCTCTGATGGCCTCTACTTACAACAGACTACTTTATCACCGGGTAAAGGCTGTTCAGGCGAAAAAGGATCTAAACATGGGATGACTAACCATCTATTGTCCCGGTAATGACCCAAAACATACCCCCTATTTGATCACTGCTAACAACTCTCGCAAAAGGTTTCTAAGTTCTTCCCACCTTGTATTAGGCTTCATGATCGAATGAGTTGACCTATTGAATATTATCAACCTTCGGAGAGGGGCATGCTGATCCATCCAGGTTGACACTATTTATTACTCCTAAGCGAGCGGATTCCAATGAGGCCTTTCCTGACTGTAGCGGATTCCAATGAGGCCCTTCCGGACTCTACCGGATTGCACTGGGGCCCGGGCCGACTCTAGGGGATTGCAATAAGGCCCTGGCAGACTCTAGCGGACATCGGCCAGTGCCCGGTGAGGTATCTGCCTTTTTCATCCTGCTGACCTCTATAGCCATGCAGATGCTTCGAAACCTATACAATTCGATTCCCCTCGGCGAGCGGGCTCCAATGAGACCCATCCCGACTCTGGCGGACATCTGGCCCCTGAGATATCTGCCTTTTTCATCCTGCTGACCTCTATAGCCATGCGGACGCTTCGAAACCTATACCATTCGATTCCCCTCGCCGAGCGGACTCCAATGAGACCCTTCCCGACTCTGGCGGACATCTGCCCCGTGTGATATCTGCCTTTTACATCCTGCTGACCTCTATAGCCATGCGGACGCTTCGAAACCTATACCACTCGATTCCCCTCAACCGGCGGATTCCAACGCCCCCTGTCCCGACGCTGTCCAACCGCAGGTTCAAATGCTATCGCAACCTTTGTACTTGAGTTCCCCCGGCAAGTACTTTCAAATTGTTAGCTACCGAGTGCTACTGTTTTCTAGACTAGCTTTAATAAATATATGCCTATTTTACTATCTAAATGACTCAAATAAGTAAACATGAGTAATACTGCATGGATCTTTCCGGACAATTTGGATATTCTCCACAGATTTCACTAACTTATTCAAAGTCCTCGAAGGTAGAGTTGTTGACTTAGGAGGTATCTGATGATAGCTAGTTACACCTGAGTACTTCCACTAATGTTCTATCCTATCGGGTTGCGTCCGGAGAACCTTTTTGCGTCTGGAGAACCTTTCTGCGTCGGGTACCTTCTGAGTCCTTGGTTGCGTCTGGTGCGTCTGGGCGGCATGGACCCCTGTCCACAAGCACCCAATAAAAGACCGCACACCCAGAACGCGAGTTTACGTTCTATGCGCCTGGACCACCAGACGCACAGGAAGCACGGGGTGCGTCCGGGTGTATGCTTTTTTTTTTGCTGATGTAGGTGAACCGCACACAGTCTCAGTACCTCAGACGCGAAGCACCAAGAGGAAAGGGGGACTTGATTGGTACATCTATAGAGAGCAAGTCCTGCCCCCTAAGATCTTTCCTTTCTTGTTTCAGGAGATGACAGCAAGACAGGAAATTCTCTACTTCATTGAAAATGGCGCACCATCTCTTACCAAGGACTACAATGTGGCAGAATCACTTGATTGTGGGTTTGAGAGAATCATACTCCCACCCTGCTCGCGTCACTTAAACCCCATCGAAGAGGTTTAGCGGTATATCAAAGATCGAGTAAAGAGAAGGATTGGCTGGGATTATCGGGATGATATGATAAGAGAGATTGTCCTAGATGAGTGGAAAAGTCTCCCAGTGGACTTTATTAATGGGCTCGTATCATCAATGCCACGTCGCATTGAAGCTGTTATTACGGCTCAGGGTGGTAATGAGTTTGGTGGCTAGAAGGGTAAGATCCCTCATTCATACTCCGGGAGGTGTTTAGAAATCGGAAAGCATAACCTTCATCTTCACGGATATTTGCTTACGATTAGCGAACATAGTTTTCCAGCTTTTAATAACCCTTCCGTATATTACCTCTTTCCCCCTCCCTTTTTTTTCTTCTCTTCAGACTCATGAAGGCTCACGTGCCTCAGGCAAAAAGAAACAATGAGAATTAGTAGGAAGACGGCCTGAGTGAGATCCAAAATTGAAATCAATGTGGGCTTGGAATGTCAACTGTGGTTGGGAGGATGGACTTGGAGTAGGGATTCAGATGACTTGAACTGTCTTTTTTGTCTTGCTTGTAATTTTTCTCGCTTCTCTACCATTCTGCTACTAAAATCATCAATTGTCATCATCGCATGTAGCTAGCTTGGGTAACTTGTTGGAATTCTCTCCTAAGACTAGCGTTCCTACTAATCCCCAATTCCGAATACACGATGAAATTACAAGTAGAGAATGGCCAGCAGAAGTGGCCATGATTCAGCCTGATGATTAAGCTGATTCTTGGCATTTTTTCTTCTTATGAACTCGCTGGCCGGTCCATCGCTTCCCGAACTAGATGAACTGGCAGCGCAATCCCGCGACCTGACTCACGCACCGGTCCGTTGTCCCCGTCCCACTAGCCGGTCAACATGACAAGTCAGAATCACACGCAGCCACTGTCGTCACTATGTTCTTCCTCTTATCCCCACCCAAATCCACTATCTCTCCCCTCTCCCTCCCCCCTCCATCCTTCCCACTCTCTTTGTTTCCCTTCTCCCCTCAACTTCCTCTTCGCAACAAACAAATTCTCTAGCCTCTTACTCAGCATTTCCTATCGCTCTATCCGCTCGATCAAGTTTCCCCCCATACTTCACTCCCCATAACTCCTCCCACTCTACTTCTTTTTCTACCGACGCATACTTCTTACCCGATGTCCCCACGAAAGCCTTCCCACGATTCTTCCACCGAGACAACTCCTCTTCTCCCATCCAGCCCTCAAGCTTCTCCTGGCTATGCCGTGGACCCATCACTTCCTGCGGATCCTGCCGATGCCCCTCGGAGCGCCGGCGCGCCGAGAAAGCTTGCTTTGATTGCTGTAGTACTTGTTTGTCTGAGTGCCATCAGCATTTTATCACTAGGACTTTTTGCCCCTTCAGCCGCCGCTCAGTATGCCAAAGAAGCCGTTGTCCTAGATATCACTAGTCTATCCCTTGACTCCTTTACCATTAATGGATTGAAGGTTCGCACAAAAGCTACAGTTCTGATAGATGATAGTCGCGTCAAACGCAAGGCTATACGGACCTTAGGGCGCACAGGAGCTTGGATTATCAACACGATATCGACAGACGCGACCAAAATTGATATCTATTTACCCGACTATGATGGTGGCCACCTCGGCACAGTGAGTGCCCCGCCAATGACAATCGTTGTTAGGAATGGCCAAATCACGAAGCTGGACTTCGTGTCAGACCTCAAACTTGGATCTCTGCATACTATTCGGAGCTTATCCATCGATTATCTTTTTGGGGCATTGGGGAAGATCATGGTGCTCGGTGTGGCTGATCTAGGACTGAAGTTAGGCCTGCTTCACTTAGGGACTCTGAAGATATCCGAGGAGATGGCCTTTGAAGGTTCCATATACAAACAATAGAATACCCCGGTCAATAGACTGACATATGGTCAACCAGAACTGCCTTCTCTACCTAAGTTCCTTGTTAATCGGATGAATGTTGGAGAAATAACTCTTCCAGAACGGAAAGCCCTCAGTGTCAATATCTCTGCTGTTGTACAAAATCAGTACCCAGTGGAATTCGATGTACCACCTCTATCTTTTGTCATTCTTTTGTCTGGGTGTAGGGCAGGTGATTTAGTCAATGTAGCCACTGCTGAGACTTCCCACCTCTCAATCGAACCTAAAACCGACATTAGTGTGGATGTGCTTGGAATCATTCGCAACATCCCGGAGGCACTCGTAACTACATGTCCAGGCTCCCATATCTCACCAATCGACATATTCTTAGGCACCTATCTACACGGAAAAGATACCACCGTATACATTCAAGGATCGCAATCTCCAAACTCCGATGCACCTAGCTGGTTGCGAGAATTTCTTCGAAGCATCACCCTCCCAATCCCCTTTCCAGGGAACAATTTCGATAACGTTGTGAAATCATTCAGCTTGTCCCATGTTAAATTTCAGCTTCCCTCCCCAGATGCCCCAGCAGGGACGCCAGAGGCAACACTACGACTGAGTGCAGATGTGCTTGCCACAGTTCGCCTGCCTCCAAAAATGAACTTTTCATTAGATGTCAGTCGCGTAAAGGCAACTGCGAACGTAACCTATGAAGGCCAGAAGTTCGGAACCCTGCATTTTCCAAAGTGGATCCCAGCAAGTTCAACCACCTCAAATGATTCCAAGCTCCTTTTTGTTCAGGCTGAGCTTCGCGATTCCTTGCTAGACATTGAGGATTACGATATTTTTGATAAAATCGTTCAGAAGCTCCTATCTAATGGCGCAGAACCAATATTTCTCGGCATTGATGGATCAACAGATGTAGGAATTGGAACCAGCCTTGGTCAATTCGTTGTTAGGAATATCCCTGCCTCCGGAAATATAAAGATTGATGGACTTCCGACCACTCAAATGCCATTGCCAAAAGTCAATGGGATCATCATTTCCGACACAACGACCCAGTCCATCACGCTTGGCATTGACCTTAGTTTTGAAAATCCAACACCTTGGGAGGCTATTGTTCCTTACATGAGTGTTCACATCACGCACGGTGGGTTTGTATTAGGAAATGCGAGCATAGCCAACGGGCGCGTGATGACGGGTATAAACTCCCTCTCCATCGGGGCGATTTGGGACCCACAAGATCATGGGGGGCACGAGGCCGTGGAAACGGGTAAACGCCTCGCTGGTGAATACATATCTGGTGCGTGCCTTCATATATATATATATCCTCCCAGTGCCCCCCAAATTTACCATTGAGGATAGGGTGCAATACCACAATTACTATCCGCCCACATGCCAACAGCCTACCCTCCATGCCACTGCTGTCCAAATTTCTCTCAAACTTCAACGTGACCATTCCGACCCCACGCCTCCCAGTGCCCGGAATGGGTGGGCCATCAGATTCCCCTCCGAACTTTATTGAGTCTGCGACTGTAAGTATATCTAAACCTCGAGATACTAGCACCCACCTCTCTCAGTGAAGTACTTACAAATATTCTGGGTCAACTCCAGATACATCTGATATCTTCCACAGCCGATTTCCTCGTCAACAATCCCCTCCGCAAAGACAAAGTTACAATAGAAGCAATCAATGGCACAGCAAAATATAAGGGTAACGAATTGGGGAAAATTGAGTCCTCGAAACCGTTCGCAATCAAGCCAGCAGTGGAGGGAAGCACTACCACGCCTAGGATTCCTGTGCGCTGGAAGTTTGGGAGTGTAGGGTATGAAGCGATGAGAAGAGCGCTGGGTGGAAGGCTGGCTGTCCAGGCCGAGGCATTATGTTTGGTGCGCGTTGGCAAGCTGCAGATGGAGGTGTTTTACAATCCGACTCATCCCATAGAAGCAAATATTCATTTAAGATAATTTGGGTTTCTGTGGTCATTGCTTTCTTTTTCCTCTCTTCGGCGTTCTTTGTACGTGGGCCTAGTTTGACGGCTTTGGCTAGTCTGTCTTTACAGTCTAAAAAACAAATACAACTTTTTACCTATTTACATTCTAGGCGACTTCAGTCGCTAGCGACCTTTGTTCACTCACACCAGGCTCTTAGTTGCGCTCAAGCTCTAATCTCCTGTAAAGAAATGCTAAATCCGGGTCTCGCCTATATCAAGTCCGCTGGAAGTTGATACAACAGTCACACGGCGTGTTGTGTTCGTCGATTTGGACCCAAAGAGACAAAAGGTACCTATCGCCTAGCCAGGAGGGAGTGTGCTAGCATCTACCACATCACCCGCATCCTTGACCTCAATATCCTCAGTTCTCGTTTGTAAAGGAGATCGTGGCAGCGCCATAAGCCCTATAATCCAGATAGTTAGAGCTCTTATCCCCTGTCCCTGTATGATTCTAGTCTTAAGGGAGATGATACCAGTTCTTGCAGACTCGAGAATACCGAAAGGCCCAATAAGCTTCATAAACGCATCAATTCGGGAAGGTTTTGCTGAGCTTACATTTCATCCACAACTACGCGTTAGTAGAGAGAAAAAGAAACAGCAAAAAAATTAATCTCTCAAAAAGTGCTCTTACAGCTCCACGATGCAGTTATTCTCAGAGATGTCAGATACCTTTCCACCGAATTGATGAGTCAATTGAGTTACAGCGTGAAGATGTTGGTGTTTGTGCCTCAATGCTTGGGATATCGGAAGCTTGGAAGGGTGGTAGTCCCCGTCCCTTGGGGTAACCCCATGCCCACTAAGCGCCTCTGCATTTTCAGCAGTCATCTCACGGTGGTGAGCCAGTAACTCCTCAAAATACTCAGGGCCGAGGATAGAGACTTTTGCAAGCAAAAGTTCACGTTGAATAAGAGGTGACGCGGTGTAATCCAGAACAGCCCAAACAGGGACCAAGTCTTCGAGTTGTCTCCGTGCCTGCTCGACCACCTCGTCCTGTCCGCTTAGGACAATTGTCATGCGGGAAAGGTCGGGAACCTCAGTATTGCAAACGACTAGGGAGTCGATGTTGAATCCCCTAGCTGCTAGAATACCCGAAACCCGCGAGAGAACACCTGGCTCGTTTTGGACAAGGCAATTCAGGATATGAGGTTTCGGGGGATTGGACGAAGGTAGCGGAGTCTCATAGAGAATTGAAGAAACTGCAGCTGAAGCTGACCATGCTGGGGGGTCGGTCGTGGGCAAAGGATTCACACGGCGGTGAAGGGCCTTGTAATAAATGGCTGATGTTGAGGAGGAGGATGAGGAGGAGGAGCCATAGGCTCTCCCAACCGCACGAGACAAAGCATTGACTGCAGGCCTGCCCAAAAGGGACGAGCAGGCAGCGCGAATAGCCGCCATTGAAGGAGGTGGATATTCGTGAAGGGTGATGTTTTATGGAGGAGGCAGGATTTTCTCAGATTCAGGGTCTTGCATCAATAATTCCCCACGGGACTTTCGCCCTTGCTTGGGAGAGCCAGCTGCCAAGACCCTTTTCACGTGCAATCAACTGGGCACGATCTGCTGAGTCATCGATGGAATGCTGAACGTGGGAACTTCTAATTTTTGTCCAACTCAATCCGTACCGCCCTCTCTCCTCCACATCACCCTCCTCTCCCGTTAGCCTCCCCTGCCCTTTCCATCGACAGTCCTTCCTTACTCAACCTCGACCACCTTTCGCCCCCAACTCACACCACAACATCCTCGACCACCTTCCCATAGAAAACACGATTTGCAATGACTGACGACTCATCGGACCGTAGGAAGCGAAGCAAGTGGGATGAACCCCAAAGAAGCACTTCCCATGGGCGAGATCGTGTTAGGGACTACAGAGATCGGGAGTCTGAGAGAGGGAAACCAGTTAGCAGTCGCGGCGCCTCCCGCTGGGATGACCGTCGCTCTCGCTCTCCCAATCCTCATCACCAATTCTCCTCCCGTCGAGACGATCGCCGGAGAAGCAGGAGTCCCCCGTCCGCGAGCAGGTCGACCGAGAGCCCCCCTATCGAGCCAGCGAAAGAGCCGAAACCCGACCCAGCGGCCGCAGCAGGTAAGCCCCATTGTCCACTCTACACCACCCGACCCTTCTCTAATTTTGCTAACTGGCATCGAGTAGCTGCTGCGGCTGCCCGTATCAACGCCCAGATCCAAGCGAAGCGCGGTATCCAACACGTAGACGTACCACCTATCCGTTCTGTGAGGAAATTCCCTCTATAGCTAGCGTTTGCGTTTGCTAATTTTTATAGAGTGCCGGAAAATCTTCCAGCCCGCCTAGCACAACAACATTCAATAGTGACATGTATATAGCAGATGGTGACTATATCAAAGATATAGAAGTTAACGACCTTCGCAATCGATACACACTGACAAAAGGCGCCACTCAGAAAATGGTAAACATCGATCCCTTTCCCGGTTGCGAGTTTTATTGACTACTCCTTCCCTTTGTATTTTGCACGTGCACGGGGCGAGCCTTTACACTTATGCACAGCTCAAGTTCTAAGGAGGAGCCATTTAAGCTGAAATATGATGTGCAAATAGTTTTGCATAACCCTTTGGTGTCTTGCCGCTGACTGTCACCCGTGCTTGTTTAGATTAAAGAAGAAACTGGCGCCGGTACGACCCATCTACCCTCATATATGATCCCATGTTTTTTGCTTTAGTGTATAGAGTACTCACGCATTCTGCGCTTAAAGATGTTACTACCCGCGGCGCCTACTATCCCGACAAGTCTATGGCCACTCCTCAGGTATGAACCCGCCCCCACCATCCTACCGCGATCCTTATCTGAGTTGGCCAATAGAATCCACCACTCTACCTACATATAACTAGCACGACCAAGGAGGGGTTGGAGAAAGCTGCGTCAAAGATTGAGGAGCTTATGAAGCAGGATCTTCCGAATCTTGTCGATGAACGCCGATTCAAGAGGAGAGAGCCACCAGAGCCCGTTGAGCGGGACGAGTACGGAAGGGTGGGCTTGGAAGTATCACCTTGTTTGGAAAACCTAACTGACCTCCTACTAGCGCAAATGGCCTGAAGAAAAGATTCCCGTTGATCTCGAGCCCATTCCAGGCTTCAATCTTCGAGCGGCAGTTGTCGGACATGGTGGCCAGTATGTCAAACACATTCAGCAGGAGACACGTTGTAGGGTGCAGATTAAAGGCCGCGGATCTGGTTTTATGGAGCATGGTCTTGGTCATGAGAGCGACGAACCACTCTATCTTCATGTGACGTACGAACCCCCTACTCAAGCCAGGGGATGAGGTACTAACACCACACAGTGGGCCCGATCCACGAGAAGTCCAGAGGGCAAAAGGGCTGTGTGATGATCTTCTAACCTCAGTCAAATCTCAGTACGAAGATCATAAAAAGCAACCTCAGCCTATTCGTTTCCCTAGTTACGGTGGAGGTAGCAATGCCAATCCTTATACTTCGCCCATGTCAGGACACCAGTCTCAAGGACAGAACCAAGGCCAAGCCCCCCATAGTCTAAACCACAGTCACGGGCAATCGTCCTCTCCACCGCCTCCCCCGCCTCCCGGACCTCCCCCCCAACAGGCGGCAGTAGCGGCATCTGGGGCCCCCGGCGCTCCCGGTTCATCTCACGTCAACCCATACGCCGCATATTACGGAGGAGCAGACCCTTACGCCCCGTATGGCGGATACCAGGCGTACATGCAATACTGTAAAAGCTCACTTTCCAGCACTTGTTCTAACCGACCACTAATACATTGATTAGACCAGGCGTATTACGGCCAACAACAACCCCAAGCCCCTGGCGCATCACCATACTCGGCCATGCATGCCAGTAGCCCCCCACCACCTCCCCCCCCGGCAGGTAAT
>Ga0307513_10000928_pt1 | contig 42332 bp, 58 predicted proteins | sample 15_EM_MG_FD_202174 | JGI IMG/M metagenome (GOLD analysis project Ga0307513, IMG submission 202174) | Populus trichocarpa ectomycorrhiza microbial communities from riparian zone in the Pacific Northwest, United States - 15_EM | ecosystem: Host-associated > Plants > Roots > Unclassified | place...
TTCCTTTGGAATGCTGCTCGCAGCATCTCGCAGAGGGTAAGAAGGGAAAAATAAAGGTATTGGCAACGGTTTCGAAGGATGGATGGCACCACAAGAGACCGTTGGAGAGGATAGAGCACGGGCAAGAGATATTCGCAAATGGTTACTAGGGCTGAGGATCGTTGTCGAGACTCTCAGAAAAGTGGCGAAGGTACCAGGAGCGCGTCGAAGCATTTTTCTAGTCCTGAGGCGGCAGAAACCAAACAGTGCAAGGATGCTTTCGAGCTATGCGTTGCTTCGTCGACCAGTGCGCCTCGGCCTACGGTCTGCCACTCCATTCTTGTCTAGACTATACGTCGTTGGACCTGCCCCGCCTGGTCTGACTTCAGGCGAGAAGCAGATCTACGACAAACTACTGGACGTCCTTGAACCCTCCGCATTGACGGTACAGGACGTGTCGGGTGCGTAAGGTGGACTTGGCCGAAGCTTCATGCTCTAATGACCGCCCAGGCGGATGTGGTGATTTCTACCACGTCTCCGTTTCAAGCAAAGCGTTCCGCGGGATGCCCTTAATTAAACAGCATAGACTAGTGCAAACCATCCTCAAAGAACAAATACTCGGCTTCCATGGCATACAGGTAATCGAGCCACCTCGTCTCATCGAACCGACTCACAAAATAATGTTAGGTCAAAACGAGCACTGACGAATGACGAATGAAGGGGCATGGGTATGTCAGATTATAATTATCAGACCAATAGCGGTCTTGTAGTAGAGATACAGTAGAGCCATCATCAGTATGCTACAGGGTCTCGGAATATTTAAGAGTCACTGATTAAATACTTGGTAATCGAATCGTACGGTGTTACCCCAGAATGAAGGAGTGCAAGCACCTTCAGCAATTGCCGACGTGCCGCCAAGATTCAAGGAATTGAAGGAGCCCGATGAAGGCACCGGGTTCCAAGTGGGCTTCCCCGAGACGTTGGGGGCACCACCGCGCATGAATGCACTCCACCTAGCCTGCACTTCGTTTGTCAAACTAGATTGAGCAGCCGAAGGGTTAGGGGCTGTCCCGAAGAGGATAAAGATATCGTCCTGGTGGCAAACCCCTCCAGAAGTACAGCCAGGGAAGGCCTCATTGCCTGGATAGGTGGCGCCAAGCGTGAATTCGCTAACATACGCCGTTCCGCCGCGCGCAGCCCATGCCCGAGCGAAGGTAAACACTGGACACTTCCAGATCAAGTCTGTCCCGATGACAGAGAAGACGTCTCGGACATCGGTATCGGAGTCTGAAAAAGGATAGAATGTGGTATTGGCGACAACGGCTGCTCGGTCTGCACCCATCGTCACTGTCAGGTAGTCTTTGAAATACTGAGCAGGGACGGGGTCAGTAAAGGCCCTGAAAGTGCCAACCAAAGCATCGTCTCTAGTCGTAGTGAGTAGTAATGGTTTGAGGTTAGAAGGGAAGGTCGAAGTGAGTGAGGTAGTGAGCAAGGTCCCGTCAAAGACTGGGCGGATGGGTTCCGCGAAGCCCGCGGCAGGGTCAATGAAGAAAGCCGTGCTGATAAGTTGCATCTGTGCATTAATTATATCTTGTATTGGTGTACTCAGACAGTTGCCGCAAGAGAGCTGATCGTAGATATGATTCTGGAAGGTCGTAAACGTGGAATTGCTCAAAAAGCCAAAGCCCTGAGGGTTAAAATGAGAATAAACTTGACATCAGATTTGGGTTCTACTGACTATGGGGTCCGATTGCAGAATTGCGCGACTGAAGTAATTGGCGGCAGAAGGCGCGGCGAGGATATTTCTAACCATATTCCCACCGGATGACTGGCCAGCAAGTGTGACCTTGTTCTTGTCTCCTCCGAAACACCCCGCAACCTTGTTGACATATTTGAGCGCGGCGATTACGTCCTGGACGCCGAGATTCTTGTTCGAGTTGAAAGCAGTAGGTGGGAGATAGCCCAGGACACCAAGGCGGTATTGTATGGTGATGACAATCGAATTGGTGGACTCTGCAAAGCGCGATCCATCCAATCCAGGGTCATTCGAGGAGCCAAAATGGTAAGAACCGCCGTGAATCCACACAAGAATCGGAAGGTTACTCCCAACCCGGGCGTTAGCAGGGGCGTAGATGTTCAGGTATAAACAATCCTCGGCTACGACACGAGATGATCAGCTCTCGGGGCAAAGCTTTCAGTTAAGACCGCGGACGTACAATATGCCGATGGATCCATATTAAATTGTGGACAAGGTGGAGGAATACCGTCCGGCAAGTTACGACTGGGATGGATGTCAACTCAGCGCCCAGAATGACGAGGGAGGTACGAACGGTAAAGTCCAAGAGGTGGCCAACACTGGTGGTCGGAAACGAGCAGCCGTCGCATACTTGACGGAAAACCTGACGGCACCGGTAGTGGTCTGCACACCACGGGCGAGCCCCATCGGGGTGGCGACCAGTTGAACCTCGTTGTTTTTGCACAAGAAGGCGGAGATTGGGGGGAGATTACAGAGATTAAGCCGGGGAACGAGGGATTCGGAACGGGCGTTGTGAACATGAGTAGGAATTGCGAGGACGGCAGAGACCCAGAGGAGGCAGAGGAGGCAGAGAGCGAGCATTTTCGAATGTGGTGAAGGTGTTGTGACCATCTAATACTGGCGGCGTTGTCTGGAACACTGCAAGCCCCGGCGTGGTCGGTCGCTGCCTACAACGAGAGAGAAAAGAGGAAAAGAAAAGAGGGTGATGGATCCGCAGGACGCCAATCCCCTTGGGAGAATGCTCTATGAACTCGGGAAGAAGGGGAGACTCTAAGTTCTGAAGTTCTGAGGCGTGCTTCTGTGTGAGTGAGCCTCCGTTTGACAAAGGGTTGAATAAAGGAAGCGCCGCTGCCGCCGTTGACCTTAACCTCGATTGAATGGAGATGGAGATGGTTTCGGGGGTTGACAGACCCGACGGCGGCGACGAGCCGCTGATTCAATCCTCACAAGCAACATCCCGGCAACCGGAATGCAGCCACCAAATGACGGAACGGGCTCAGCGCCTAAGCTCATCCCATTGTCCCATCGAATTGAGCGATTGACTTGTGATTTCATGTGATGACCAAACTCTTATGCACATGACATGATGCAGGGTAGATAAACTGAAGTTCCGGCAGCGCGGGCGCGGGCCGACGGGGTGGGCATGCAAGCATATTTTGTCGCCGGGGGTTATCAACGATTGAGATGGTGACAGCAGATTCTTTAAAGCGGTGGAGGAACCACTTATAGAGCCTGAACTGAGGTACGGGTTGAGACTTGCAAGAAACAGGTACGAGCTTACTTACCCCGGACAATGAAATTCGTGAGTACCGTCAAGAACAGAACTCCTGATATTACGAGAGGTCCAACAATTTGATCTAAATACGAAGAGTGAGCTTGATGTCCCTGTCGGGGGAGATAAAGCAAAATTATGGTAGTTGACGTCTGGGAAAATACCCAGGGCTGTGATGTTTCCAAAGAGCCGACTCGATCATAAAAAACTCGCAACACAACGATCCGAACAAGGTATTGTCCCTGCCCAAAATCGCCGACGTCGAAATGTCTCCACTCACCATAATGACCAGGATCACGTCTTCGAATCATGGTAATCCGTTGTTGATACACAACATAGCCATAGACCTTTGATCTGGCGGTGAGTAAGGGAGCCACTTTGACGAACGTTTGTCGCTTACTAGAATCCCAACACTGACTATCGCATAGGTGATAGCGAATCTTCTGGTGATATTGTCCTTTGCTGCATTAAACAGAGTTAAGGACAATGTGCCAAGGAGAAGTGAGATGTTGAGATATGAGATCCACGCTAAAGGGTGCGTTCAGCCCAAGACAACGACACTAGTTGGCGGACGCTGTGATTACTTCGCTCGCACGCAAGCCAGACCTTTCCTTCAACTTTGATTGGCGTCGCTAATTTTTTTGGGACGCGGACATTCGGTGGGAGAGTGACGCCCGTCGCTCCGTACTCGCGGACATCAGGATTAGTTGGGATCCTGTCCGCCCTCACCTCTCTCTCACGAACCCTAAGGTTTTTAGGAAGCGAGGCGAGAGCGGTGCTGCTGAATGGCATCAAATCTGCGAGGACATGCAAGGAGCGACGCAGAACGTTGCTGGCGCCCGATTCGGAGGCATCGCGCATTGAGAGTGACTGTGCTGCCTGTTGGTGTTCCTGTTCCATACTCGCTGGAGATCGGGTACAAAGTCGAAGACGGGAGCAAGTTCTTCACGGCGGCCGAACTCTCCAGAGCGTTCGCGAACGTCATGGCCCGCATAACATGACCTGGGCGTTCGAAGCACTCCAACATCTTAGAACCCAACTACATCGTTGACATGGGAAAGGATTATTACAAAATTCTCGATATACCCCGCAATGCGGACGAAGATGCCATCAAGAAAGCCTATAGGAAAATGGCACTCAAATGGCATCCAGATCGCAATGCTGGGTCTGAACAGGCTTCACAAAAATTCAAAGAGGTGTGTGCATGCCCCCTATGCCTAAGTACGCCCAACTTACCAATACTCGTAGATCAGCGAAGCTTTTGAGGTACTCTCCGACAAGAACAAGCGTACTGTCTATGACCAATATGGAGAGGAAGGGTTAAAGGGTGCTCCACCTCCGCCAGGGGCTGGTGGGGCTGGCGGGTTTGCTGGAGGCTTCAGCTCTGGAGGCTTCCCTGGAGGTACCACGTTCACCTTTGGACCTGGGTTCACGCCAGGTGATCCAAACTCCATATTCGAGTCAGTCTCAACCAGTGAACCTTCATGACCTCTTAACTGACTTGAATTTTTTAGACAATTCTTCAGAATGGGTGGGGTTGGACGAAGTGCGTTCTCGTTCGATGATGACGACTCCGGGTTCGGAGGCGGAGGAATGCCTGGTGGTATCTTTGGCGGCACCGGCGGAATGCCAGGCGGGTTTCCTCGACGAGGACCACAGCCGCAACGAAGGGGGTCAACGAAGAAATTCGAATCGACCCCAAGCGAGATCACCCGGCCTCTCAAGGTCAAGCTTGAGGATCTCTTGGCTGGTACGACGAAACGCCTCAAGATCACTCGGAAACTTCTTACCGGGGAACACGAGGAACGAGTCATCGAAATCGACATCTCTCCCGGTTATAAAGCCGGGACGAAGATACGATTCCCGCATGCAGGCAATGAGCGCCAAGGAGAAGCGGCACAAGACCTGGTCTTCGTCATCGAGGAGGCACCGCACGACAAGTTCACAAGAGAAGGAAACGACCTAGTCACGACAGAGAAGCTGCCCTTGGTTGATGCTTTGACCGGCACAGGGCCACCACGGACGATTACCGGGCTGGACGGAAAGAAGATTCTAGTTCCCGTACCAGTATCTGTGGTCAAGCCGGGAGCCCGGGCCACGGTTCCAGGCCACGGCATGCCCATCCGCAGAGAAGGTCAAGTCCGAAGCAGAGGCGATTTGATTGTCAAATGGGATATCGTCTTCCCCGACAAACTGAGCGCGTCTCAGAGAGACGCGGTACGGGCTGCCTTATCTTAGACTTATGACTTTTATACTCTTGTACAGTCCTTGTTCCTGCAATGTCGCGTCGCTTTCGCATAACCATCTCGCACGGTTTCTTTCTTCATCGATTCTTCTTCTATACTACTTCCAATACTGTACATCCACTGTATGGTTCCAACAGAGTTCCGAAACGAAGTAATTGAACAAGGATGGGACTTGTGAGTGTGAAAGCACGTGTGGATGCACCCGCTATGCATTCAAACCATCCAAAATAGGCGGAAGCGGTGGATGATTCTGCCTCTTCAGTCTCGCCATTGGCTCTCTTCGTATTCTCACAGCTCCAGTCAGTCGTGAGTGGGGAAATCCCACGCTTGACCCGCGCCCCTGGTCGATCTCTAGCTTGTGTGCAACGTGGTGATTTGGACCTGTCCCGGCATCGAGGTCTATAAGACATGAGGATTCTGGTGGACTCAAGCTTTCCCTGTTACCTCTCACGTCGTTATGTCCTCCGTCCTCCTCTCCTTCTGCGCTGCTGTCTTCTTGCTTGTTGTTGTGCAGACTTGGTGGCGGCGTAGGCGGCTCCTCCGGGGGTTGGCGGACCCCTCAGGCGCTTCGTGGGTATGGGGCCACGAGAAAGAGGTTTTCGAGGCAGAGACGGGTACCAGATACACTGCATGGGCTAATGAGCTTGGGCCGACGTACAAGATCAAGTCCCCTTGGCTGGTTGGTTCTGTTCATTTGAGCGGACTAGGGGCCACCACTACGAACTCACACGCTACCTAGCACCCAGACACCTTGATTACAGCAGACCCAAGAGCGGTCAACCATATCTTCTCAAAGAATACGTACAACTACCACCATTCACCCGTGTTTCGACCACTCATCGAGAGGGTTATCGGTCGCGGGTAAGGCGAATTCCCGACTCGGGGAATGAGACCTAACATTCTCCCCAGCTTATCCTGGGTCGAGGATCAAGGAGAACATCGTCGAATGCGCTCCATAGTGTCCCCTGCCCTGACCCTGGCCAGCGTCCGCAACATGAATGAAGCCATCTGGGACATCACCAACTCATTCCAGACCAAACTCACTGCCCATGTCACCAAAACTAAAATTGACGGCCAGGGGCGCCCGAGCGCCGTGATTGATCTGACTTACTGGATGGCGGTCGTCACTTTAGAAGTGATTGGACGCGTATGCTTCAAACATGATTTCGGGCTCGGAGACAGCGAAGAATCCAAGCTCATCATTCAGAGTTGGCACGACCAAGCATCTGCTGGGCTGCAGCCGTCCGGGTTTGTTGCGCTGGTCGTCCTGAGGACGTTTCCATTTATTACATCCTTGCCAGTGGAGGCCATGCAGAAGCAGGGAGAGACCAAGCAAATAGTCCAGAAGCTTGCCCGGGAGCTGGTCGCTTCCTCAAGTCTCGAAGGAAACACTGATATTCTCTCGCTCTTGGGTGTGTACGACTCTGTACCATATCCTGTACACAGCTGAAAGTCGATGCTGACTGTCTCTCCAGTGACTGCACAACATCGAGAAGAGAAGCATAAACGGACGACTCTTGACGAAATTATTGAACACATTACTACTTTCACCGTTTCAGGCCATGAGACATCTGCGGGTGTTTTGTGTTTCGCTCTCCATGCTCTCGCGCAATACCCAGAATATCAGCAGCGACTCAGGGACGAGCTGCTGGGCTTTGGCCGCGAACCATCGTTTGATGAACTATGGGAGGGTGAGGCCCTCCCGTACCTTGAGGCCGTCATCAAGGAGTCGTAAGTTCCGCCATCCTTGAACTGCTACAGAGCCTAATATGTATCAGCCTGCGACTTTTCCCATCTGCTTCCCATACGGAGAAAGTCGTGAGTCAGACCTTCCAAGCTTACCATGTGACCTTAAGCGCCCCTTCCAGGTTCAACAAGACGACGTAATACCGCTGCACTTCCCTGTGAAATCCGCAGATGGCAAGCGCCTTATTCATGAAGTCCCTGTTAGCAAAGGCCAAGTCATCCACATACCATCACGCACCATTGATAGGTTAAGGCGTGTCTGGGGAGAAGACGCTGGAACTTTCAATCCGGAGAGGTTCCTCGATCCCGCAAAGATGCCCAATTCTGAGGATACTACAAACGGATGGGGTAACCTGTTCTCCTTTAGTGAGGGCCCTCGGATGTGTATTGGCTTTCGACTAGGTAAGCTCTGTCGCTATTCTTAACCCTTCGCTTACCTTCTTCTTGTAGCCCTATTTGAGCTCAAAGTAATCATGTTCATGCTTGTCTCCAACTTCAACTTCGAGGACACAGGAGCCGTAGTTATCCCAAGGTTTGCATCGATCCTTCAGCCCATCGTTGAAGGGGAAGAATCAAAAGGAGTGCAGCTCCCCATCAGGATCTCACCTCTCGCTTAATGGTTGTACATGAGAACATGGTGTATATGTCGCGGACGCCTCGTAGAGACGTTGTAAATTAGTTTGTAATATGACAGTCCCAGTCTCTGGTTAACAGATAGTCAAAGGTGATATATCAGGATGCCTCATCGCTAGATTAGCTTTCATACAGAGAACAACTGACCACAGGTACTTACCTAAGCCAATGTTACTCGGGATGAGCCCACAGCTGGCAAAACCGGCAAGCCGTGGTCTGATGTATGCTTGCTGCATGTACGGAACCCAGATATTGATGTGCAAGTGCTCTGCTTAGGCTCTATATTTAGAAATCTGCTCATGATCGAGTTGTTAAGAGATCGAAGCAGGTATCTCGCTCTAATGGGTCGGGTCCAACTCGTATGGTATAAAGTAAACTAATTAAACGGACATACGGCAGTCCACGAACACGGGGAAATACAAATCCTGAGAAGACACCGCGAGATCAGCGAGTGCCGACTACGCCGACAACGAGAGACAATGAGCAAAGGTGTATAACGCATCGTAAACGGGCGTGGGCTATGCGTTGAGCGGCGCAGAGCCCGAGACCAGATGATCTGTTTCACCGAGCGGGAGACGTTTGGCTGAAAAGCGGCATTCTAGGGCACAAGGGTTTTTTTGAAGGTTGCTGTACGCATGGTATGTCTTTTGAAACCGATGGAGAGCATACTACGCGATCATAGCAGCCGGTTTCCATTAGTTGCCAAGAACAAGGCCACCATCTGTATACCGGATGGCCACTAACCCACGCGGCTCAGTAGACCACGTGGCTATGTCAAACTCAGAATAAGGCCTCATCGGGGTACGACAGCGGTAGCTTTTGATACCACCGCACCGATGCTAACGTTGCAGTACTGACACTCGACACAGCAGACTTTAGTTTCAGTCTATGTCCATTTACTTTAGTTCAGCATTGCCAAATCGTCTGTCGATCAAATCGACCCGCATATCGATGTATCATGACCTTCCGGGACCGGCACCCATCATCACGAAGGGGAATTCCGGCAATACGCACAACCGTTTTCTCCTTTCATCGGCCCTGCTGACCTGCAGATCCTTGAAAGAAATGTTCACGGTACCATTGCAATTCTGCAAATTGGTTAGCTGGGAATTTAGGACAGGTCGATTGGTTCACCTTTGATGGACTCGCGGATATCACCCAACGCTCTGGCGTTTACTCTAATCAGCAAGGTTGATTCTCCGAACGGAGCGCGCGCACCGGTGACTGCTTTCTCCTTTCGGGACGCGAAGATCAGGCCGCCATCTTTTACACAATTCCTGTTGGGATGTGAGGTTGAGCACAACAAGCACAAACTATTTGCCGCGCGCACCTTTACAGAACTAACGTCTGTGGACGTTTGGTTGATGAGCCAAGGTCACTGTATTCACTTCTCGGACTCACCCACGATCCTTTTGTGGTTGAACTAAGCACTATGTCCATTCTTTGAAAACCAAGGCTCACCGGTAATGTAACCAAGTAACCAAGTCTGGCATATTCCCAGCAAGAAACATGCTAACGGAATCTCAGGTCCCGCTTCAAAAGAGCGGGTGATGACAAAGAATACTCACCGATCCACATGAACCGAATTCCCTGCCAAAACTCCGGTCCGCTGGGTGGGTACCCAGCCTTGGATGTAACTTAACGCTCTTTGAGCAACAAATTCATGCTCATACGGCGACTCCAGACATTCTTTCGTCAGGCCTGACTAGGATCGAAGGTTATTAAATCAATTGGGGAATTGGGGTTTAGCGGTATACCTTGCCATGGGTGTCCGTGCACCATTGATCCATACTAAGTATTTGGGTCATCTCGCATACTATGGTGCAGGTAGTCCACTTTTACTCACTTGTCAAGCACCGATTTCGGCGTTTTGATCGCGTAGCGGCAACCTTCGTCCACAGGCGTTAGGTTCCCCTGAGAATAGAGTATAGATTACCTTCTCCATATATAGTAACGATGTGACATACATCAGTAATTATAATTGCAATCTCCAACAACTTGTCCGTCTTGAAATCTAATCCTAAACCAAAATATCAGTCCCCCATCTGACCAGCAAGAGCAATAGTACAGAAAGATGTGTAATCAATGACCCGACGACCAACATTCCGGTGTGTCTGTTCCCAACAACGTAAAATGTGACACAAAAAAGTGTGGGGGCGGTCGGGCCGAGATGCATGGGGACCAACATTCACACTGGATTCCCGTGTGTGGTCCGGACGACACGGGAGCGACGCGTTCTGCACGTCCATGAGAGACGGACGGTAGAAGAATGGATAAATTCTTCAAACCTCGATCGTCAAGCGTATATTATAGAATGGAGCCATAAGACAGAATTGAGCGGTGTTTAAGAGGCCTACCCGTCATCTCGCAGTCAATCCAAACAAGCGGCCCATCTGCCTCGTGAAGCGGGCGACGAAGGTACTCCTGAGAAGACATTGTTCTTTGGTCGCTGAGGGCACGTAAAAACAGCCGCAATCGATAAGAGGCGCGGAAGTCCAGGTGGAGGCAGCGACCAAACTTCATGGCGGGGCGGCTTCTGTCTGTATGAGAAGGACTACCCTGAAACCAAGAAGTTCGTCGAAATGTTTCAAGATAGTATTGGTCCTTCTGCAGACAGTCAAATGTTGGGGGGTTACCGCCAAAATAAAGTGAAGGTCGCTCTGCCGGTAAGACATGGCCGGGGTATTTCACCTCACTCTCAAAAGGAGATTATTTTATTGAGACCATAACTATTTCCCGTTCTCAAACCCAGGCATTCCACCCTCCCAATAGAATGAGTATTACGAATAGACATATAGGCATAACGATAGGTACCAGTACATTTGGATACACAGGCGGAAGGATACAATGATGACCAGGTACGAAAGAACAAATGCGGATAGGTGAATCAATGTCCAGTGCTCGAGATCCCCTCGTCGGAATCGTAAGTTGGAGGTCGTGGGCTGAGGGACCGCCACGCCGGAGGAGGTGTGTGCGGGATCGGAGTAAGATTATCCGAACGGAGATTCGGGTTGTACGAAGGAACGAAGGGACGATGCGGTTCTTGAAGAAGATGTGAGTCAATGATATGCGCTCTGTCGGGTATTGTTGGGGTTTCGAAGCTTGACCGGCCTAACATCGGGAGTGGGAGGGTGACTGGAGCGGGGGCAGCGGGGGCCGGAGTGGGTCGATAGTTCCGAAGAAGTGACCAAGGCAAAGCTGTTTCGGGATTATAGATCTCTGTGGAGATTCTGCGTTCCAAACGTATCTTGGTGAAACTGAAAGATGATGTACGGGTCGGGTGTCGCGCGATTCTGTGACCTAATTGTATTCTTAGCGTCTACGAGGTAAGCCTGCTGAGAATGACATACGGGGACCGATATGGGCTAAGCTTATGCGCTCGACATGAACCCTCCCTTGCCGCACCCTCCACAAGAAGTACGCCAGGGCTGCGAGGAGCAGAAGAAAAGCGAAGCCTCCCAAGGCACTCCCTACTGTGACAGAAATACCTGGGTCGGGAGTAGAATCTCTAAAGAGAACGTTATTAGGAGATGGAAATAATGGGCCAAACTACCGCACTCGAACCTGGCGACTAGAACCTGAATGGTGGGTACATGTGCATAAATAGTTGAGGGCCCCATATGGTTGGAGGGGAAGGTATTGGTGTACTGGTCGCGAGCCAGCCTGTCTTGAGCGAGATATGCTGGGACAATCATCGCACCGTCAAGGGTGACGCGGAGTCAGGGTCATGAGGGCAGAGGCAGAGTATGTGCTCCCGAGGACCGGATCTGTATATATACTGTGCCAGGGGTATCCAACGGCGTTGTCGGTTGTAGTGCCAGTGTATGAGGATATGGTAACCTAGTCATGGGAAAAGAATAAAACCTGTTCACCGAAGCTCCTTTGTACGCCGATCTGGACAGATACAATGGTGGCAGGGAATGGCAGAGCGGACAGCCATCTAGAGACGACGAGAGGGTATGCGGCATTGCACACCTCGGAGACCGATATGGAGTAATGTGCATCGGAATCATTAGAGCTGGCCCCGTGAATCCTGCGAAATCTTCGACTGTCTGGGGCCTCAGAAGGAAAAATTCGTGAGAGGTGGTCCTGCACAGGATTGAAGGGATTACAGAGGGCGTCTCTGGAAATAAGCAAATAAGCACTGAAATAGGCTCCCTACACGCGAGACTGAGTAGCAGAGTCGGGAGTGGGAGAGTCCAAGTACATAACTTGAACCCGACTTGCAATAAATCACACCGTCATCATGATGGCGGTCCCGCAATGTACCGCGACAACAATCGCTAGACACGCCATATACGGGCATACTCGCAGTTCCAGTCGAATTAGGCCCGCCCTCTGCGGAGTACGGCACGTTCACAACGACGTTCCCGTCACCCCTGTCGCGGACCCCCAGCTTGGCGGCTACCCACAACTCCCAAATGAGAGCAACCAACGAAGACCTGCATTTGGGTGGTGGGATATGCAGTATAGGCGGAATTTTGGAGAGACGGCAAGCAATATTGTTCATCGCATTCTCCTTTGCTTACGCTGGAGGGCTGTTCCAGCTCCACGAACAAGACGAGGCTCTTAATATGTTCAGTCCAGATGTTCCACCAGTTCCTCCAGCTGTCGCCCTTCGCCAATTTGGCTACGCCGTCCTTGGCTTCGCTGGGTTTTTCACTTTCCTCAACTATGTCAAGCCAGATCCTCCCATGTTGCGAAGGGTATACCCACATGATGGTCTGGTGAAGGAACTCGGTGGGCTCGAGGCTAACAAGGTTCGCACAAGTCTAGCTTTTCGCTAAAGCTCCTGACCTGTCTTCTAGGCTCGCATTGAGTCGCTTGAGGATGAATAGATATTATGTAGGACAAGCAGATTCAAATTATACTTTCTTTCCTTTAAGCGAGGACTTGTATGTTCGATTCCAAGCTTCTACTTTTCCCCTTCGTCTACAACCGCAGCAGAAGCCTTCCGTCGAGGTCTCAAACTAACATTCAAAGGCCGATCAGGGACCGCACCTGAGCCAGCACCATCATCCTCGCTCTCCATTTCCTCATCCGCTGGAGACGGACTCCTTAACTTTCGTTTTTTTCTGGGTGCAGCTATTACCTTTGCAGGTCCACGAGCCCTCTTCCGGCCCCCGCGAGAACCGGGCGCTTCATCAACGGCGGGAGTTCCCTCTTTCGATTTGGCCGGTTCGTCAGCAACCCCCTTCCTGAAATCTGAGACGACCTGCTGTAGCCGCTTTGAAGCGTATGCTTGTCGTTTCCGCGGGGCGTATACGCCCCCTACGATACTCGTGTCAAAGTACTTGTCTAACACTCCTTGACGTCCAATGTTTGAATTCTGTGGATGTTTGAGGATTAACTGCTCCCAAATCAAGAAATGGATGCCCACCGTTTTTCGTTGGCCCATCTTCTTGATTATTGGAAGCAAGAGTTCGTCAGTCTTAGTTTGCGACCAGCCCAACTCTTCATTCAAGAACCTTAAGGGGAGCATATGAGTTAGGCAGGTATTGTTAGTTTGAACTTACGAGCGGAGGCCATCGAGGTCGGGAAGGCCCCAATTGAAGGGCTCGTCTGATTCATCGACTACAGGATGGTAGTAAGCATCTCGCTGTGGCCGTCCTCAGTATCTACGTAGACAAAAAGCTATACGGTGACGTACCACTGCCGGGTTTGGCCAGTCGCTCGTTAGGTGCAGTGTCTTGAAGCGCTTTTTCTAGAGGGTGTGAGTAGCGTACTTTGCCTAGTTGCCCAGATGCTCACGAATCGTCTTCTGAAGCTTGTAGCGACATCCTCTGGCCTGTCCTTTCCGCTTTGAACCCGGAGCCACCAGTCCTTGAATCGATGTAAACCCTCATCGCCCGGGAACTCCTTCAACAACTCCATGGCCACCACCGGGCCGACACCAGGAAGTCCTCCGACATAGTCGCTTCCAAGCAAATAAGCCAGTCGAATGAGCTTGTCTCGGTCAAGCGATAGTTCTCTCTGGAGGTCATTGGTGAGGAAGCACTCGACAGTCTTAGACTGGTTGAACATGTTCTTGAACACCCTCAGGCCACCAAAGAGGAATACGTCCGAGTCGTCTGTGATTACCCCTTCACAAAGCCTGAGGTCGACCAAAGCAGCGCATTGAGCCTCCGCTTCCATCGGTGCCGTGATGTACGGTATCCCGAACAGTCGCAAGAGCAACTGGGGGTTTTGAGCTTATGTCCTTGGGTATGCACAGAAGCCACGCACCATAATTTGCGCTACCATCTGCTGATTCATCTCCTCTGAATCTCTCTGAGCATTCTTCTTTTCCTTGTTCAACTGCCTTATCTCTGCGTCGATCTCTTCTCGGACGGTGATAAGATCTTTCCCTTTAACCTGTGAGAGAAACTCGGCAAACTCTCCTTCTTCGGCCTCCACGTCTATTTCTTGAGCAGGATCCCAGTCAAGCTTGTCCTTCGTGGACGTCGGAATCGGAGGGCCGGCGGATGGCGATGGGGACCGTGACCAATCGGAAAGGATCCCTTCCGAATCGTCATCCTCTTCCCTGCCACTTGCTGCTCCAGCACCTGCTTCAGGAGCTTCACTTTGTACGTAGCTCTTCGCGCTCAGCTCGGCCTCCGAGTGCTTGCGCTTCAAATCCAGTGGCGGGACGAAATTGATGTCCACAGGCTCTGCATTCTGGTCATCACCTAAAGGCACTTCCACCATATCGTCGTCCTCGTCTTCGTGGGATATCTGTGACACTTCGGATTTCGGCCGTTTAATTCCTGCCGAAACGGACACCTCAATTGGTTCATGCTGTGAGAAGAAATTTGACATTAACTTAACGCAGAAAATGAGACCGAATTTAATGTATGTACCAATGTCGAGGCATTACGAGAGAGAGAAGGGGCCACTGAAACTGTCGTGTGGGCAAGTTTCGCTTGGGGAACGACCTTTGTGGCGTCCGATTGCTTTGCTGGCAGACTCAATGGGAGAATGGACGTATTCAATTGGAACCTAGACTCTTCAGGCACATGGAGCGGTTCCAGTTGAGGCTCCAAAGAAAGGCTGGGTTTGGGGTCTCTCTCCAGGGGAACTAGAGTTGAAGGTCCCTTGGCATACAGGTCACCGATATCGGCATAGTTGATGTTCGAAATAAGGGGTTCGCTGTTTTGGGTTTGCTCTAATGAAGTCTCCACCATGCGTGGTTTTGGGGGTCTTCGATTGGAAGGACCAGCGCCTTGAGTTTGAAAAGGATCCCAGGGCGCTTTAGAGGCTTCCAAAGCCCGTCGGAGCACCTCTTCGTCTTCTTGCGCTTGCTGATCAATTGAAGCCTTAAGAGCCAAAACGAGGGGAATATCATCATCCAAGTGGTCGCTATCGATTTCGTAAAGCTCGTTGAAGAGTGGTTCTAACGGTTCTGGCTCCTTTGGGACCTCGGGGAGAGGAGGTAGTTCGACTTGACGATTGCCTATGGTCGAGAGAGCCATAGACCGCTGAAAGGCTCGCATATCGGGTAAAACTTCACCTCTGCGTCGCGTCAATGTCCATCCTTGACGAAGAATTCTCCACCTACACCGACTGGGTGGGCGCCTCGTCCGCTGAGAGAACCTCCTCCATGTCATCATCATCATCGCTATCCGGCTCTACTTGTATTGGCTTCTCCTTCGTCCCTTGATCCTTGAAGGCGAGGGTCCACCCGCCAGTAGGTCCTTCGTTCTTTACTAAAACATACTCCTTGCCTCGCTCTGCGACTATCCGCACATGGTGATCGACAACCGTCTTGCCCATATTATCCACAGTGTTCAAGAGCTGTTGTGTTAGATTATTCCTGCTGTACAGGCCGCGAATCTGAGCCTTTGAAAAATCCAACGCCGTCTTAGACGTGCTGAGCATTTGTTGAAGCCTCGCATGCGAGGTCTGTCGAGACTTCAGGCGAAGGTTGCCAATGATCTCATATTGCAGTTCTGTGGGGAGCTCCCGAAAAGCAGGAGAACTCTCGTCGAAATCTTCCGGACGCATAGTTTCGATGAATTGGCGTAGTTCCTCTTCTGTTGCTAGCCTCGGATCCGGGCCTTTGGTTACACCGTCGTCATCGGCTGTGCTTGTTGCGGCTGCAATTACTGCGTCCATGTCTATGTCCGGAAGCTTGTAGGGATCGTGATCGGCCCATTTGCTTCTCTTCTTGCTCGAGCTTGGGGTTGATTCAGGCCCCTTGCCTTTGGCCTTGTCGGATTTGCGCGGTGTCACAGGCGGGCGATCAAGGTCCTCAAAATAGACGGTATTTTCGTCGAGTATTCCAAGTTTAGTTTCACCCGGTTTTGTGGCACTAGAGGGGTGTCGGGTTTGATTATGTAAACACAAACTCCGAGAAGAAAGCGGAGCTCTCACCCCTGTGCTTGAGCGTGGTTCAGGGCTTCCCGGCGTAAATGTGCCGCCAACAGTCGCTCTGCGACTCTCGCATGGCTCTGAGCGGCACCAGCCTTGCGACGTTTACGTTCTGCCTGCAAGCCCGCCGGAGAAGAGATGAATCAGGAATCATGCAGTTGGGGTATTGGAGGCGGCGTACAATTGTGGACCGCTTAAGAGCGGGGGCACCTCCGTCGAAAACAAAGACCGGCTTGATCCCATAGAAGAGAAGCTTGCAGATTCGCCTTAGAAAGCCGAGGACGTGGGCATTGTGGAGGCCGCGGCCTTCCTTATCGCGCATGGTAGCTTGAAATTGATAAAGCCAAATGCTCGAGTCGATCGCAAGGGGCTTTCCCTCCATCGTTTCGAGACTGGCGGGCCAGAAAAGAAGGCTGGACTCAGTACGGTGGCAAAGCGCGCACACACTCGGGCGATCGGGGGTGGATTTAGCCGACTTTACACGCACAGAACGGGTCTTCCGACGGGGCCCAGGAGTGTCCAAAGCCCCTTTACACCCATTGAAAGAACAAGGGAAAGGGCGGGCGGAGGAAGGTAGCCTGTTTGTTGTTTGCAGCAGCAGCAACAACAACAAAAAGTTAATTAATTAATTGCCAGTGTTAAACCCCGCGATAATTGGTTGTTCCCCTCTTGACTCTCTCTCCCTTCCTTCTCCTCTCGTCCTCTCGTTCGCGTCCCCGTCCCTCTCTTCCTCGCCGTACGCCCTGTCGCGATCGCCCAATTTGTCGAGCGCGTCGGCCATGTCGTCCACGCCTATCACGCCCCTCAGTCCAGCGGCCGGGTCCTTCGTCAGTACCAATACCTGGCCTGCTGCGCCGTACGCACTCCCAAAGATCTCGCACAAGCCCCAACGGTTCCACGTCGTCAACGGAAGCAAGCTCGCCCCTTTCCCCCCATCTGAAGTTCCCTATCCTCTGTCTTACGACAACGATATACTAGATTGGTGTGCCTCGTCCTCCGGCTTGTGCCGGTGGGTCCAGACGCCCATGTGCTGATTCGTTCTCCAGCGAGGCCCTCGATCACCTCTTCTTCAAGCAACTATACCGTGGTATCTCCTTGCATGACTGGGGAAACAAGCAGCCTAACGCGGTCCTGGATCTGGGCTGCGGGATCGGTTCTTGGATTCTTGATGCTGCAAGAGTGTGGTCCGTAAGCCGCAGTTTAACGTACCTTACCTAAATGGCATAATAACGACATTCGTTTTCCTCACAGACCACGAACCTACTTGTGGGCTTCGATATCGTTCAAATCCAACCAGACCTGGCCCTGATCCAGGACGAATCACTACGGCTCACTGAACGTGTTCGATGGGTGCACGGCAACTTGTACGTAGCCTCATATCTGGTCCATTGAGTTTGTTCACCGCGACTATGCAGTCTACAAAGCCTGCCATTCGCAGATGAGCAGTTTGATTACATCCACATCACACGCGTTGCGTTAGCTCTCCCAGAGAATCGTGTGCGTGTGTGTCTAGGCCACGTTGTCGCATTGTGGGGGCATTGAAACTGACATTTCGTGTGCAGTACACTGTCTTTCTGGAGGTGCGCCATTGGCTTCTAATTGCCTGTGGAACCTTTATTGATCTGCCTATTTAGGAAATTACACGTGTATTGAAGAAAGGGGGGGTCATTGAGGTTGTGGAAGAGGACATTATATTCCCATATCAGCATCCGACATCCAAAATGACCAGCATCAGAGAGGAGGGTACTCCCTCAAGGCACGGGAGAGAGGGGTCCGAAAGCTCTGTCGCCCCTTCCGACAGCGGGGAGTTTTCAGTATCCTTAGCGCGTCGTTCTCAATCGGCTACTGTTAGGACTTCTTCGGCCCCTAGTAGAGTGCGCAGTCGATCCATTGGTGCCACGAGCCGGACGACAGTCAGCACATCGTCATCTGGCTCCTCCGCTGGAACGCGGTCAGCGGCGGTCGGGTCAAGTTCTACTCCGGCAAGGCATTCCGCCGTACCACCAATTGAACACATAGACCAGCGGAAGACCGTGCGGGACCACCTCGCCTTGCAACAGGCATTCAACGACATGCTCGACAATCGGTTTATCAACTCGCGGCCGACATCCCAAACCGCCTTCTACTTGTCACTCCACTTTCAAGATGTACGCGCTCATGCACCTCTGCATTTTGTAGCGCCGCCCCCGAGACCGACACCCACCCAGACCCCGTTGAGCCGGTCAGGAACCGCTACGTCGATGCATCACAAGCGCTCAACATCATCTCTAATGGCGTCCATGAGCCCGGCTCATAGCCGAAAACCTTCCGCCCAGCTCGACCTACCCAAGATGGAACTGGTGCGGGTCGGGACTGCACCGAGCGATTCGAACCATTCCACAGAAATATTCATCACAGAGAATACAGGGATTCATCTCTGGAGGTGCCTTCAATACGTCCTAGGCTGTCAGGAGAGGATTTGGGAGAGCTATCATAAACTGTTTCCTACTTCTTCGAGGGACCAGTTTGATCACCTGATGCGCGATTTTCGACAGTGAGTTTACTGCTATTGGTTACTCATGAAGAGGCGCTTATCCCGCTCATCAGCGACATGCTCAGTCGAACCGATGCCCAGTCTGAATTATTTGGACGATTGAGGAACTACTTAAATTCGAAGGAACCCTCAGATGATGCATTATCAGCCTCACTATATGCCGATTATGCGCCCCTTCTGGAAGATTCCTCTGGTCTACTGCCTGGCTCTGAGAAACCAGAGGAAGAGCAACAACAGCAAAGCAAACAAATGCCCCCTTTGATTTGCCGCTCGATTTGTGCTTTTCTTTGTACGAAAGGTTAAATTTGACTTTATCCCAATTCCTCTCCGCCGGTTTTGCTTGCACCTCCTTATTTAATTTATCTACGCCAGCTCGCGCTAGTCTCGTTCTTGCTCTAAAGCCTCTTGTGTGATCTCGTCCCCGGCCCTATGTCTTGATTCCATCACCCATTCATGCTAGGCGTATCCATGTCCCTTATTTTGCTGATGAGGTTTTCTTTTTTTGTGTATAAATTTCACATTCTGGTACTGGAAAGCAAAACTAGAACCTACTTGTAGTCGGGTCGATGATTATTTAACAATTCGCCACTTACCCCCGAACCACCTCGGGGCTCTTAGCGCAACATGGCGCCTTTTACCACACAATTATTGGTAGAAGGGCTCAAGGAGCGTGTGGAGGCTGTGACTGCTCAAAGAAAGTCTACTCAGGCTCTCCATGACTTCGATTACTGACGCGCATGCAGGCGATCGCTTGTATTTGGGTACAAGCGGCGGTAATCTCCTCGTATATGGCTTGGAAAGGCTTCAAGGTAGCAATGTACACAACGTAGTCACGGCCTCTCACATAGCCCTCCAGATGGTGCCCGAACTACCGCCACGCTGGTCGACACGAAGAAGAACCTCACCAGGAGAGGCATGGAACAGCTAGGATACCTGAAGGACATCAACTCACTAGTCTCGCTATCGGGTTTGCGACTTGTTTCTTCGTCGCAACTCTACATTAATTCGTGTGCAGATACCATTGTCAGCTTGCATGCCCTGCCTAACTTGACGCCCACCACTACATTGCAACAGACCAGAGGCGCTCTATGCTTCACTATTGAGACCTGGGTCTTATACAGTCTCCCCGATGGCACCCTCACCCCTAACAAGGACACCCACGGCGTGCCAACCGTCTTAACATTTTTAGCCGTAGGATGTAAACGAAGAATAGTCGTATTTTCGTGGAAGGACGGTGAAGCTCAGGATCCCAAGGTTCTTCCCTCCTGTTCGTTTGCCGTTCACTAATATTATTTCGAAGGATATCGCACTCCCTCATTCGCCTCGTGCAATATCCCTTCTGAATTACAACATGGCAGCCATGGCATACTCACAGACCGCGCAGATAGAATACTTCCTCCTCGACCTCACAACTTCTGGGACTACCAACATTGAGCTTCCGTCCACTGTTCATCACACTCCTTCCACTGGGCTCTCTGGTGCTATGGGAATGGGAATGAATGCCTTCAGTGGTCTGGGAGGCTATATGGGTACTCTTGGGCTCGGAACTAAGACAAAGCCAACCATAATCAAAACGGCACCGGGAGAGTTTATGATACCAAAGGATGGTGAGTACAATCGGCCTATTACAAATATCTCCGACAAATTTCCGTGTAGACACTGGTATCTTCCTCGGCATGGATGGGAAACCGACGAGACACCTCGGTATTGACTGGCCAGGTACACCAGAGGAAACCAGTCAGTAAAAAATCATTGAACCAAAGAGTTCCGATCCCTCACAGCAATACAGCTTTTGTCAAACCCTACCTCTTTGCAACGTTCCCCCCGAACACGGTCCCAACCGACAAGGCGCAAGGAGCCCAGTCTTCGACAGTACCAACGTCAGTGCTTCAAATCCGGTCGTCCTTGTCCCTCTTGCCAGTACAAACCTTATCCTATCCTTTCAATAAGGCCCCCGACCCGTCTGCAGCCACCAATCCTTCGACGCTTCGATTGCTCTCGCCAACTCCACCTTCCAAGTCTCCTCTGTTCCTGTTCTCTACCCCTACAGACAAGATAAAGCTCGCCAGCGAGGGGAGCTCTGTATGGATGTTCAGTATGAGACCTTGGGAAGAGCAGATCGACGAATTAGTAGAAACGGGAAGGTATGCGGAAGCATTGAGTCTTTTGGATAGTATAGAAGAGCCCTTATTACCAGACAAGGTATATTTTCATTCCGGCCGGGATGGGAATCCGTTCATGACGTGTCCCCAAGGCTAAAAGAAAAGTCAAGATTCAAGCTCTACATGCAGTGGCTCTCTTCGCACAAGGCGAATACGACGCCGCCATCAACGTCTTCATCAACTTAGACATCAATCCTGCCAAGGTAGTCGCACTCTATCCTAAGGAAATCGCGGGGAGACTTGCAGTCCCCGAATCTGGATGGATTGAGCTGCATGGAGGCAGCAAATCTCATGGGGATGCCGTAGCAGTCTTGCGCAATGATAGAGACGTCACTGAGGCTACAGACCAAACTGTTACTGTGGAACAGAGCGCACCAGAGGTGCCATTAGTTGAACACAGCAATACGACGGCTGAGAGTAAGTATCATTGTGCTAAGTTACTCTGCGGCTGACCCGTGCTCTTCTCAAGTGAAATACAGGGTTTCAGTGGAAACACTCCTGCCCTACCTTTCAGACCTCCGACGGAAGGTGTCCGGCGCACTGACTGCCTTACAAATCACGTCCTCGGAAGTCGCTCGGGAGAGTCCACTCTCTGAAGCCTCTATAGATGATGTTTTTGCACTTCCAAATGCACCTCCATCATCGCTTACTCCTCAACAACTCTTCCGATACGCCCAGATTGTCGACACGGCTCTCTTCAAGTCATATCTTGTCGCACGTCCAGGCTTACTTGGACCCCTCTGCCGCCTGGACAACTGGTGCGAGGTATCTGAAGTCGAGGCCGTGTTGAGGGAGCGGGGTGTAAGTCAGGTTCCTTAGTTCCGTCGTGCGAACGTCGTCGATAACGAAGATGGCCTGCAGAAATTCTCGGAACTCATCTTTTTATACCAAGGCAAGAAGATGCATGTGAAAGCATTGGGATTACTCAAGGAGTGAGGTTTCATTGTGAAAATCGATGGATATATTTTGACAGTACTTTCCAGTTTGAGCACGAAGGAAGACGATGAGGAGGAGAAGCTGGGTCCAACAGTTCGCTACTTGCAAAAACTTGGACCAGAATATTTGCAAATCACATTCGAGGCGTCCAAATGGGTCTTTGATGTGAACCCGAAGACGGCCTTCCAGGCATGAACCTCTTCTTTCGCTCCCCCGAAATACTCTCACCAGATTCTAGATATTCACGTCAGAAGAGCACGTTCTCCCGCAAGACGAGGTCGCAGACTTCTTAGAGGGCATCAGCATCGCTACAGGTGCCCGATATATCGAATGGCTGATATCTGAAATGAGAGATACCTCGGAAACCTTCCATGATCGACTCGCCGAACTATATCTCCATAGCCTAGAGAGTGAGCCACAAGGTACACTTTTTCTACCTCGATCAGCTTAAGTTGTAGTGAACCATCCCTGCTGTTAGACTCTTACAATGCGACTTACTCCAAACTGGTCAACTTCCTCGGTACCTCCACTTATTATCGCCCGGATCGCGTATTCGGGCAGTTGCCGCGAGAAGGTAAGTGCGATGCCTTCGTACGTGCCTCGCTGACCGTATTATAGGCATGTTCGAAGTTCGTGCCATTTTGTTGGGGCGGATGGGCAAGCATCAGGCGGCGCTAGAGATATATGTCTATCGGCTCAACAACTTCGCAAAGGCTGAGGAGTATGTGTCAACTCCTTGAATGTCGTGCCAGACTCACAGATCTTTTCAGGCACTGCAAAGTGGTCTATCAGACAGCGCCTGACACCAAAGGACCGTTCCTCACTCTTTTACGCATTTACCTACGACCCACGGCAACGTCGGCAACGTCTACTAATACGTATTTAAAGCCAGCCCTGGATCTCATCTCGCGGCATAGTCCCCGTCTGGATCCAGTAGAAACGATGCAATTACTCCCACCCCTGGTCACAGCTGCCGACGTGAAGCCTTTCCTTGTAGAGGCATTGCGAGGACCGCCAAAACTGAACACCAGGGTGCACAAAGAATTATGGAAGGCGCGAGCTGAACAAATAGGATGGAAGTTGATGACGCTTCAGGAGAAGAGGGTCAAAGTGACCGATAGTAGATTGTGCGTGTCTCCCTCGACCTTGTAGTGAGCTATTCTGACTCGAGGAAAGATGCCCGCAATGTCACAAGAGGCTTGGCGCGAACATCATCGCTGTTCACGCTCCAAGGTATGTTCGTTCATGTGATACTACTCCGTATTGGAGTCTGATAACTGCTTTGGCCAACAGGGGGGAGGTTACACACTACCACTGTCGAGAAGCATTCTCAACGAGACTCAAAGAGAGGGCACTGGTCCCGAAACTTATGTAGCCCGCATCCTTTATTGCCTAGCTATTGTCATGTTGTCGTGCTTTGTCGTTCAAATCCTTGCAAGAACGCCTGGACCTAAACCCAACATCGTTAAAGGCTGCTATTTGTGGATCATAAATACCTACCTCTGTGATGTAGGTAGGATCAAGATTGATGGCCACTTCCTCATTCGTGGCCAGTACCTCGAACGTAGTCGGTGGCTCGCCGACATAAGGGCATAGGTCTTCGGGTAAGTAGGCCCCTTCTGATTTGAAGAACTGCTCACGACGCGAGATTTCCTCTACGGGAAAGAAGAACGTTGGACATCAACCAGAAATGAATATTTCCTGGGATGGCTAACCTTCACGCAATGCTTGAAGCTGAGCGGTCATTCCTCGGACAATTGCGTCCGCGGATTCTCGATACTGCCGCCTGCGGTCCACCTCAAGCACCAGCTTCCCATAGGCACTCCTATAGTTCGTATACGTCGATTGCAGCTCGAAAATCCCAGTAAGATGGTCGGTAAGAGTGCGATGAAGGGTCCCTACTTCGACCTGGGGGACACATTATCATTAAATTCATACGGAGAAATGGATAAGACACCACACCTCGACGTTCCTCTGATGATCAAGCATAATACCCATGGATTGGCCTAATTCTTCCAGAGATGATACCGCAGACCTGTGCAATTCAAGCTGGCGTTCATATGCGGCTTTCCCTTCTTGGAATTTGACACTGTCCAGGAGTTAACGCGGTTGAGGGGTTTTGGACGGACCCACCTGATATCCTCTATTAGTCTTAAGCACTCCTCCATCTCAGCAATGATGGAGGGGAGCTCCGCTGTGTCTCGTATGAAAACTGAATGGATAATATGAGCGTTGTGGGCATCCAATATCTGCGGAGATCGACCTTACTCTGCATGTCTTCCTCTCCAACCACGTCCCCAGCCTCGTGTTCATTGAGGGCCGTCTCCATCTGGCCAAAGTGATGTGCGAGATCTTCCAAGTGTTTGGCCATTGTCATCGACTCCTTCTCTTGCTGGTTTAGAAGTTCCGCGGTGTCCAAAGGACTCGAGGACGGCAGGCTATTCTTAATTGCAGATATTCGTGCCACCAAGGTTTGTGGATGAGCAGCTGTCGATTCAAATAGATCCTTCATATGCATTGAGTGACATGGCTCTGTTTATTGAGTATTCCACTCACATCTAATGCATTGCGGTCCTCCTCAATACGATCCAACGCGTCCTCAATCGATCGTTCGTCCACGAAATAGCGAAGAGATCGCCACTTTCCTCGGTCGGTTGCTGCGGTGCCTGCACGATTCTGGTTCTGTGGTTCTGCGAGTGCAGTATGAGAATCGCTATGATCAGAATGTGAATGCTGGCTGCCAAAGAGAGAAGAGTCAGAGGCTGTTTCGTGTAAGGCCAGAGGGACGAGTTGAGAGCCAAGAGAATCTAGAAGAGCGTCCAGACTGGCAATCCGTTCCGAGCGTTTGGAGTCCCAAGTCTGGACCACAGAGATTAGGGCCGTTTAGATGCAGTGGTGTTAAAAATGACCTTTGCTTCTTCTTGAAGCTTTGCAGATTGGGTACTCAGGGACTTGGCGACTGTAGAAACGAGCTGCACCCATGAGACAGGCGCTACGGCTCGAAGAGGGAGGACGGACTTTGAGCTGTTCGATGATCCCATCAGATACCCATGTGACTTTGGCGTCCAGAGCAAACAGATCGACTGCATGTTGGGCTGAACCACTGGATAAGGTCTCAGCCCTCAGACATAACGTCTTGGCATGGTCTAAAGCCTTTCTGGAACGAAGAACCAGTTGAAGGAGACTTTCGGCCGCCTCCACGTTGGCCATTGCAGTTCCCACACACCAGTGGCGGTGGTGGAGATTAAAATACGTGTGTTGACTCCCACTATGCCTCAATCGGAGGGAAGAAGACGGCTGCTGCTCCTGGCAGTTGCAGTTACGAGCTTATATGCATGCCTTCGGTTCTTTCGCCCATCTCATTCGCACCTTTCGAAGGAGGCACCTTCTCGAAAGTATCAACGGCGTATTGTCGCCATAGGTGACCTTCATGGCGACCTTCCAAACACTCTGAAGGTCATGAAAATGACGGGTGTTATCAATGACAACAACGATTGGAACCCCAAAGGGGTAGACTTCCTCGTTCAGACAGGGGACATTGTGGGTGAGTAAACTCTCTGCCCTGCACGAGGCTGTTCTCATAACTTCATAGATAGGTATGCCTAGAGTATACCTTGCAGGCTTTTCTTTGACCTGTAAATAGGGGAGACGACACTCTCGAAATATTTCGACTCATGGAGAAGCTGAGGTGGCAGGCTAAGGCTGCCGGAGGGATGGTACTATCATGCTTCGGTAACCATGAGGTCATGAACGCGATTGGTGACTGGAGGTATGCACGGCGTCGGCACCTGGGGCTTATCACTAACGATGCTCTGGTAGATACGTTCCTCTCACAGAAATACAAACGTTCGGAGGTGTTAAAGCACGACAAGAGATCATTTCCACTGGTTGGTTGGGGTCTGCTTGGCGTCAAAACTATACCATTACCCACCGCCTACCTCTTCATCCTAGCATGGGGGCGCCAGACCAAGACTTTCATTTGGATGAGGTTAAAGAAAATGATAGTCTATCCCATGCAGCTCTCTCATTTGTGCATGGAGGACTTGCGCCGTCGTTTCCCCATTTAACGCCGTATCCATCTTCAATTAATACCCTTGGAAGCACCCTTCTCCACAAACTCCAGAGTCGCAAGCCCCAACCACCGCCCCATCCTCCCAATCCTTATCCCGGTCTACCTGCGACTGCGACCGTCGCTGAGCAATATCTATATGGTTCGGATGGACCTCTGTGGTACCGCGGTTGGGCAATGAACGAGGATGAAGACGAGGTGTGTAAAGAAGCGGATGACGTCCTGAAGCGCACCGGAGTCCGACGTTTAATCATGGGTCACACGCCGACGTTTACAAACATTGTTTCTCGATGCAAGGGTAAAGTCATCATCATCGACACAGGTACGCTCTTATGCACCTTTGTTCCTGGATCCTAGTCATCTTCGACTTTATAGGCATCTCTCACGCGTATGGTGGAGTCTTGAGTGCTTTATCGATCACTTATACTCTGGACCCAGTTGATGGTCAATCCAATGTCTGGAAAGAGACTGAGGAAGTTGTTGCAGTCTATGAGCATTCCCGCACCATCATTGCCATCGACAGTCGAGAACTTAAGGGTAACTACGGCACACGCGGTTTATAGGTCCGCGGATAGTCCCTGTATAGATTGTATAAGAGAGTCCTATATATTCATTGACCCAATTTCCTGGTCCCTCCTAGTCAACCAGAAATAACTCATGAAGGAACTGTGCGACTTCGTCATAAGCTTGGCAGCGCTCTTGCCAACCTCTCTTTGAAGGGTCTCTAACAAAATAGTCAAACGAGTGTGCAACATTCTTGATTTCTTTGCCACGAATATTAATTGCATCTTGAAACTTCGCTCTGAATGCCTCTCCTTCGTCGCGCAGAGTATCGTACTCGCAGGTAACGAGCATGATGTCCCGTGGGAAAGTCGATGCGTCTGCGTACAATGGACTCGCAACTGGCGATTGCTGTGCCTGCTGCAGCGCGGCGCCTTTGTGTCCCCAAAAGTACGAACGGACGAAGAACGAAAGGGCAAAATCGGGGATAGTAACACCTCTAGCAGTGGATATGCCCCGGCATTTCGGAGCTGAGCATTCGCTGGCTCGACGTCGGAGCGTGACTGCGTCAGTTGCGGGGTAGAAAGCGACGACACCCCTGACAGGATGTGAGGCATCTTTATGCATATCACCTAAAATAGAACTCGAGACCAGTGCCAGGGTAGCTCCCGCACTAAAGCCACTGAGTACGACCTTGCTTGTATCGAAGTCGCCGTTTACATTGGCAAGCACCCAGCGTAGAACATCCACCGCGTCTTCTACAGGACCTGGGAATGGGGTTTCTGGGGCATGGCGATAATCCGCGTCAAGGATGGTGAGAGGGCGGGAGGAGGATGTGAGTAGATGATGGAAGAACCATAAATCCACGCCCTGCATCTTGAGGACAAAACCACCGCCTGAAGAGAGTCAGCCTGCAATTAACATGGGCTCAAAACCACGCACCATGCCAGTGCAAAAGAACCGCCGACTTGTCCCCATTTTTTTTCGCTAGGCGGGCGGCTTCGTTCCTGTAGACATGAACGGACAACCTGTGTTGGGATTTTCCTTCCCTTGGCCTCACCCAGATCGTTTCGTCTGGCGCCAATGGGGTTCGCTTCAACCACGAGTCAAAAAGCTTGACACTGGCACGCAGAAGCACGGCTTCAAGCCACAAAATCAAGTATTCCAGAGTATAAAACATAGCGAGAGCTTATAGCTAGACGTGGAAATCGCAAGTACCTTGGCCGTGATCAAGGTCGAGAGGAGACTGACGGCAAGGGTCGGCAAAGCGCAAGTCCCAAGGTAACCGAAAACACGCTCAGTATTGGTGTCAGATGAGTGAACTTAGGATAAGAGTCTGAGAAGAGAACACAATCCTCATATCAGAGGATGGATCAGAAAAGGATTGTCCCCAACCCCCTGGAGCGGAAATAACTCATGACGATGGCCCGACGTCCGAGGCGTAGCTGGAGTGAAACTAAATGGCTACATTAATGCCCTATCGGTGCACTCTCTTTATTCAACAGTCCTCCAACCGCCATGGAGCACCAACCCCTTTCTAGACTCGCTCGACTGGATCAAGAAACCCAAATACAGAGGGGAATGAAGGTGCTCGGAATCGGCTCGTTAGTCATTAAACTTGACACTGTGGCTCCCCATCTATCCAAACAATCAAAAGACGTGTTGTCGTTGGCGGGTAAAAACGCACCGTGATATCGCCGCCCCGGTATGACCCACGCTTCTTTTTGTTCTTCTCTTTTCGGAAGCCTGCTCCTCGTGTGACAATTAAATCGGCGGAGGCCTTCGCTCCATAGTCGCTCGTTCCAGCCCCCTGCACGGAACGTGAGAACAAATAAACTTTGAATGCCGTCAGCAGAACAAGGTAGGACATACCCTGCTCTCAAAGGTATTGTCCTTGAGGCGGTCGTCTGCATAAACCACCTTGTCGGTCTTGATACGTTCGAATGGCAAATTGGATTTCCTGCCTGGCTTGGTCTTGCCTTTGGTAGGGTTGGAACCACTTTCTTCATTTGACTTGGCGTCATTTTCTGCTATTGCGGTTGGAACCGAACCATCGTTGGTCTTCCGCTTTTTTGTGACTTTCGAATTCGCGGGATCCTCGTTATCTCCCGAGTGATGGGATTTTCTATCATTCAGTTTTGGCGGGACTGCTGGTAGAGATCGCAGCAAGGGATCCGCAGTGACTTTCACAGGAGACATCTGTGCCGAGGGGTGGTGCGATCGAGCACCGATCCCTGGTCTTGATACGGGCTCTTTGTCTTTGTCTTTATCCTCACCCTCTTTATCGTCATCGGAAGAAACTAAACGAGGCCCTTGTCAAGCACAAGAAGGGCAGACGATTACGAGTCATCACCCACAATCAGAAGTCTTCTTATCTTCTTCACCATTATCACTTGGCTTGATCAGTATGCAGGATATCAATCGGTCATATGACTTACGAGCTCTCGGACGAGGAACTATCAGTGGAACCCCCTCCTGAGCTCGAAGACTTGGCTTCTGCCGCAGTGGATTGCGCTCTCATACTTGCTAATTTTTCCGTCAAAGCCTGGACTTCAGCCCTCAAACTTTCGACACCCTTTTTATTTTTTTGCCATTCTTGGAGTACGTCTTCTAAGCTGATGTGCGATGTTTTCTTAACACCTTTAATGGGGATTTCTTTGGCTGCCTTGCGCACTGCTTTCGCGGCCTTTTCATGTGCGTGCGCGATTAAAAATGAGTGGATAAGACGATAAATCTCTGCAAAGAATTATATGAGACATTTTGCCACACTGTTGAAGCAAGCACATACCTGTTAGGTCTTCCTGCTCATGGCTGAGACCGTTGGTAGCCATTTCGAATACCCAGGAACTTTCAAGAGGAGAATGACCGACCAACCTTTGTTATCACTTGGAGAGCCACTCCGCAAAGATGGGAATCAAAGGCACACCCACACCAACGAAACACGACGGCTCTCAGCTTAGGATCGGCATAGTACACGCGCGGTGGAACCTGCCGATCATCCAAGCGTTGCTCGATGGAGCACTCACCAAACTTCGTGAGCTTGGCGTCAAGGAGGAGAATATAGTAGTTCAAGCGGTACCAGGGAGCTTCGAGCTCCCCTTCGCTTGCTCAAAGTAGGTAGTTCTTTCTTCCACTTGTGCAAGCGTGACGCCGGTCCCGTCACCTTAGAATGATCGTCGCCTCTCAAATACAGAACAACACTCTCTCGTCCGCAAACGATCTACTTTCAGTCTCGACTACCAACTTACTCGACCCCACCATCACCGCCGCACCATCCACGAGCAAAAGTACCAGTGCCTTCGATGCTGTGATTGCTATTGGTGTACTCATTAAAGGCTCCACCATGCACTTTGAGTACATTTGCGACTCAGTCACGCAGGCCCTTATGAAGGCGCAGATGGATACTGGCGTCCCTGTCATTTTTGGCGTCCTAACTGTACTGACGGAGGACCAAGCTCTCGAACGTGCGGGTATCGCCAAGGGAGAGAATAAAGGTCACAATCATGGCGAAGACTGGGGATCGGCAGCAGTTGAGATGGGCATCAGTGCGAAAGCTTGGAACAAGGGCACTTTCGTTTGAGCGGAGTGGTGCGGAGCGAACATGAATGCGTAGTAGATTAGAGGTCTAGTAAGGACATAGATGTATCATACTCCTCGCAGTCCCATTAGCGTTCGCATATGTTCGAACAGTCGAGACACCACATCCGTGTTTGGATCGGTCCATGGGCCAAGTGCAAAGCCAAAGCTTACTATGCCCAATAAGTATGTGAACCATATGCCTAGAACCCGTCAGTTTGATCATCCGTTGCTTGCAATAGGCACGCACTGTGTTTTCGGCTGGGATGTTCTCGTGCTAAATGCTCTGGAAGGACTAACCCATGAAGATTGCAGAATGTATGCGCTGCAATGCATGGCCATACGGAACCTGGTGGATCGGATCAATAGGTGCAATGGTGACTTCCCTAGCCGCTACACTCACCTGTCCTCAGAAACACGAAAGCCTCGAACCATCCGAAGAGACTAGTATACAACTGTTGGAAAGCTGATAGCCATCAAATCAGCCCTCGGTATACCAGTTCAGAGGGGCACTTCGACTTACTGGTGCTAAACACAGCTCGCTTAAAGGCAGCTCGCGACTTTCCAAAACGGTTGTACAAGTCCCATCCGTGGTGCAGGTGCGCTGGACGGAGGTCAATACGTAAGCAATCTATCACGCAAGGAAAATTCTCACCAGCCCCAAACCAAAGGGGGCTCAGGAAGACCATGCTTGACCACGAGCAGTTTGCCAGGCGCATAACCCCAATGACACAGGATCGGAACACGACTTCCTCGGTGATTGGCGCCTTGTCATATTGTGAGTTGCGAATGAGTATCGGGAAGATCGCCGTACCACGACGAAATTCCGGATGCCAATCCAGTCGCCAAAGATAGGCCTGATATTTGTTCTATAAGACCAGTTCCGCTGCAACGGTAGTAGCTCCTGCCTCAGCAACTGTGCGTACAACGGCCCAAGATAGAGAAGCGGTGCGAGGAACCAGGCCCCAAGGGCGACATGTGATGGAAACTGAAGTCCAAGCAGCTCTAGAGTCTTAGAAAAGGTTCGGGAGATCTGGCACAACGGTTTGGATAGCAACGGGAGGGTTTAGGAACGCACGTACTGTATCGTGGGGGGTCCGGAGCATCACAAACACCGCACCACAGCTCGCGAGTGTACTCAGCGACACGCTTGCAAGACGCGCCCGTATCACAGACGGGTCACTTCGCCAGCGCTCGTTCTCTAGGCGCGCGCGTTCTGCGCCTGTACCTACTTCGACAGCACGCGCGGTGAAGACGAGGCGGCCGGCCTTGAACATGTAGAGCGAGGCGACATAAGAAAAAGCGAACATGCCGCCCAGTCCGACTGCCGTCCACTTGGACACTTGCGGGAATTGCGAAGGCATTTTACGGAGAACAAGGCCAAAGACAAAGCGTCTGGTTCTCAGGGTCAAACTCCGCAGAGAGCTCACCAGGGTGTACTGGAGGACCAACTGGTCCCTCTCGAGGCTGTAGGGGGTCAAGAAGAAAAAAAATTCGAGCGAGGCAGGGCTGAGGCCCCCCGACTCGCGGGATGGTGATGGACGCCTTGTCACTCGATCGCTACACCGATTTGAGGCTGCACCGATTGAGACAGCCCCACCTGCAGGTCCGTGTCGATGACGATGTCACTGGCCAGTCAGTCCCACTTCTCTTGGTCTGCTTTTGGTCTGCCCGAATCTGCCGCCTCCGTCCCGCTGGGAAAAGAGCCTGCACCTCCACAAACCGTTCCTCAGACGTTCTTCCGCCCCCCTCCTTCAGGCTGCCCAAGATATGTCGTAGTGCTCTCTTACGACCAGTAAATCTTAGTTTAAGCCCCTTGAGTGCCTCAGTACTGACCCACTTTTTAGTGCCTATCATCCAGAACGACAATCGGGTGGCAAGCATTGCGATAACCACTGCTTCGCGCAACTCTACAGTCGTTTCTGCTTCAACAACTCGAGAACCGCCTTCGCAAACCCTGCATGGTTCCCATTACATTCCTACTTCGGCAATTGACTCGTCCGGCGTCGCCTCCAGCGATACGAGTCCTCCTAGTCATACCTTAAGTGCACAATCTTCTAGCACTACTAAGAGCCTTCCGGTCTCCACAATCTTCGCCATCGCTATCGGTGGCGTCGTCTCTGTAGCTGCAATCTTGTGCTTCGCCTTCTTTTGTTGTCGTCGCTCGTCCCCCGCTCCGCCATCGGAGACAAGAGCTCGTTATCTTCGCAAGCGCCGCCCTCCCACGTCAATGCCAAATGCATGGACAACCATAGAGCCAGTCGTAAGCCCAGATAATGCTGATGGGCTCACGGCAACACTCCGCCCACCTAGGTCGACTCCGGCAATAACCAATGGTCTGTCCCACACCAGGCTGTCCGGCTTTCGCATTCCTCGCAAAGCGCCGCCTCGGTTACCTAGCTGGGCATTATCGCCTCCACCAGATATACCCGAAATACGCTCGCCACAACCAATTCGTCTTATTCCAGGCCCTATTCTTGTCCAAGAGATACCTTCAACCCCCGACCAATACCCATTAGCTTCGGCCAATCTAATTACCTTAGGCGTCAGTGAAACACGACGCGTCCCACACCAAGTTCCCCCTCGCCCTTCGTCTCAAGCGTTATCGCCCAGTCCTGGTCCAGCGCATCCCAATCTCACCACTCAACGGGGACCGGCCCTATCCTCCTCCAACTCTCTCTCTTCTTGGAGTGCCGAGACTTTGTCGGTTTTTCCTATGCCTCCGAGAGGTCACCCGTCGCAAGCTTCTTGAAGTATTCCCATCCTGTGAATGACCAAACTACATCTTACGAAGTATCGGTATCTTATTCCACCCCGGGGTTTCGGGAAGGCCTTATACCATGTAGAGAGCCGTCTCACCCTCGAGGGCGTGTCCCAGCTGCAATCTCTTCAACTCTCCCTGTCGGTGCCGTACAAGCACCTTCTTTCTCTGAAATGTTCATGGGATTGAATACTTTCGAATATTTCCACCATTATACCATGTCCAATCACAGCACATCCGCACGGGTGGCTGATAGATTGTTCATTGTTCGATCCCTCCAAAGATCTAGATGAGTGCCCATATTCCATTTATAACGTCAAGATTGTTGTTCGTAAGTTGTCATAATATGTAGATCGTCGTAGCGATGTAGCGTTATGAACATTAATGTCATTCAGCAATTTCAACTACTGGGTGGCACCTTTGCAACAGCAATTCTTTCTCCAGCCTTGACCAAGACCTCCATGCTAAGTTCCTGGTCTGGCCCGCCACTGGCCTCGGGCTGGACCACGCCGGAGGGAAGTTTTGCCGTGACTGCGGGGTCCTCCTCGCCTGTCCACTCTCCCGCGGAGGCCCTGCGCAGGTCATCGTCCCACTGTATGCCTGCCTCTTGCGGGAACACGCAGACAACCGTAGACCCGCCGTACGCGAACCATCCCAAGTCATCCCCTTTATTGACGGTCTCCCCCGGCTTCTTTGACCAGTTTACTGATCCAACTAGCAATGCACCGATGGCAACAAATGCGACTGGCGTGACTTTAGGCGTCTCGCCTTGCTTAGTAGGAAAGAGGTTGGCGTTGATGATGAGAACGTCTCTTCGATTCGCAGTGAACACGTCCAAGGTTTGATTTACTGCTTGAGGGTTGACAGTAAAGTAATCGCCGGGCAGCTGGCCAAATATCAGAAAGGAAACCAAAGCGATTATATGGCAAGGAGACGAACTGTGGTCACGCTTTCGATGGTCCCATCTACCGGAGAGTGGAAGCGATGATAATCCTGAGGGTGTCCATAAGTATGTACATGGCTGGTGACAAACCGCAAGACGGACTTGGGGGGCTAATCTGAAGATGGCCAAGAAGGAGAGTGGCGTAAAGCGACGAGCTAGGGTTGGAGAACCGAGTAGCGAAGGAATGTTGAACGACTTTCCCTTGATCCTGGAAGAGCGTGAGAAGAGGACCAGACCAGAATAGCACTACGAACCAGAATGTACGTGCCGCTGTGACGTCATTGAACACTACGAGTCGGCAATCAGCCACGCTGCAAATAACATTTGAATTTGTTGGAGAAGCCGGCGGTCGAGCGCCAGGTTTGAGTTTACGATAGAAGAACTCGTTGAACGTCCTAGTCAAGGCGAAATCGTTGAGTAAGAAGCGACATACTTTCGATGTTACATACTTGTAGCCCTTCGGGTCTTGGATAAGAAGTTCATTGAAGCTGATTTCGTACGTCTTCACAAATGTATTGATACGGTCAACGACTTCTGGACCTTCTTCATCGTAAATTTTTCCTTCTATGGACATTGGTCAGCTTCTAAGGAGCATACTATCCGCGGTTCTCTCCTACGTCGTATGGACTGAGCCTTAAGCAGCTTCCGAACCACGGACCATTGAAGGAAGCGTATCTATAGAACAGGTCAAATTCACACTTTATCCATGTATGTGATGAGGGTACCTGAGCTGGACCGTGGAACAACAAATGCATGCCAACTCGGGCGTAAATAGGCATGTCCTCCCAATCTCTCTTGCCTGTAGAACGGACGATCACAAAATTTCCTGGGGATATCATTCATCATTCTCGTTAATTTCATGGCACGGACAGGAGTAAGTGTACTCACCCCAGTGTCCAGCTACAAACAACTACGATGGTTGACAGGGGTCAGAGCTACCAGGCTACTCTTGACTCCAAAGCTGACCTTCTCGTACGTCTCCTCGTCGAAAAGGTCTGTAAGCCATGATTTTGCGGCCACGTGATCGTGCTCATTCTCTATGGAGCCAAAAGTCGGGCAGGGCCAGTCAGTTCGATTACGTTCTTCCATCAAGGACTTGAGAATATAGACCTTCAGGGAGTGACGCAGATTCGACGGACCGGTCCAACGCGTGCATCATCAACTTGTGAACATTGTAAACGTCTGGACGGATATTCCAGACGAAGCTCTTCCAGGCTTTGACAGCTGGTGATCGTGGCTGCCCCGTCTTCGGAGGGGGCATTTGGGGGGGAGGGAGTCGGCCTGACATCCTAGGGGGAAGAGGTCGAGACTAAGGTGGGGTAGCGGCGGGCAGCGGCGGGCCAACCAGACCGCGTCTATATTGGTCGAGGAGTGATGTCAGTACACACAATACATTATGGTAGGATAAAGGTACAACAACGCGTACTTCCAGGCGCAAACCCTTCCGTGTGGCCGCTAGGCCAATCAAGATGCCGGCCAAACGAGTATATACCACTCAGTCCTCGGATGCGGAGCACTTGTCCTTATCATATATACTGAACAACGTATTAATCATTGCATAATATATAGGGACAGATTGCAATTGGGGTGTCAGAGTTTGCCTACGATCTCACCATTATCCAATGCATTATTTAGGTCCTTGATTCCCACAAGTAGAAGACAGCCAGGACAGTAGCATAGATGTATCATTTTTAGTATGCATCTAGCTCAAATGTACTTCTACTGTTTTCCCATGCCCGCTCATTGGCACACTCCTACCAGCGGTTGCGGTAGCTATATTTAGAAAACTACATTTAGTTGCATTGCCACAACGCAGTATGGCTAACTGCAAATTTAAAGTACGGCCGCCACAAGCAGTTTGGCGTCAGCTGAACGAGAACGTGCTCCTATTCGTTATAAGATAAGGGGAGAACTACATGGCAACCGTATGGCTTTCTCTTGCCCCTTCGCCTAACACGACGCGTTTCGATCTCCGCTCTCCGCTTACACCTGGTGGGACAACAACGCCACCGTCGCAAAATCAGATAGGACGCTCACACGAACTGCTACCGTTTCTGATTTAATAGTAATCGAACGACTCTTATATGTGAGAGTACTCGGAGGTGGACGCAGAATAGTGTAGCGTCTACAAGAACATCACTAACCGGCTCCCTCGAATGCGACGTCACCTGCTTGCTTCTCTTCTTCTTGATCAACCCCGTGCGAGCGGCTCCCGCGTCCTCCGTCAACCTCCGCCCCGTTACGCGTTCGTTTGGCGTCGAGCATGTTTTGCTTGTGTTTCCAGACGACCATCCCAACACCATAGAAGAACGCCATCATGAACCCCACCCAACTGACCCAATACGAGAGTTGCACATTCTTTGCGTCCGCGTAGACACCCTGCAATGGCGCATATAGCGCTCCTCCACCCACTCCTGCCACGATGAGACTACCGCCAACTTTGGTATGCTTACCAAGACCTGCAACTAGGGAAGCACGAAGTCAGTCAGCGCGACATCATCCTAAGGATTAACCCATGTTCGATACTCACTTCCTAACGCATAGATAGTGGGCCAGCAGACCGACTCAAAGAAGAATACGACTTCAGCGGGGTCAGCAGAAGATCTAACCCCAACTCAAACCGGCGCACCGAAAATCGAGGCCACCGCCGTGTCACCCTCTCCATATATAATACCCAAAGTGAACATGGCACAGCAGATACTATACACGGACAGGACTATTGCATCGTCCACAAAGCGAAGGACACCGGCTCCGATGAAACGCTGACAGGGTTTAGAATTGGAGCAATTACTTCGAAAACCTTGGACAACATACCCCTAGAGCAAAAACCATCCTGTGATTGGTCGTGTTATTAGAATGTATTGACCACGACCACTTGATACCGTACTCACTGACAGTAAGAATAGTACAGCGCACCTTTGGAGGTGCTGAATCCGATGCTAGGGGTATCGGCGAAGCTGAAAGGGAGTATAAGCATAGAATAGATCATCTTTAAGTGGTTTATTCTCACAAACTAGGCATAGATGATGAGATAGTCGAGTACTACTGTACGGATGAGACGGAAATAACTCACTGCTCATAGTTCAGCACCCAGAAACAAGGCATGTACTTCTTTCACCTACCTTAACGGCAAAAGTCGCTACAGCCACCTCCAGGTTGCGCGCAGTCAGGCCCTCCATCGTCCGTGCGGTCCGCAGTTACATACCTGTGCACCAACATAGCTAAACTGAGCCCAGAAACCCCATAATGTGTGATATTGCCTGTGCAGTGGCGCCACTTCGTCTTGGTTCTGCAAAGTATTTGGTACATCGATTTCTGGAAGGTGGGCGAACCAAAAGAGGACAATGAGAAGAGTCCCAAAGCTGACAAAGGGCAAAATCAGAATTAGAATTCATTGGGAACATGCTTTGAGGAAACTCCTACAGCCCGACCGCCAGCTGTGGAGGGCATTCAGAATCCGACTCCCATTTAAAAGCCGACTGTATAATACTTACATAGACCCATTGGACGTTCTTGAGGGAGTACTGGTTCTCCCCCCTGTACAATATGAAAGTCAGGACCGGCCAAGCTTTAGGAGGGTGAAGATACTTGAAGAAGTACTCTGACGCAATCAGAGGCCCAGCTATGATCACGCAATCAGTAAATGCGGTACCAGACACTCCGTCATCGTACGCACCAAACGCTCCGATCCCATTCTGCGGTACCAGTCAATCTCAAATTATCCGTAAGAGCAGACAGCAGCGACTCACGAACGCCTGAGAGAATGTCAAACGCATAGCTCCTTTCTTAGGATCTCCCAATACAGTGATGTAGGTGTTGGCGGCAACCTCAAGCGTAGAGAGCCCCATGCTGATCCAGAATGTGCAGATGATAAATCCGGGGTAGGATTTCTTTACTGCCACAGGCCAGTAGAGGAGAGCACCAAGAACGTAGAACGAAAGACCCGCGTAGATACCGCGCTATGCGAGAGGAAAATAGGATTAAAAGCTGTAGAGCAGGTGACGGCAGACGGCGTACTTTGTAACCAAACTTGCGCATAGCGAATCCTGCCCATGGAGCCCAGAGGAAGTACGCACCTATAGAGCGTAAGTGATCCGGTAAATAGTGACTTGAGAAGTGATTCAAAGGAGCACTCACCGAAGTACGCAACTTGCATGAACGTGGATTGCGTCTTCGATATACCAAATACTTGCTGGCGAGTAATCTCAATGCCCGATTTTATATCATCCGGACACCCCTCCAAGTCATACCTGAAAATGCCTACGGGTACGGGTGGGTCCATTCAGCAACCAAGAAACACCCTCAGAGTCAGAGGAGCCTAGGAACGTACTTATTGAGGGAATCGAGCAGTCCATACGCAAAACCCCAAGCGAAGAAAAGACTCGTGATCAAGCTGTACCTGAACGGCGGGCCCACCCTAGTCGGCATATAGTCCACGATAAATCGACCGGGGACGTACGCATAGATAAACTGTCCTCTTGTCAGGTCCTTGGGCGTCACCACCTCCTTCTCAATTGGCCCATGAGGTCGGTGGACATGCGGACGGTGGTGGCCTTGATCCTGGTTCGCCATACTTCCTGGTACTTCGTGGTCCATGTCCTTTGCGTTGGCTTGCCGTCTGTGTGGGCGGCGTACCTATAAGCACGAAGAGTCGAAAACCCAAGGACCCAAACTCTGCACCACCCTCTCCTGGTATCTTCCCTCCGATATACCGGGCCGCACCAGTTCAGTTCCTCGGCACTTTGTGACAAACTTAGCTGCGAAGCGTTCCAGAAGCCATGCCGATGTCGCTGTCAGCCTCCGGAAGGCCAATTGCTTTGTAAAACCTTTATAAAATTTGTCACAACCACCGCTCCACAACCCGTCGGAGCACCTGTCTCATTCAGGTCGTCCATTTTTGGTCATACAAAGTCTAAAGACACAAGCCCAGCAGAACAATATACGTCCCTCGAGCGTGAATTAAAACTTATTCAGAACGAAATAACAGGAAATATGGCGGGAATGAGGAATGGGACCAGCTTCGATCGTCCTTCGTGTCGCCAACCACTGTTCGGTGTGTGTGTTGAGTCGGAAGCGGAGCAGTTAAAAGTTGGACATCGGGTCGGAGGAGAGAAAGAAGCAACAGGAAGGGGACGGGGGAAATATTACAGAGGGGAAGGGAGGGCGAGGAGGCAAATCAGGGCCCCCCGATAGCAATTTCAGTTCTTGGTCGCCAACTTGTCAGTGTGGGTAGTCTGTCCTTGGGGAACAAAACCTCGACAGATTGCTGCATTTCCGTAGCCAACCTCAACGCCGCCATTGTCGGATATTTCTTTCTTCCCTGCGGAGGTGAGGATGGCGCGAGAGTGGCGGACGCATCCTCATTGGGTGTTTCGAGTTCCGAGTCGGATGGGTCGCTCTCTGGTGGGGTAGTTGGTCGGCGGCGCATGGGGGCGTGCTTCACACGGTTAGCGAGTATCGCGGATGGTCCAGGTTCGCCTGCTGCTCCACGGACTACGGGTCGTCGCCCCGATAGCTGTGTGGGGGGTGGCGGGGGTGGCGGCTGGTCATCCTCTTCCTCCTCTTCATCTTCCTCGATATTTTCTTCATCATTGTCACCCTTTTAGAATAAAAACTCTGCATCAATTCCCACTCCTCATCAAATAACCAAAGGACGGCAAGACTCACATCATCGAACCTCTCTCGTGGCCCACGATGTGCGGTGTCGTCATGATCGTCTGAGCTCTCATCACTTTCTGCGACCCATCGGCCCTTTGAATCAACCATAGCGAGATCGGTAAACGACGCAGGTCGCATGCGCAACCATGCCATTCGCGGGCCACTTCTCGACCGCTCGCTGACTTTAAACCCATATATTCGCGGGACATAAACCCGATGTTCAGGCCGTTTCTGGCCTCCGTAGAGATTCGGATTTGCCACGATGTGTGTTTGGGAGTTGGGAGGGGATGCGGGGCTGCGTTTGGGAATAAAGGGTACTGGCGCGTATTCGCGGTAGGTGTGGAAGAAGAGGTGAGCAAACGTGGTGCCAAAGAATGCGCCGTCTACGCCCCCATACCGGCTCGAGGAGGGTGTGTAGATGTCGTTGCAGTTTGGGCAGTAAAGTTTAACTGTGTCCACACCGGGCATGTCCGAGCGGCCACAAGGGACGAGTCGGGTCGAGGAGCAATAGACGCGAAGACAGCTGCCGAAGACCCCATTTTCGTATCGTTCGGCCTGGGGGCGGGTGTGAGCGAGATAAGAACCGTAAACTGTGAATATTCGTACCATCGCTTGCAGTCCGGGCCGCGTAAGAACATAGCGTTGGTGGACCAGGCCATAGAGGAGCTCAGCGGAAGCTTCGACGATTGAAACATCGGGTATTTTGACAGTATCCTCTGAATACATGAAAATCAAAACGCGTCGAGCTGACGAGAATTTGTGGCGCACCTGGTTCTACGTCGAGAACCATCTCCATTGCCTCTTTCCAGAAGGGGACCATGGCGCTGAGGCCGGTGAGGTTGAAGTCATCTTCAATGAAGTCTTCGGCTACCTCGCAGAAGTATTCGTGGCCGGGGAGAGAGCAGAACCAGGCGATCCACGTGAGGGAAGATGTGGGTGTCGAGGACGCTGAGGACGGTTACGATGAGCCGATTAGCATGGGCAACGAGAGTGCTAGATACCGTATCCCTCGTCCTGCTGCTGGTGTTCTGCCTGCATGTGGAGATCCTGCGGGTGTTGTTGCTGAGAATTATGGAGCAGGTTATCCGGAATTTGTTGTTGAATGCCGTTTCTGGCAGTGACGATGGGAGGCTGTCTCGACATCCGACGACGATCCCGCACGCGCCCTCGTCGTTGTCGGTGTAGGTGGTCACCGTGGTGGTGAGGTCCAACTGTGAGGACCAAACTCTACGCCAAGTCTTTCTCCCCTCTTTCTTCTTCTCGACGGTGGGCACGGATGGCGAGCAAAAAGGACGACGAGTTGTATACGGACAGCAAATCTTCAGTTCTCCAGGACGCCCGCGTCTTTAACGAATCGCCGATCAACCCTCGGAAATGTCGCTCCCTCCTCACTCGCGTCGTGTTCCTCCTCTACGGTGGCGAACAGCTTCAGACACACGAGGCTACAAACTTGTTCTTCGCTACGACAAAGCTCTTCCAGCACAAGGACGTGCGTACGCGAAATCTAACAGAACACGTCGCTCACCATTCGACAGCCCGCACTCCGCCAAATGGTATATCTCGCCATCAAGGAACTCTCTACTAGCGCAGAGGATGTAATCATGGTTACTTCGAGTATTCTTAAAGACATGCAATCGAACCAGGAGGCCGTCTACCGCCCTAATGCTATTCGAGCCTTATGCAAAATCATTGATGTAAGGCGTCCAACCGTGTTCAATACCCAGCTACTTACCTTTTCTCGCAGCCAGCCATGATTCAGTCCGTCGAACGCTACTTCAAGGCCTACATCGTCGATAAGAACCCGTCTATTGCCTCAGCTGCCCTTGTATCCGCATACCATCTCTATCCCAAAGCGGACAGTGTCGCAAAGCGCTGGGTGAACGAAGCCCTAGAAGCCCTCAGTCCCAAATCGTCCAGCTCCTTTTTCGCGGCCGCACAGTCCTCCAGCCTCGGAGGGCCAGGCAGCTATCTTGGGTTCGGCTCCTCTGCACCAGCGACACCTACCGTGACCTCGATCCCCTCGACGAGCTATATCAGCCAGTACCACGCCCTCGGGTTCCTCTACGGCATCCGCCAGTCAGATCGCATGGCTGTGACGAAGATGATCCAGCAGCTTGGGGGTGGCAAATCGGGCGCTGGAACGTCCTTGAAGAACCCAATGGCTCTCTGCATGCTCATCCGTTACGCCAACAAGATCATGCACGAGGACCCAAAGTACGTCCTACTTTCCCTATTTCTCACGTCCTTTCTTACCAGTTCAAAAGCCTCCAAAAACCAATGTTCGACCTCCTCGAGGGCTGGCTGCGTCATAAAAGCGACATGGTCAACTACGAAGCTGCCCGCGCTATTTGCCAGATGCGCGGGGTGACTGCTCCTCAGCTCACGCGCTCGATCGCCCAGTTGCAGCTGTTCCTCTCCTCTCCCAAGCCGACCCTCAAGTTTGCTGCCATCCGTACGCTCAGCGCGCTGGCCGTCACACACCCGCCCAGCGTGGCAGCCTGCAACGTGGACATGGAGAACCTTATCTCTGATCCTAACCGTAGTATCGCGACGTACGCGATTACTACTTTGCTCAAGGTACGTCTGCCCTCTCCACGTCCTCCTTTGATTGACCATAGTCACGACCCACCACAGACCGGGAACGAAGCTTCGGTGGACAGACTAATGAAGACAATCAGCGGATTTATGTCCGAAATTAGCGACGAGTTCAAGATAATTGTCATCGAGGCGATCCGCTCGCTCTGCCTCAAATTCCCGTCAAAGCAGGCGACGATGCTCAACTTCCTCTCGGGCGTGCTGCGCGACGAGGGTGGGTACGACTTTAAGCGCGCCGTCGTTGAGGCCATCTTCGAGATGATCAAAGCGATCGGCGAGTGCAAAGAGGCGGCGCTCGGGCACCTGTGCGAGTTCATCGAAGACTGCGAGTTCACTA